>OGCL01001099.1_pt1 | contig 24796 bp, 28 predicted proteins | sample 1570041 | NCBI WGS metagenome assembly OGCL01 (sample SAMN06266162, study PRJEB24511) | hot springs metagenome | isolation source: Hot spring water | place: South Africa: Limpopo | collected 2015-06-22 | reverse complement strand
GTGCAACAGCCAAGAGCCGCCCACCAGCAACGCACTTACAGCTCAGATCAAACTACTCCGCAAAAAAATTGACAGCGACAACAGCAAGCGCTCCTTGATCAATACAATCTACGGCAAGGGCTACCGCTTGGGCTAGTAGGCATCTTGCAATTCGTAGAAGTCTGGGGTAATGTAGTCCTTACGCATGGGATAGCCCACCCAATCCTCAGGCATCAAAATCCGCTTTAGATTAGGATGTCCTTCATAGACAATACCATACATGTCATAGGTTTCCCGCTCCTGCCAGTCAGCGGTGCGCCAAATCCAATAAACTGAGGGTACAGATGGATTGGTGCGGGGTAAAAATACCTTTACCCTTACCTCTTCAATTTTATCTGTGGGGCTATCCACCAGCTTAGCCAGATGGTACATACTCACCAGATCGCCGCCAGGGGCAGAATCATAGCCGCACTGGCACATCAAATAGTTGAAACCATAGGCATAAAGGGCAGTGGCAAATGGCAGAAGGTAGTCCCGCTCGACTTTGAGAATTGGGATGCCTTGGTGATCCACGCCTAGATACTCATGGGCAAAGCCATTATCCATCAACCATTTGGATACTGCTGGCAACTCCACAGGGGTGATCGCCGCTACTGTTGCTGTTGAGTTGGGTTCAATTTCCGCCACGAACTTCCACTGCCTCCTTTTGTGCCATTTGCAATGCGGGTAAGGGAATACCAGACTCCACCAGCTCTTTGGGTGGAGCAGTACGGCTGGGAGCCTCAAGGTACTTACCAGTCAAAATCGGTTCGGTGGGTTTCATCTCATGCCTGACCGAAAAATAGCGGTGCGTGCGCTGAATGTTGGCGCGCTGGTCAAATCCCTCGGCGGCAATTTTTTTCCGCAGTTTGATAATTGCATCCATAATCGCTTCGGGGCGGGGCGGGCAACCAGGGATATACACATCCACGGGGATCAGTTTATCTACCCCCCGCACTGTGGTGTAGGAGTCTGTACTAAACATACCACCAGTGATGGTGCAAGCCCCCATAGCAATTACATACTTTGGTTCAGCCATCTGTTCATAAAGTCTGACTAGTGCGGGAGCCATTTTCATAGTTACCGTGCCTGCCGTGATAATCAGATCGGCTTGACGGGGACTGGAACGGGGCAGAAGTCCAAAGCGATCAAAGTCAAAGCGGGAGCCAATCATAGCGGCAAACTCAATAAAGCAACAGCTAGTGCCGTAGAGCATGGGCCACAGGCTCGACATCCTCGCCCAGTTGTAAATATCGTTGAGGGTAGTGAGAATAACATTATTGGACAAGTCTTGAGTAACTTCAGGAACAGCGATGGGGTTAATCAGCCGCTGTTTTTGTTCGTCAATGCTCAAGTCATACTTGACACAGCCAGAATTCATGACCATTCCAAAGCTCCTTTGCGCCATGCATAAACCAATCCTAATACAAGGATAGCAATAAAAATTAATGCTTCGATAAAGGCAAACAAGCCTAGCTGGCTGAATGCCACTGCCCAAGGATAAAGAAATACAGTTTCTACATCAAAAATGACGAAGGCAAGGGCAAACATATAATAACGAATATTGAATTGAATCCATGCACCACCAATCGGTTCACAGCCAGATTCATAAGTAGTTCTACCTGCCGCCGACCTAAGCTGAGGACTGGCTAAGCGGGACAGCCACAGCCCCAATGCTGGCACTGTGAGACAGACAAGCACAAAAACTAGCAGATAACCGTAACCTTGAATTACCAAAGGACGCACCTTGAAATGTATCTTCGCTAATTATACAGTGGCGATCGCGCTGTTATATACTGCAATATCTCTATTTTTTCCTTATGATTCCTATAAATTCGCATTACTCCCTAGTAATATCCATGACTTTTCCATCGGCAATTCCCGGCGTTTCCAGCGGTTAATGTTGGTGGGTTTAGCCCGCCTCTCAAAATTCCCAAATCCTCCCTCAGTGGCAGAAATTTAGACTCGGCACTGCAACCCAATTTTGAAGGGGAGCAGTATCATTGGATTCAATTCTTTGCGCAAAAAATCTTTAAGTTATCTAGCTTAGTTTTTGGGTGCAATTGGGGAGTAACTGCTATGAATGCCGCCGAACGAGTTTATAGCTATGCCTTAGCCAGCAAGTTAGGGGCGATCGCCAATCTGTTTAAGAGCAAATTCCCTGCGGTTGTGGTCGATCTCAAGCCGTGGGTCAATTCCCCCCAAGAAGCCCTCGACCCCGACTCCTTGGATATGGGCTTTACTTTCCCCGGGATCAGCCGCCTTTTGCAAGCTAAGTGTATTCTGTTCCAAATCCGCTTGCACAATGACCCCTGCGAAGGCATCACGCGAGCGATCGGCATTGAAGCCCTTGCCTATAACTATCGGGGACAGTGCTGGCGGTTCTCCACCATTGCTAACTGGGAATTTTGGGGTGAGATCACGCCAATTCCTGATGGAGAGCAGGATTTTCGAGAGTTTTGCCACCAAGTATTAGATATCTTCAACGCCCAGCAGGCTAAATCATAGACAATTTCTTATGCTAGACTGGCAACCTGTTGCGGTTTAGGACTTAGGGTAAATATGGCACAGCGATACTGGATATATCTGACTTTTAGCCGCATGTCCCAGTCAGCCCATCCCCGAAACCGAACCACCTGCTACCCCAGAGACAACACCCACCGCACCGCCTATTCCTGCCACTCCCCCCCAGAGAACCATTCCCCACTTTGCGGAAGAAATTGATAAGCTAAAATCCTTCCAAGAGGCGGTAGGGGTAACTAAAACCAGCGATCGCTTTGGCAGACCCGATCAAGCTCTCAAGTTCAGTGGCGATGGCTCATCGCTGAAGCTAGGTGTGAATATCAACCCCGACCAACTGCCCGAACTGACTATGGCGGTGTGGGTGCGCTACACAGGAGAACCAAGCACTTCAGAAATTTTTCAGGTGGTTTCCCGTGATGATGGTGCGCAGTTTGGGGATTGACTCTCGGGGCGGAGCATGGGGCTGGTCAGCTTTTACAGGCAAGGGAGTGATCGGCGGCACACCTGTTGGGCGTGGGTATTTCTAGCGGTTAGCTACTCTACCTCGGCTAAAACAGCTGATCTCTATGTGAATGGTAAAAAAATTGCTTCCGAAACCGATGCTGAGCCAGCTAGAGGGCATGATTTTTTGATGTTGGGAGCCAATCCTGCGTTTGTGCAGCATTTCCCCAGCGAGATCGATGACTGCTTGCTGTACGCCCGCAGATTGACCGATGCGGAAATTCTGGAAATTTACGAAATCACCAAAGCCGAACCGCAATAGGTAGTATAAGCCTCGAGCAGATCGCCAACTTAGGGGATACTACCATCAAACCATTTTGAAGGGCTAAATGTACGACCTGTAAATATGTATAAATACCTAGTTGAATCCTTTGCCTCCAACTTCTAGGTTGAGAACCTAGCCGAAGGATAAAAGTTTTGAGTTGCCTAAATGGGTCGCCCGGGATTCGAACCCGGAACTAATCGGTTAAAAGCCGAGTACTCTACCGTTGAGTTAGCGACCCTAGCTGTCCCAGTATAGCCTATTTGTAAAGTATTGTGAAATAGTCTCGGGGATTACTTTTGCACCGCTTTTGCCATGTCGACAATTCTGGCGAAAACCGCAGGGTCCAAGATGGCCAGTTGAGAGAGCATCTTGCGGTTGAGTTGAATGTCGGTGTGCTTGAGCAGTCCCATGAACTGGCTGTAGCTCAGACCTTGCGCCCTGACGGCGGCATTGATGCGGGCAATCCACAGTCTGCGAAAGTCGCGTTTCTTTTTGCGGCGATCGGCGTAAGCATACCGCAGTGCTTTCATTACTTGCTGGTTGGCATTGCGGAACAGTTTGGAGTGGGATCCCATGAAACCTTTAGCTAGTTTCAGGACTTTTTTGCGGCGTTTGCGGGCAACATTGCCCCTCTTTACTCTAGTCATGGTAGTTGTTATGCGTATGGCATCATGGCACGGACATTGTCGGCATCACTTTCGTCGACGATTGTGATTTTGCTGAGGCTGTTTTTGCGATCGGTGGGCTTGTGCTGAAGCAGGTGATTTTTGCCAGCACGGCGGCGCAGTAATTTGCCACTTCCTGTCATGCGGAAGCGTTTGGCGGCAGACTTACGGGTTTTGAGTTTTGTCATTTGCGCTTTGTTAGGCTGGTTGAGCCACAAAATTTTTGACCTTTTCTAGCCTAGCATAGTTTTAACCAACTTCGCAATCCCCAAGTTTTTGTAAAAATGCTTCGTAGAGCGATCGCATATTCGCAAGATCACTATCCTGCCACGGCTCAAACCAGATGGGGACAGGCAAATGTCCATCGGGAGCGTTCAGGTCATACTGCACTGATGCAGACTGTAGCCAACCCACTTGCTCTAGGAAGGTTTGCCATTGTTGGCACCGCAATTCTTCCCCTACCAATACCCCTGCAGGCATCACTTCCTTTAACTGGGCAGAAATCTGAATAGCACTGGAATGACCTGCCAGTACTAGTTCTTGGGCTTGTTTGATTTCGCGAATTGCTAAAGGGGCAAGGAGACGAAACTGTAAATTTGGATTACCCAACACGGCACGCATGGCTTGTAACAGGTCTGCCCACTGGGGCAAGCCAAAGCGATCGCCAATTGCCTTGAGCTGATCGCACAGTCCTTGGAGGTTTTCCCGATTCTTGGGACTGTCGGGTTGCTTAAAGCACTGCAACATATCCCGCAGTTTGGCGGGCACTTCTACTTGAAAGGCGGCAACTAGGGAGCGATCGCTCGCTGGGACAACGGTGTTTACCACAGGGGGTTTGGTTGCTGAAGTAGCTGTAGGCTGAGGGGCAGGAACCGCACTTGGGGGCTTGGGCACTGCTTCTGTTTTGCCCCCCGCCAAAGAGTGCAAATGCCGCTTGATTTGCTCGAACACTGGAGCAGACTCGCGCACAATGGCATCTGCGGTATCGCGACTCAATCCCTCAGGGCTTTCTAGTTGATAGATCAGGTCTTTGAGCTTATCAAACCCTTCTAAAAAGTAAGTTTGCAGTTGCTGGTCAACTTTGAGGTTTTGGTGCTCGCGAAATACTTTGAAGTTGTCCTCAAAGTTGTGGGCTAAACTCTGAATGCTGGTATAGCCCAACATAGCCGCTCCCCCTTTGATGGAATGAGCGGCACGAAACACCTCATTAACAGCCTCGGGATCTGTCAGCATGGATTCCAAGTTGAGTAAGCCATGCTCAATGGTCTCTAGATGCTCTTTTGCTTCTTCTATGAAGTAGATCGTGATCTGGCGTTGCTTCTCTTGATCCATGACTTTTTACCCTTAACTTAATTTCTAGTTAGCTTCGGTCTGTGCCCTATGTCTGCGCCGTTGGATACCAAAACCAAATTTGCCGTGGCTAGCTTTCTTCCAGAGTTGGTCAATGATTTGTAAGGTGTGGCAGGGTAACTGCTGAATATCGCTGGTGGTCAGCGGCAGACCTTGGGGTTTGTTGAGGGCGCGACACATCAGGTTCCAAGTTTCTAGATTGGCTTCCTGCCATTTCTGCTCGTCGAGCAACTGCTGGAGCTTAGTTAGATTCAGTCCTGCGGTACTGGACTGGGGAGGCAGTTGGAATGGAGGGCGATAGCGCAGGGTAATGGCATCGCTGGGGAGAATCACCTGACCTTGTGGGTTGATCTTGATGCTGACGGTTACTTCGTCCAAAACCAAACTGTCGCTTTCCCCTTGCTCTAAGGCAGGGGTTAACTGTTGGACAAGGGCAGTCAGGCTGGAAATCTGCGCTTGGAGGTGCTTGACTGGAACACTTTGGGTATGGGGTTCGTAACCATTACTAGCAGAAAATTCGATTAGCAGTTGGGCTTCAGGTGATTCACTCATGACAAGCTCCCTCGTGTAGTTGCAGGCAAGGTGCAGGATACCTTATATATCTCACATATTTTTTGATCTGTCATCCCTAAGGCTCCAGAGAGTTAATAGCAACTGTGGTTTCATTATGTAAGTTCCCCACCCTATGGTAATTATCGCCTGTGGAGAGGTTTTTTTCCAGAGATATTTTAATTTGCTCGGCGATCGCCGCTTTGGTCAGTGCACTTTCGTAGGCGGTGGCGATCGCCAGTTTGTCCACAAGGGCAACTACCCGTTTTTGCAGATGGCGTTCCACTACAGGTAACTGCCGCAGATCCCTGACTGCCATGCGCTTGAGGGCATCGACTACGGATTCGTCGGCGTAGGTGTGCAAGACTTCGGGGGTACAGGCTTCCGTTACTTTAATCTGATCTAGACGGTCAGCCCATTGCGGATTTGCCAAAATCCTTTTCACATCTTGATTGGTGAGAATACCAGCCAAGCAATTCTGCTGATCTACCACTACTATGCTGTGGTGATAACCACTGGTCATGATTTGTGCCGCCTTCAGCAAGGACTGAGACTGTTGGATAGTGGGGGGGTTGAGGGTCATCACATCCGCCACCCTGATCTGTGCCAGCACCTCCAGATTTTCGGGGATTTCATTGAGTTGCAATCCCAAGTTAAATACCCGACCTTGGGGCAGTTGGATTTGGGCGATCAGCCACGAACACAAGCCTACGGAAGCCATCAGCGGCAAAACAATGCGGTAGTCGCGGGTCATCTCAAACAGCAGTAGTACCGAGGTTAGAGGGGCGCGCACTGTACCTGCCAAAACCGCCGCCATTCCCACCAAGGCATAGGCAGGGGCATCGGCGATGGGGATCAGTTGTGGGAGCAGTTTGCCGTAGAGACTACCTAACACCCCTCCCAAAAACAGGGCAGGGGCAAAAATGCCGCCCACAAAGCCGCTGGCAAGACTGAGGGGGGTCAAGAGCAGTTTCGCCCCCAAGATCAAAGCCAGCAGAGATACGGAAAAGGGGGAATCCTGTAAGATGGCATCGATGGTTTCATAGCCGATGCCGATCGCCTCGGGTAGCACTAGGGCGGTCATGCCTAAGACAGCTCCACCCCCCAGTAGTTTCAGCCACTGTGGCAGGGGGAGGGCTTCCGCTAGATTGTGGGTGAGCTTCAAACTGCGGCTAAAGGCAAGCGCCACTAGAGATGCCAAGACGCCCAACAGCATGTACAGCGGCAGTTCCCACGGGCTACGCACATCATATACGGGTAGATGAAAGGCGGGTTCGGCACCCAGCCCCAGCTGGGCAATTAGGGCAGACACCACCGAGGCAATCACCACCACACTGATATCGGCATTGAGACTAAGCTGAGATTTGCCCAAGGCATCTCGCAGTAGTACCTCAAGGGCAAAAAACACGCCAGCGATCGGGGCATTGAAGCCCGCTGATAAACCTGCGGCACCACCTGCGCCCACCAAGAGACGGGTGCGTTCGCTGGAAAAACTCAACACCTGTCCAAAGAAAGAACCCACATTGCACCCAAACTCTACACTGGGACCTTCGGGACCCAAAGAAGCCCCCGCCCCCAAAGATAGAGCGGCGGCGGTGGTTTTGAGGGGCACTTGGTAGTAGGGTAACTGCCCCAATTGTTTGGATATGGCTTCGATCCGCTGTGCTTGTCCTGATCGGGGTTTGGCGAGTTGGCGCACCAACAGGCTGACTACACCTGCCCCAATTACTGGCACAAGGGCAAGGGCATAGGGGTGCCACGCATTGAGGCGCGCACCGAGGTCGTGCCAATAGAGTTCTTGGGCAAGCAGGATCAGTTTGCGCAGTAGGGTTACGCCTGTACCTGTAAGCAGTCCCACGGCGATCGCCAAGACTAGCAGTACCGCTTCCGCAGGGGGTTGCAAGCGGTTGAGAAGTTGGACTAACTGCGTTCTAGCCCTCATCTAAGTTGGCAGAGACATCGGCGGCTGGGTCTGGCGGCATTTCTGCATTAGTTTCATCGGCAACTACTGTAGTGAGGTCAATTTGCTGACGATAGTAGTCCACCCCTTTGATTTGTACTTCGACTCGATCGCCCAAGCCATACTGCCTACCGCTCCGCCTGCCCACTAGGATATTGTTAGGGCGGGGTTTGCCCTTGCCATTGGTGGGCGGAAATTCGTACCAGTCATCTTTGAGGGAGCTGACATGCACCAAGCCTTCCACCAAAAATTGCTCTAACTGTACAAAAAAGCCGTAGGATTGCACCCCCGTAATCAAACCGTAGAAATTCTGCCCCACTAGCGATCGCATGGTTGCCGCTTTGCGCAGTCCCTCGAGGTCATTAATTGCCCGCAAGTGCAAGGCATTTTGTTGGTTGAGTATCGGTAAAGCAGTAGCTAAAGTCTCTAGCCATTGCTTCTCGACTTCTGGTTGGAGAACGCTCCAGTTCACTTGCCCATGACAACTGGAGCTGTGGAGATTTACGCCATCTTTGCTACGGCTACTGCGGCGATCGCGCCCTGCTTCAAACACCAAGTGGAGCAGGCTTTGCACCAAAAAATCACCGTAGCGATGCTGTGGCAGAACAGCATGGGTATAGGCACTCTTGCCTGCGCCGTAGTGCAAACCAGGGGTAGCGCTGTATTCCCCCAAGCGCCACATTTTCCACAGCAGATAAGTGAGAATATCTTGGGTGGCAGGAGTTAGCTTGCTAAGGTAGGTCTGCCAGTTTTGCAAGACGGCTTCCCCCTCTTCTCCGCCCGCAACGGTGCTCAAGAGTTTGGTCCAGTCTGCCAATTTGTTGGCATCGGGTGCAGACTGCACCACATAGGGCAGGGGTAACGCCAGAGCCTGCAGATGTTCGGCGATCAGGCGGTTGCTGAGCAGGCAAATATCACTGACTACTTTGGCGATCACTACCCCTTGGGGCAAAACTGGAATCCCCCACACCCCATCATCGGGTTCTAGGGGTTCTTGGTTGGGCAGAAAAATACAGGGCTGGCGCTGATCTAAGCAACTGCCTATCTGATTGAGGTTGACCAGCAAGTTATACACTGCTGGGTCGATTTTTTGATTGATGGCGGCATCGTCTAGCTCCACTGCCTCCGCCTCCGCCAAACCCTGATCTAGGTAGCATTGGGCACGGCGATAGCTGAGACTAGCAGTAACAGAGATTGCTGAAGGGTAAATCTCATAACTAAGCACATTGCCATGCTGATCGAGTTGGACAAGCAGGGACATTGCCAAGTGTTCTGGCTGGCTCAGGACACCGATTTCTGGGAATATGGGCAGAACCGCCTCCCCTAGATAAAAAGTCCGCCCCCGCCTTTGTGCTGTGCTGTACATCACCGATTCGGGATTGACATAGGCAGACGCATCAGGGATGTGTACCCCCAACTCCCAGCCCGTTTCGGTCTGGCGCAAAGAAAATGCTGGGGCATTGCCAATACGCAGGGTAAGAGTTTCTCGCAAGTCTAGGCGATGCTTGAGATCTGCCTTGCGCACACTGCGGGGTAAGCCCGCCGCTTCCGACATCTCCTTGACACCAAAGCGCCGGGGCAGATTGTACTTACAGCAGATTAGATCGATGTCATTGGTGGTTTCCGCGGTTGCACCGAGCACCTGCAAAATTTTGCCAATGGGGGGATGACTACCTAAGGGATAGCGAATGATCTCTATGTGGACAAGGTGGTCGTTGGCGATCGCCAGATCAGGGACTTCTTCACTGGGGACAAGTTCCACCTCAAACAACAGGCGATCATCGAGGGGGACAGCCCGATAACCAGTTTCGGTTAGTTTCACCTTAGCCAACAGAGTAGGCGTTGCCCGCTCCAAAATCAGACGCACTTCCCCTTCAGGACTGCGGCGGCGCACCCCATCTTTGGTAACTTTGACCAAGACGCGATCGCCATTCCAAGCACCACTGAGCCGCGATTCATGAATATAGATATCCTCCGCACTTTCCACCTCTTGGATGGCAAAACAAAAACCCTTACTGGAACAGCGTAGTCTGCCCTCGATCAAACCCTCCTCAGGCACACGGCGATAGCGGCCCTTATCTTTCTCAAGAATGCCAGACTTTTCGAGGGCATCAAGGGCAACTTGCAGATGCCTTATTTCTTCAGGTTTTTCTTCAATGCCCAGTTTTTTTTCAATGGCTTTGGCGGTAACCAGTTTATCTTCAGTAAAATTCTCGAGCAGTTGGCTAACAGTAAATTGCATGGAGGTCGGCGAAATCTCAGCTATGGCATATAGATCAATGATAGTGGCGTTAGGGATATTTCTACCCCTCGGGTTAGAGATTTATCAAATTTCTACTAAGCCATGTTGCAAGGCATAGCGCACTAGCTCAGTGCGACTACTGGTGCCAGTTTTAGTAAACAAACGGCTGACATACTTTTCCACATTGCGAATGGTTGTCCCTTGTTGTTTGGCAATTTCTTTATTCATCAAACCAGCCACTACCAGTTCCAACACACTCTTTTCGCGCGGGGTAAACTCTATGTGAATTGGTGGCGGGGTGGTGGCAAGAGCCGAGCGCTGTTTCAGTAAAGCCTTGATTTCGGCAATTTGCCCCGCCAAATCTCCGTACTGTTGCTGATCTTCAGGGATATGGAACTGGGAAGTGCGGCGGCTGATTAAATTTTCGGCGATCGCAACCAGTTCATCGGGATCAAAAGGCTTGGGCAAATAGGCATCACAGCCAGCCTTGTACCCTGCAATGCGATCGCTAGTCATGCCACGCGCCGTCAAGAAAATCACAGGTAAACTAGCAAAGCGGGGGTCTTGGCGCATCTGTTGCAGAAATTCATAACCGCTCACTTGGGGCATCATAATATCCGAGATCACCAAGTCGGGCATGGACTTTTGCAATAATTGCCATGCTTCTTGGGCATTACTGGCGGTTTGCACCACAAAATCACTATCCTCCAGATAGGCTTTCACCGCATTGCGCAGATTAGGCTCATCATCCACTAGGAGAATAGTAGGCTGAGACATTGCCACCCTTAGTTATTAAAACAAGCTAGTACACTAGCAGTATAAACTGCACCGATCGCCTCTGTACCCCCTACAAATACATTCACTTGGAATGGCTGTTGGGTGCGGGCACGGGGATTAGCCCCAGCAATTATAGGCTGATTGCGCTTCAGAGGGGTAGCCTCACGGCTAAAAAACTTATCGGCTGTGTTATTGGCATATTTGAGATAAAAATTCAGGCTGTAATTGGCATCATTCTGGGGCACTACCCTGACCTCAAAGCGATCATAAAAGCGATCTGTTGGCACTACAAAGTCTGTATTCCAGTTGTCGCCAGTGAACAAAGTACCGCCAGGAGAGACAGTTTTGGTTACCTCGGTGCCACCGCCCACCGCCTCCAGCAAACGGCATACCTCTCGGGCTTGCGCCGAAAATGCCAACAGCGCCAAGCTACTAACTATGCTCAAACTGTAAATTATGTACTTCATGGCTGTAATCCCAACTGCATACCTACTGATGTGATGAGGCGCCAAAATTACTGTAAGGTTTCGCCAAATCTAAAATACAATTTGTCTCTGTAAATAACTAGGGTTTTCTGTGGGTTTATATCTCTATGCCATTCTGCCAGACTACAGCGCCGCCCTCGCCGAGGAGGTGGCGGTTACAGGTATGAGTGATGCGCCCGTGCAGTTATATCCCCTAGCAAAATACATAATTGCTTACAGTCAAGTCTCTGAAGAGCGCTATCTTGCCAGTCGTGCCAATCTACTTACCCATGAACGGGTTCTGGAAACCTTTATGCAGGCTATCCCCGCTCAGACCGCTGTGCCCCTGCCTTTGCAATTTGGGTTGGTGGTCGAGGACTGGCAAACTGTAGCTCAGCAGTTGATTTTCCCCCATTCAGATACTTTGGATAACTTGCTCGCAAAATTAGTGGGCAAACGAGAAGTGGGTATCAAGATTTTCTGGCAGACAGTTGAGGAATTGAACTTTATCCTCGAGCAAAATGACACCTTAAGGTGCAAGCGGGAAGCCCTCTCAGGTAAAATTCTGAGTATGGATGAGGCGATCGCCATTGGTCAGGAATTAGAAAGCGCCCTCGAGCAACGCCAGCAGTTGATCATCAATACTTTTCTGGGTGAACTCATGCCACTCTGCCACGAGTATGTTAGGGGGGAACTGCTCACCGACAATATGTTATTCAATGCCGCCTTCTTGATCGATTGGGACAAAGAACCAGAATTTGCCGATAAAGTGCAGGAATTGGATCAGTTTTTTCAGAAACGCTATCGCATTCGCTATAACGATTTCACCGCTCCCTACAATTTTGTCAGCCTAGAAATGTGATAATTGGGGTTTACCAAATATAAACAGTAATTATTGATGCGTAGTATAGTCATCGGCTCTCGCAAAAGTCAGCTTGCCCTTGTGCAAACCCATTGGGTGCAGTCGGAACTGCAAAAACTGCACAGCGATCGCACTTTTAGCATAGAAACCATGTCCACCCAAGGCGATAATGTTTTGGATGTTGCCCTTGCCAAAATTGGCGACAAAGGTTTATTTACCAAAGAGTTAGAGCTATCCATGTTGGCAGGCACTTCCGATCTGGCGGTGCATTCCCTCAAGGATTTGCCCACCAAGTTGCCCGATGGGCTGATTTTGGCAGTAATTACCGAACGAGAAAATCCCGCCGATGCCCTTGTGGTCAATGCCAAGCATCAGGACAAACAGCTAAACACCTTACCCGCAGGCTCGGTGGTCGGTACTTCTTCCCTGCGTCGCTTGGCACAACTGCGCCATCACTACCCCCATCTCACTTTCAAGGATGTGCGGGGCAACCTAAATACCAGACTGCGTAAGCTGGATGATGGAGAATATGACGCTTTGATTTTGGCGGTGGCAGGTTTGCAAAGGTTAGACATGGGCGATCGCATCCAGCAGGTCATTCCCCCAGAAATTTCGCTTCATGCTGTGGGTCAAGGTGCTTTGGGGATCGAGTGCCGAGCCGATGATCAAGAAGTCATCGATCTACTATCTGGGTTGATCCACTACCCCACCCAACAGCGCTGTTTGGCGGAGCGGGCTTTTTTGCGGGAGCTAGAGGGCGGTTGCCAAGTGCCGATTGGCGTGCATTCCGAGATCAGCGAAAAACAACTTAGCCTCACAGGTTTGGTTGCCACACTTGATGGTAGAACCCTGATCAAGGATCAGCTTACTGGAGACATCAATCAACCCGAAGCGATCGGGCAGGAACTCGCCCAAAAATTGAAACAGCAAGGAGCGCAAGAAATTCTCGATCAAATTACTCAAGAATTTCGCTCAGGTTAAATTATTGCTGTATGTTGAAAGGTGAGCCTTGAGGGACAGCCAACAAGTTGGGATCGCCATAATCACAAATAGTTGTTGCATACCCTAATTCAGCACACAGCTCGATCAACGGCTGGCGATGCTCGTCATCATGGCATTCCAAAAAAAGAACGGGCTGATGCTGTTTAATTGTTTCCTTTGCCCCCAGAATCACATCTATTTCCATACCTTCCACATCGGCTTTAATCAAATGACAGGCAGGTAAATTCAGACTATCCAAAGTAACTAAAGGCACTACTTCATACTCTGGAGTAACTGTTTTCTTGATCACAGAAGAACCGACTAAAGATACACCGCCAAAATTGTAGGGAGCATTCATATCCACCACTGGTATATTCACTAAACCTATTTCTTTGCCCACAGCCTGACAGTAGCAATAGGCATGAGTAATACTATTCAGGGCAATATTCCCTACTAGGGTTTGGTAAATTAATCGCTGTGGCTCAAAAGCATAAACTTTGCCAGTCTCTCCCACAATCTGACAAAAAGCTAGGGTATGTGAGCCAATATTTGCCCCTACATCAACAACGGTATCACCTAGCTTAATGAATTGTTTAAGTAACTCAATCTCTTGCTCTGCCCAAGTACCAAAAACACTTAAGGATTTGCCGATATATAAATCATGACGGTTACAGATCATCATGCCATATTTGGCATTAGTTAGCTGATTGTATTTAGTAGAACTTGCTCTGCCAGTCGTGATAGAAAAGTTAGCAAGTAGCATCTTTCTGTGTTGATTAAATCTATTATCTTGCTCTTTTAAGTGATTTAGCGCATTCCAGATAAAATCATCATCTCGCCAGTCAGTTGATGCAAATTTAGTAGATAGCATTGCTGGTTTGTAATTACGATCAATTTTCTGTAAACTTTCTGATACACCATATAAACCAAATTGATCGATCATCCATACAGGATTGTTGTTGATATTGATAAGTATCAGCGACTTTAATTTTTGCAAGAAAACTTTAGCATTAGAAGCTTTATTTACCAAGATAAACGATGCATTGTACCTGTCATATAGTGACAATCCTAGACCAAAATCTACAAGAGCAATATCACATTCTTGTTCCAAAATTTCTGCTATACTATTACGCCACAAGCAATCCGCATCAGTAATGACTAAAGGGCAAGATATATGCCGTAATATCTCCTCAGCCCTAATAAAACGGCAACAGCAATAATAGACTTTTTGCCATACAGGCATGTGTTTTAGAGGAAAGTTAGATAACTTGATGTATTCATAAGTGAAAGTAAAAGAAATTTTAGTTACTAGATCAGCCAGTAGCTCAAAGGTATAGCTATCAGGATCGATAATGTGGAAGTGAATCCCAAACTGAGGATTGGTTTGGCTAATGCTAAGTGCTTGTGCGATCGCATATTTTTCGAAGTAGATTTTATCGGCACTCAACAAAACCACAGCTTGACAGTTCTCCCCTGCTGGCAAGTTTCCTACTATGGGTGGTAATTGTATATCTAGCTCTTTATCATCTACTAAAGGCGAAAAGTCGATGACGCATTGCGGATCGGCAATACATTTCTTTTGCCCTAGCAAAGCCTCTGCTAAGGTGCGCGAGTTGAAACTATTGACTACCCCATTAAACCGATCAAGAGCGATCGCCTGTCTGGCGTATTTTTCTCCCTCAGCATAATTACCGATGATATTGTGCAGATACCCCAAACCTACTGACAGTTCGGGATAGTGAGGCAAGGCTATTTCCAAGTGGGCGATCGCCTCTTTGACACGGTCAAAATCATCTAATTTCACAAACCGCAACTGTGGGGCAAGCAGATTGGCTAGACTTATTCTTAGGAGTAAATTATCTGGTTCCTGCTCCAGGTAATGGCGATAAACGGGAATGCAAGCGGAGCGAAAGTTTAGGACAACCACATTAGCAGAAGGATTAGCAGATATTAAACTAGCAGATAGCTGTATCACAGTTTCTAGGGCTTCTCGATCAATTTCTACATAATTTCTTAGCTCAGATAAGAGACTGGTACAGTGATGAAAAACTATATCCAATTCAGAGCGATCACCTTGGATTTTGCTAGTAGCAACCAAGAGTTTCAAGGAATTATTTAAGCACTTGGGATCGATCTCTGCCAGATGACAGCGCAATAACCACACATTTTGCCAATTTTCAGCGATCGCTTGGTTTTCAGCCTCACGCTCAAGGGCTAAAATTAAATCTTTTTCCTCTGCCCCCTCCTGAAGCAATGTCAGCCAATATAGCTGTGCTTCCGCCTCCTCACCTTGCAGTAGCATATCGATGCTTTCTTGCCAAATATCTGCTGTCATGGCACTAGAGGCAATACCAAAGTAACGAAATAATAAACTAACGGTGCGGTGAACACATAACTATCCGCCCGATCTAGTAAACCACCATGCCCCGGCAAAAACTGCCCAGAATCCTTTACCCCTGCATCACGCTTCATCATCGACTCAGTCAAATCCCCCAGCAAGCTAGCTACGCCAATTAGCACCCCCAAAAAGCTACCCGTCAGCCACCACCAATGCCACCCTATATAATGTGCCCAAAATAGTGCCACCGCCCAGCAAGAAACTAAACCAAATACTGCCCCCTCCACAGTTTTTTTGGGACTGATCGCTGAGAGGCGGGTTTTGCCGAAACTTTTGCCAATCACATAGGCGCCAATATCCGAAGCCCAAATACAACTAAATGCCATCAAAACATAGACCAAACCTTGATTCATGTTCAAATGGGGCAAGTGCCAGTCAAACTCAGGATTGCCAGCGATCCCCAGCCCCCGCAAGCGCACCCAATAGCTGGGTAAATAACCACCATAAAATAAGCCCAGAATGGAAGCAGAAATATCGGCGATCGATGCTAGTTTGGGCTGAAACAGCAAATAAAAGCAAATAAAAGTTCCAGCGATCGGCACCACTGCATCTGCCCATTCCACTTTCAACAAGCAAACTAAAACCAATACTTGGCTGACCACAATCGTCGTCTTTGCTGCAGGATTGATCCCCTTGGATTTCACTAAGGCAAAATACTCCAACTGCCCGATCGCAATCAAAACTGCAAAACTGAGTGCAAAAGCCCAGCCCCCTAAACCAATTACCAGTAGTGCAGTAGGGATAGCAATCACCGCACTGACAATTCTTGCCCAAGGGAACGCAAAAGATGGGATTGTCGACATAATTGACAGGATATTAGCATCTTTCTTTATGCTACGATGCTCACAGACAAGCCCGTGTGAGGATATGAATCACCACCGCATGCAACCAGAGCCAATTCGCGTAGGAGTGATTGGTGTTGGCAATATGGGACAGCATCATGCCCGCGTGCTGAGCCTGCTTAAGGATGTGGAATTAGTTGGTGTGGCCGATACCAACATTGATCGCGGCTTAGATACCGCCAGCAAACATCGGGTAAAATTTTTTGAGAACTATCAAGATTTGCTACACCTAGTAGATGCAGTGTGTATTGCTGTACCCACGCGTCTCCACTATGAAGTTGGCATGGTGTGCCTCAAGGCGGGACTCCATGTCCTGATCGAGAAACCCATTTCGGCTACAGTTGCTGAAGCCGAATCCTTAGTCAATACCGCCGCCGAATGCAACCGTATCCTGCAAGTGGGGCATATCGAACGCTTCAACCCCGCCTATTTGGAACTAGTCAAAGTTCTCAAAGGTGAAACCCTGCTTGCTATCGAGGCGCACCGCATGAGTCCCTATTCCCACAGGGCAAACGATGTGTCTGTGGTCTTTGACTTGATGATCCACGACATCGACTTATTGCTGGAGCTTGTCCCTGCCGCCGTCGAGAAACTCACCGCCCACGGCAATAGGGTATCCGCTGATTCGGGCTATTTAGACTATGTAACTGCGGCGATCGCCTTTGATAATGGAGTCATTGCCACCCTCACCGCCAGTAAAGTTACCCACCGCAAACTGCGCCGCATTGTTGCCCACTGCAAAAATTCCCTCACCGAGTCCGACTTCCTCAATAACGAAATTTTGGTACACCGCCAGACCACTGCCAACACCATGACCGACTACGGGCAGATCTTGTACCGCCAAGACGGACTGATCGAAAAAGTCTATACCAGCAACATCGAACCCCTCCATGCTGAGCTAGAACATTTTGTTGCCTGCGTTCGCAGTGGCGCTCAGCCTTCCGTGGGTGGTGCTCAAGCCCTGAAAACCCTAAGACTAGCAAGCGTAATTGAGCAAACCGCCTTAGATGGACAAATATGGCGCAGTTGCGATCTGGCTGTGCGGGAAGTAGTCAGCGGTAGCTCTGGTTGGTAGTTGGTTGCTCTCAGATAAATTATGCTATGTTTATTTGCATAATTGTGATACAGTTGTGTTTAGTTTTCCATTCATCACCTTTGTAGACAGATTGGTGTAATTAAGATGGGTGATCGACCCCTTAAACTGCAAATATCTATCCCTCCTATTGAGGGGATTGAAGATATTCCAATCGCCGCTATTGAGGTGTTGGCTGGGAAGATGGGATTTGCTCCCGACAAAACACAGGACATTGTCCAAGCCCTAACTGAGGCATGTGTTAACGCTATAATGTACACCAACAACAATGCAGATGTGGAGATTGTGGTTTATGCCACCCATGATGCTCTAATGTTGGAGGTACGGGACAAGGGGGTTGGCTTCGATCCCAATAATGTTAAAGCACCTGATTTTGAAATAATGCAACAAATGGGAGGTGGCAGTGGCGGTTTTGGATTACACATGATCAAGGCTTTAGTAGACAAGGTAGATATAGACTCCAGCCCAGCAGGTACCACAATTCGCATGAGCAAATATCTCCAGCCCGTAGTATCCCAACCCTAGCTTTGATCCCCCACAATAGAGAATTACTGCAGATCCCTACAAACTAGTATAGTCTCCAACTAAACACCAATCATGACTCACTCTTCGTTTCTTCAAGATGAACTGAAAATCACCGAGCACAGCGACGGGGATCAGGTTATTTTTAAGCTGAATGGCGCACTTAGTGTTACCACTGTCCCCTACTTTCGCCAAACGGTGCAACCCTTTATTGATCGCAAACAGCCAACGATTGTGTTGGACTTTGAAGGCGTTACCAAAATCGTCAGTCGTGGTGTAGGAGCGGCTATAGACATGGCAGTCCAAGCCAAAAAGCAGGGCGGTAAGTTGCGTTTACAAAATGTAGGCAAGTACGGGCGATCGCTCTATATTCAAGGTGTTCACCTAGTGGCAGATGTACCAGAATTAGAGGGCTTTGAGCCTTAAGTTCTCGCTAGTTAAGTTCTCGCTAGTTCTAGTCCCAATTCCCAACTAAAATTATGCAGTACTACATCACGGCGGCGTTTCTTTTGTTGTTCGCGTTGGTTTTCTTTTTCGTCTATCGCAACAACAAAGCCAAGTACGAGAGTATTATGCGCGCATCCCTTGTCAAGGCTGGCGAAATAGAGCGATTACTGCAAGATATCAGCAGGGAGACGAGTCAAGCTAATTGGAGCGAGTATGTTAAGGTAGGCGGCACTATTCAATGTGACAGGCCCCTAATTTCCAAATTTAAGCGAGAACCTTGTGTTTACTACTGCTCCGTGGTGACTCGTAAATATGAAGAAACCGTTACTAGAACCGACAATGAGGGCAACACTACTACTGAAGTGAACCAACGGTCAGAGGAATTATCTCGCAATACTAATAGTACTCCATTTTACCTTGTGGATGAGACTGGTGCAATTTTAGTTGACCCTGAAGGAGCAGATGATATAGACACCATACAAGTCCTCGACGAATACAGACCAGAAGGCACGGATCCTCAATCCTCTAGGTATTATCCCCGCAGTGGTGGCTACAGTTCTGGCAGTTCTGGGGGTTATGGCTCTAGGGGCTATGGAGGAGAAGGCTATGGCTCCAGTAGTTCTGGGGGTTACAGCTCTGGGGGTGGCTATTACGCTTCTGGTGATCGTAATTTTGAAGATAGGATGGATTCCCGTACCTTGGGTTACGAATACACCGAAAAAATCCTTCCTGTGGGCAGAAGAGCTTTTGTGGTAGGCACAGCAAAGTGTGTCTCTGGTAGGGCGATCATAGAAAAGCCAGTAGATGCGAAAAAAAAGTATATAGTTTCTCTCAAGTCCGAAGCTCAACTGACAGCAGATGCAGCAAGATGGAAAGACCTGTCCCTATATTTAATGCTGGCTTGTGGATCGGGTAGTGTACTGCTGGTGTTGTTTAGAATTTGGGGTATTCTTAAGTAGCTTGGCATACTTTATCCCTGAAACTTCTTAAAAACATTGTGTCCCCCAAAGCCAAAGGAGTTGTTTTTAAGACCCTCACCCAGAACGGGAGAGGGAATTACTCCCCTTCTCCCCTTGTGGGAGAAGGGGTTGGGGGATGAGGGGTATTTTTTCTTGCGTAAGTCCTAATTTATTTTTGCAAGTAGTTTTGGAATCCTCCAGCTAAACCAAGTTCAGGTTGCAGTAAGGACACACGATTCTCCAGTGGTTCAGGAGTACATGGCAATGGAGCCGCCTAACAGCGTTCTTCACCTATTGCTGGGGTAGTGTAGGTAATTTGTTGAAACTACCTGCTGATCAAATTATCTGGAACCGAGATTTTAGGTGTCAAAAGCAGGTTCATTGGACTCGTTACACCAACGAACAATAGGCAACCACTGCACAAACCAACTGCAAGGGGTAAAGTGAATCTCTGCCTTAGCCAAGCAATACTGGAAAATACGCCTTGGCGATCGCGAGCTCTGGCAAAAGCTAAAGCAGGTAATATACAAGCATAACCCAACCCAAACCGCCACTGCGGAGAAAGGGCTAGAACAATAATCAAAAAGTCAATCCAGATTAACTGGTTTCTTCTGCGATAGAGATAGAAACCACACCATCCAGATAGTATTAGCTGAAGCAACCATTGCGGCTCATGTATGAAGCTTACCAATATCCAAGACCAGCTTCTCCCCAACGATTGATGTTAATAATTAATTGATTAACAGCTTTCAATCCTTCTGCTGGATAAGTCCAAGGTAAATTTAAGCACAATAAACTTGAAGGAAATAACGGGCATCCAGAAACTTTGAGACTGTACAAAATACTGGGACTTAAACATAAAGTAGGTAATCCATGTACCCAAGCTGATAGAAATCGCACCCAGAAATAGCCAGCATGCTATTAACAAAAGCACACGACTATTCCCTAAACTTCTGAAACACAAGGGTTACATTGTGTCCCCCAAAGCCAAAGGAATTAGAAGTGGCGATATTAATAGGAGTATAGCGGGCTTGATTGGGGACATAGTCTAAGTCGCAGTCGGGATCGGGGTTGGTTAGGTTAATGGTGGGAGGGGCGCAATCATGGGCGATCGCCATCACGGTAGCTACTGCTTCAATCCCACCCGATCCCCCCAAGAGGTGCCCTGTCATCGACTTAGTCGAGCTGACCATCAGCTTAGAGGCATGATCCCCAAATACGGTTTTGATAGCTTTGGTCTCAGCACTGTCATTGACTGGAGTACTAGTGCCGTGCGCATTGATGTAGTCTACTTGATCGGGAGTGATCTGGGCATCTTTGAGTGCTAGGGACATGGCGCGAGCCGCCCCTTCGTGGTCTGGTGGCGGGGAAGTGATGTGATAGGCATCACAGGTCATGGCATAGCCGATGATTTCCGCATAGATTTTGGCACCACGGCTGAGGGCGTGCTCCAGACTTTCTAGTACCAAAATCCCTGCCCCTTCACCCATGACAAAACCATCCCGCTCTAGGTCAAAAGGACGGGAAGCCAACTCAGGCGCATCGTTGCGCTTGGTCATCGCCTTGCAAGCCACAAAACCCGCAATCCCCAACGGCGTAATTGCCGCCTCCGTGCCGCCGCATATCATCACCTGAGCATAGCCGCGTTGGATCAGTCTAAAGGCATCGCCGATGGCATTGGAGCCTGCGGCACAAGCGGTTACGGTGCAACAGTTGGGTCCCTTTGCCCCAATTTGGATCGCCGTCAGTCCCGCCGCCATATTGCCGATCATCATGGGGATCATAAACGGACTACAGCGACTAGCTCCTTTGGTAAGCAAAATTTCGTGCTGATCCTCCATCACTTTGAGACCGCCAATGCCAGTGCCCAACAGCACCCCCACTTGATGGGCATTGAGATCGGTGATCTGCAAACCAGAGTGGGACACAGCCTGAATGCTAGCACAGACACCATACTGGGCAAACAGATCCATGCGCTTGCCCTCTTTGCGGTCAAGGTAAATGAAAGGGTCAAAGTTTTTTACCTCTCCAGCGATTTGACACTCAAAGACACTGGGATCAAAGTGGGTGATGCGGGCAATGCCGCTCTTGCCAGCTTGCAACGCCTGCCAGTAGGTATCTAGGTCATTGCCGATGGGAGTAACCGCCCCAAGTCCTGTTACTACCACTCGCTGTAGCTTCTGAGAGTCAGCCATGCCCTATGCAGATTTCTTGCTGTCAATGTAGGAAACGGCATCAGCCACGGTATGAATACCTTCGGCGTCTTCATCGGGAATTTCAATGTCAAAAGCCTCTTCTAGGGACATCACCAGCTCGACGGTGTCTAGGGAGTCGGCTCCCAGATCGTTTTGAAAATCGGCTTCAGGCTTGATTTCCTCGATGTTTTTGCCAAGCTTTTCGGCAACTATCTCTTGGACTTTGGTCAGTGTTTCACTCATTGATGTTATGCAGTTGCAATGTATTCAGTAGGACAATTTTCATATCTTACTGGATTAGGGGCACATCTTTTTAGCTGTTTTGGCTATTTGCCGATCTTGGTGCCAAGCGATCCAAAGCGCGTTTGCCCCCCCACAGGGACACAATCTGATCGTCATAGTTATCGGCGGCGGCAAGGACAGCGGTTACGGCGTTTTTTAGCTTCTGCCGATCACAACTGGAGCCAAGAATCGTGCTGTGCAGGCGGATATTGCCAAAATCATCGATGCTGAATACGCCAAACTCAGACTGGGCATTTTCGCTCAATAAAAAGTGCATGAGGTCAGCAGTGATTTCCACCTCAGTTACTACAAAGGAAGAAGTGGCAATGATGGCTTCCGCTTCGCCCCATGCCATTACCTCCACCATGGCGATCGCCGACCCCAGAGGAATGGAAAAAACGGGCAGGGTAGCAAAGGGCTGGCGGACAATGGGATATAGCTCATTCAGCCATGTCTGCACCTTGTGGTAGCAAGCGGACTGAGCAGGGGTGGCAAACTTAATGGACATGGTACTTACAAGTAGCCTGAATACAGTATGCAATAATGGGGCTAGTTAGACAGTAAAGTTAAACACTGAATTAGCAATTATGGCAAGCAAATACATTTCTTCGGAGGCTTACCGCCAGATGCTGGTGCGTGATGGCGAGCGGCGGTTCCGAGAGTGGCACAGCCAGTTTTTGGCATATCAGCAAAAGTTTTTAGCGGAGATTGCCCGCCAGCGTCAGCTTCGGCTATACTAGAAAAGCTTAAAAATCAGCAAAGTAACTGCAACAGTACTTAACTTACTTAACTTAGTGGTCGAACTTAATGGTTAAACTTCGTCTAAAACGATTTGGCAAGAAGCGCAGTCCCAGCTATCGCATTGTGGCGATGCACGCTACTAGTAGGCGAGACGGTGCCGCCTTGGCTGAGCTTGGTATCTACAATCCCCGCACCCATGAAACACGCCTCGATGTGCCTGCCATCCAAAAACAACTGCAGTATGGTGCTCAACCTACAGATACTGTGCGGCGCATCTTGGAAAAAGCGCAGATTCTCCCTGCCATAGATCGCTCTAGCTTGCCCCCTAAGCCTGCCAAGTCTGCCAGTAAATCTGCCTGATGGTTGAGACTTTTGCCCGCTTGCCCTCAGAAACCTATACAGAGTTACTCAAATTTCTAATCCAGCCTTTGCTGGAGGGTTCTGATTCTCTGCGGATACATGCGGAGGTCAATGGTGCTAGAGTGTGGCTGAGGGTAGCGATCGCCCCTAGTGCTCGAGGTAAGGTATTTGGCAAGGGTGGCAAAACCATTCAAACCATTCGCACTGTTTTGCACACCACTGCCAAAAATCTAGGACACAACCTTACACTGGAACTATATGATGCAGGGCGAAATTAGCGCGGAAATCATTTGTATTGGCACAGAATTATTGCTGGGGGAAATTGTCAATACCAATGCCCAGTATTTGGCGCAGGAGTTAGCTAGGCTGGGGATTCCGCACCACTATCAAACTGTGGTGGGCGACAATCAAGAGCGCATCCACAAAGCCCTTGCCATTGCCTGCAGTCGCGCCAATCTGATTATCACCACTGGCGGATTGGGACCGACACCCGATGACCTGACTACGGAGGCGATCGCCAGTTTTTTTCATACCCCCCTTGAGGAACGCCCCGAAGTCTGGCAGAGAATCCAAGCCATGTATGCCGAGACTGGTCGGGAAATCACTGCTAACAATCGCAAGCAGGCAATGCTTCCCGTAGGCGCTGAAATTCTTGCCAATCCTGTCGGCACTGCTCCTGGCATGATCTGGCGCAAGTACGACAACCTGCTGATTATGACCTTCCCCGGTGTTCCCAGCGAACTCTATGCCATGTGGCAACAAGTCAGCGTTCCCTACTTGATTGAGCATGGCTGGAGTCGGCAGACCTTTCATTCTAGGGTGCTGTTGTACTGGGGAATTCCTGAATCTGCCCTTGCCCAAAAGGTTGCACCTTTCTTTGACTTGCAAAATCCCACCGTTGCCCCCTATGCCAATTACGGTCAAGCCCGCCTGCGGATTACGGCACGGGCAAACAGTATTGCTGAAGCCCAAGCAATTATTGCCCCCGTAGAGCAAGAAATCCGAGCGATTACTGGTGCCGATTGCTATGGCGCAGATGATGACACCCTTGCCAGTGTGGTGGGGGATTTATTACGCCAAAGAGGGGAGACTATGGCGATCGCTGAATCCTGCACTGGTGGGCTGTTGGGGGAGATGATTACGGAAATTGCTGGCAGTTCGGCATATTTTTTGGGGGGAATAGTCAGCTACAGCAACCAAGTGAAAAGTGATCTGCTGGCGGTGGCGGATGAGGCTTTGCAAAAATATGGGGCGGTCAGTGAGGTGTCTGCCGAGCAGATGGCTAAGGGAGTGAAACACCTCCTCAAGTCGGACTGGAGCCTAAGTATTACTGGGATTGCGGGTCCAGGGGGAGCCACGCCAACCAAGCCAGTGGGTTTGGTCTATATCGGTCTGTGCGATCAGCAAGGAAACTGTCAAGTGTGGGAGCATCGCTTTAATCCCTCTCGCGGTAGAAATTGGATTAGAAAGGTGAGTGCTTGCTCCGCGCTGGACCATTTGAGAAGAAGATTTGTTATGATGAATTAAAAATATTAAATTTATTTACGGAGTCAGTGACCGTGAGGCTGATCAAAAAGGTTATCAAAAAGCTAGGTGAAATTTTTGACCGCATTGCCGAAGCCCTTTTGGGCAGAAAGCAACCAGTGCCCCAACCCGTTCCTGTCCCTGTCAGGCACAAGTAAGCCTGAGGCAAAGCTGGTTTCAGATACTTGACAGGCTGGGTTAAACTGAGGTCGCCCAAAGATCGCAAACCTGCCATGGCTAGGTATGCCTACTACTATTTGATCAGATTGATCAGAG
>OGCL01001097.1_pt1 | contig 24813 bp, 21 predicted proteins | sample 1570041 | NCBI WGS metagenome assembly OGCL01 (sample SAMN06266162, study PRJEB24511) | hot springs metagenome | isolation source: Hot spring water | place: South Africa: Limpopo | collected 2015-06-22 | reverse complement strand
CACCCAGTTCAGTCTCGATACGTCGCCCGCGGGCGCCGACTTGGCGGCGGCCTTCGCCCAGGCGTCGAGGCCGGGAATCGTCACTTCCGGGTATTTGTTCATCTCTCCACTCCTTTGTCGCGCCTGCCGCTTGACATTCGTTTTCACGGATAATATTGTATCCATAATTATGAATGCAAGAGAAGCGGCAAAGCCTTTTTCCGCTCCCGCCCTTTACGAACAGGTGGCGGAGCAGCTGCGCGCGCGCATCTACGCCCACGAGCTGGCGCCGGGCGCCTGGATCGACGAGCAGAGCCTCGCCGACGAATTCGGCATTTCGCGCACGCCGCTGCGCGAAGCGCTCAAGGTGCTGGCCGCCGAGGGGCTGGTCGTACTAAAGCCCCGGCGCGGCTGTTACGTTGCCGAACTGTCGGAGCGCGACCTCGACGAAATCTTCCCCGTGCTCGCCCTGCTCGAGGGCCGCGCCGCAGAAGAGGCGACGCGCCGTCTCGCCAGCGCCGACTTTTCGCGGCTCAAGAAGCTCCACGCCGATCTCGAACGTCATGCCACCGCCAACGACGCGGACAAATTCTTCGAGGCCAACCAGGCCTTCCACAACGCCTTGCAGGCACTCGCCGGCAATCGCTGGCTGTCGCAGCTGATCGACGACACGCGCAAGTTCCTGAAGCTGACGCGCCGCGATTCGCTGCGGCTCGAAGGGCGTATCGAGCAGTCGCTCGCCGAGCACCGCGCCCTCCTCGCCGCGCTCGAAAAACGCGACGCGGCGGCGGCGGGCCGCACGATGCACGACCACATCCTCTCCGGCCGAGCCGCGCTGGCGCGGCTTTCTGCCCAGTCGTGACTGGTGCCGTCCTGTCCGTCCGCGCCCCCGCCCGGACTCAACCTGCCGCGCGCACAAGGATGTCGTGGTGGTGATGAATCGCGACAAGCCGGATGTCCTGATGGTGGGCATCGCCGCGGTCAATCTCGACGCCAAGGTCGCCACCGCCGACATGGAAACGCTGAACGAATGGCTGGCTGCGCCCTGAGCGATGCCAGCCCGCTGATCGCTCCGGCGCGGGTCGATGGGCTACCTTGGCTGCGAAAGCTGTTCGGCGCCGTGTGGGTGCCGCAAGAAGTGCGGCAGGAGGTATTGCCAGCCCTCGATCTGCCCGACGAGCGCGCCTTGCTTGCCGCCTTCGAGCGGGGCGACTTGCGTCTTTGCCCCGCCACGCCGACGGCGCTGCCCTTGCCGGAGCTGGACGAAGGCGAAGCGGCATGCATCCGCCTCGCCTTGGCGGACACGGCGCCGGGTCTGCTGTTGATGGACGGGACGCGCCATCGCCTTGGAACACGGCCTGCGTTTGGCCGGCACGGCCGCCATCGTCGGCATAGCGCGGACACGCGGACTGATTCCCTCGGCCAAGGCGGTTTCGCCCGCCTGCATGCGTCGGACTTCCGCATCTCGGCGCAAGTCATCGCCACCATCCTGCGCCGTGTCGGGGAATGATGGCCGCCGTCCTGCCCGGGCTGACTTTCGCGGCCTGTTTTCTCCTCGCGGTCCGTTCGTAGCCGCATCGATCGCCCTCGATTGCCCAAGGCATCTCTATCCGCACCTCGATCGCCTGTTTCGTTCGGACCTCACTCGGCAGCGCATCGGGCTTCGCATTGCCTTGCGCCACCACTGGATCGGAACGTTGCCATCGAAGGCTCCAACGATAATGGATAATGCACTAGTCCACGCAGAGACAGTTTGATAGAATGCAAGTCCTTGTATATCTGTAGTTCTTGATGGATTGATCATGAGTATGACATATTTCGTATGACATCTTTCATGCTCGAATAGCATCTGATCGCTTCTGCCCGTGATCACTTCGACACCCACCTCACGCGTTATTCCTCCCTCTTCCGAAGCCGGACGCGCTCGGTCGAGGATGCAGTGGCCATAAGCTCCCATACACGGTCCAAACCGATACCGATCTCATCGCCCTCATCCAGGATCGTCACGAGCGGCGCCTGCTCGCCAGAAATTCCGCCTACCGCTTGTTACCCTATCAGCATCAGGTTGAGACGAATCTGACGAAGTAGGATATGCTAACGATCATGGTGGTTGCCACCACCCCTGAAGATGAAAGAGACTATGGGGTGGAAGGTGGTGGGTAGAGGTCGTAATAGTTTTTGGCGGTTCGATCCCGCAGCTAAACTGCTTTTGCCTATGCGGCCGCGCGATTACGCCACCGCCTGAGTAACACTGACTGGAGAACGAATCCATGGATGAAACGAAGAACGAGGCGCTAACGCCGCCGCCACAGGCGGTGCCGTTGGCTCAACTGATGTCGCAGGCGGCGCAGGCGCTGGCCGAGGGCGAGTACGCTAGGGTGACCGAGCTGTGCGAACAGGCGCTGGCGCTGGATGCGCAGAATGAGCATGCCTGGTATCTGAAGGCGGCGGCCGCCGAAGGCGAGGGCAAGGCGGAACAGGCCGTCGAATGTCTCGATCATGTGCGCAGTGCGCCGGATCTTCAGCCACGCGCGACGCTGCTGCGCGGCCGGTTGCTTTTTTTCCTTGACCGACTGGACGAGGCGGAACAGGAACTGGCGCAAGCCACCAGGTTGGCGCCGGAGCAGGAGCTCTCTTACTATCTGCGTGGTCTGCTGGGCTTGCGCCGGCAGCGCATCATTGAAGCGCACAAGCTGTTCAAACAGGCTGTGCGCCTCAATCCGGAATTCGGCCCGGCGCAGTACGAGCTCGGCATCCTGGCCTTGCAGCAGGGCGAGCTCGCCATCGCTCTCGATCATTGCGCGAAAGCGGCGACACTGTTGCCCGAAATGCCCGAGGCGCACAACAACCTTGGTTTGGCGCGGCAGGCCAGCGGCGATACAGCCGGCGCCGAGGCTGCCTTCCGGCGCGCCGTCGAACTGCAGGAGGACTATGCCGAAGCCTGGGCCAATCTTGCCCTTCTTCTGCGTACCGGCGATGAAGCGCAGCGGGCAGAAAGCGCCCGCTGCCTGGTAAAGGCGCTGGCGCTGAAGCCGGCGCTGAAGGACCTGCTGCCAGCCGAGGTCCTAGGCTGAAATGACCCACACCCACGACGCCAGCTATAAGTTTCTCTTCTTGCACCCGGAGCTGGTGCGCGAACTGATTGCTGGTTTCGTGCCGGACGAGTGGTTGCACAGCTTGGATTACGGCACCGTGGAGAAGCTTCCGGCCGAATTCGTCAGCGACGACTTTCGTTGCCGAGCGGAAGATGTGATCTGGCGGGTGAAGGCAGGGCCGACGTGGGTTTATCTCTATTTTCTGATCGAATTCCAATCCGTGCCGGATCGCTATATGGCGCTGCGGGTCATGGTTTATCTTGGGCTGTTCTACCAGGACCTGATCCGGCGTGGTGAAATTCTGCCGGATGGGCGGTTGCCGCCGGTGTTGCCGATCGTGTTGTATAAAGGCGATGCGCCGTGGCAGGCGGCACAGAATGTCTTCGATCTGATTCCGCCGGTGCCGGGTCTGGTGGAGCGCTTCAAGCCGCATTTGCGCTACTTTCTCATCGACGAGCGGGCGCACAGCGACAGTGATTTGGCCTCGCAGCGCAATCTGGTTGCGGCGCTGTTTCGTTTCGAACACACCGCGCCGCCCGAGCGTCTGCCTGAGCTGGTTGGTCTGCTGCGCGACTGGTTGGCCGATCAGCCGGAGCTGAAAGCCATCGCCCGCTGGTTGCGCGCCACCTTGCGCTGTAAGCAGACATCCCCGATCGTTTTACCGGACATCGACGACTTGCAGGAGCTGAAGATGGGACTTGCCGAACGCCTCGAGCGCTGGGAACAGGAAACCCGGCAAAAATGTCTGCAGCAGGGTTTACAGCAGGGTTTGCAGCAGGGAGAAGCCGAAGCGCTGCAACGTCTGCTCGTGGCGCCGCTTCGGGCCGCTGCCTGAGGCTTGCGGCAGCGCATCGCCTCGGCCGACCGTGCCAGCATCGAAGCCTGGCTCGACCGCGTCCTCGAAGCGAGCAGCATCGAGGCCCTTTTCGACAACCTGCATTGAAACTCCTTCGGGCATGATGGGCTGCCTTCCCTGTGCCAGCCGGATCGGCATCCGGGGCTATCTTTGTGGGCGATTCCATCCACGCCCGCTCCTATCGCCGTCTCGTGAATCATCCCCCCATCGTACCGTTCGACTCCCGTCATGACTGACGCCTCATCGACAGCCCTCGCCGCAGATCATTTGCTCAGCGATGAAGCAATCGAAGCGCTGATCAACGATCGCCGAATGGAAGAAGCGCGCGCCGCCGTGCTGGCGCGGCTGACTTTCGCCGCGCACGATGCCGATGCGCTTTTCTATCGCGGCGCTTGTGCGATGGTCGACCGCGACTTCGCCGCGGCGCGAGCCGATTTCGCCGCCGCCGCCGCCGCCGCCGCTCGTCCGGAAGCACGCTTTCACGCCGCCGAGGCGACGGCGCTGCTCAATGACAACCGTTTCGAGCAGGCCCTCAAGGCCAGCGAGGCCGCTTTGGCGCTGTCCCCTGATGATCTTGCCGCACTCGTCACCCATGTGCGCGTATTGCATGGTTTGAAAAAGTTCGACGCTGCTTTGCCCTTTTGCGAGCGGCTGAGCACGCTGGCCCTCGATTTGCCCGAAACACGCCAGTTGATGGCGCAGACTTTGCACCGCTTAGGCCGCCTGGAAGTAGCCTTCGCCTGGTATCACGGCGCCCTCGAGCTTTCTCCCGACGATACCGGCCTGAAGATGGACATTGCCGTCTGCGTTGCTCATCAGGGCGATTTACAGCAGGCATTGCAGCGCGCTTACGCGCTTCTTCATCAAGCGCCGCAGGAGGCCAAGGCAATCGCCGATCTCGGTATCCGCGCTCAAAGGGGGGGGTCACCGGTGCTGGCGCTGCACTGCTTCCGCTATGGTTACGAGCGCTTTCCGCATGATCTGACGCTCTGCGTCAATCTCGGCATCACCACCCAAGGTCTGGGGCAGACTGCCGAATCGCTGTTCTATCTCGGCAAGGCGCTCGATCTCGATGCCCATTGCGCCGATGCTTGGTTCTTCAGCGGCACGGCCTACCATGCGCTCAAACGCCAGGACAAAGCCATCGAGTGCTGGGAAAAATGTCTGGCCGAGGAGCCGCAGCACGCGCAGGCGCTGCTTCATTACGCCAGCATCAAGAAAGAACGCGGCGAGATCGAAGAAGCAAAGCGCATGCTGCGCGCGGCGATCGAAAGTGATCCGTGGCAATCGATCTACCCTTATCTCAATCTGCACCATTTTCTCGTCGAGAACGGCGAACTGGAAGAAGCGGCCGAGGTGCTGGCCAAAGGGCTGGCCATCGATCCCGATTCCGAAGCGCTGCGCCAGGCCGAGGCCAGCCTCCTGCTCAAGCGCGGCGACATCGCTGGCGCCAACGCGCGCTTCCGCCAGATTTTGGAAGAGCAGCCTTCGAATCCAGATGCCCTCTCGGGCTTGCTGTTTTGCTCGAATTACGATCCGGAGCTTACGCCCGAGCGCATTGCCGCCGCTTACAAAAGCTGGGACGAGCGCTTTGCGCGCCATTTGGCACCACCGCCCGATCATGTCTGGCCGAACGAGCCCAAGTCAGAAAAGCGCCTGAAGATCGGTTATGTCTCGGGCGACTTTCGCACACATTCGGTCGCTTTTTTCGCCGAACCGCTGCTCACCCATCACGATCACGAGCAGTTCGAAATCTTCTGCTATGCCAATCAGCGCGGCGGCGACGCCATCACCCGCCGCTTCATGGAGGCTGCCGATCACTGGCGCTGGATCTTGGATCTCAGCGATGATGCTGTGATGGAGTTGATCCGCATGGATGGCATCGACATCCTCGTCGATTTGTCCAACCACACTGCCTATCATCGCCTCTATCTCTTCGCTCGCAAACCGGCGCCGATCCAGATGACGACCATCGGCATGCCGACGACGACCGGCATCGCCGCCATCGACTACCGCATCACCGACGAGTACATGGACCCGCCCGGCCTGACCGAGGTGCTACATGCCGAGAAGCTATTGCGCATTCTCTCCGGCTGGTGCTACCGCCCGTCCGAAGAAGGCCGAGAGATCGAGGTCGGGCCACTACCGGCACTGAGCAACGGCCATCTGACCTTCGCCTCGTTCAATGCCTTCGGCAAGATCAATCCGCGCGTTTTCCGTCTCTGGGGCCGGTTATTGCAGGCCATCCCCGATGCCGAGTTGGTGGTGGCCACCGGCGGCAAGGATGGCGATGCGATCATTGAAGCGCAAGTGCGCCAAACCTGCGAGCAGTGTGGCGTGCCGCTCGATCGGCTCAAGCCGGTCGGACGCAAGCCGTTCAAGGAGTATCTCGAGTACCACAACGAGGTAGACATCGTGCTCGATGCCTTCCCCTATACCGGCGCGACGGTCACCGCTCATGCACTGTGGATGGGTGTGCCGGTGATCACGCGCGCCGGTCCGAGTCCGATCAACCGCTCGGCGACTTCGATGATGCATTCGGTCGGCCTGCCCGAGTTCGTCGCCACGAGCGAGGACGATTACATCGCCATCGCATGTCGTTTTGCTGGCGATCTGCAAGCCTTGGCCGACATCCGGCAAGGCCTGCGCGCGCGCATGCAAGCGTCGCCGCTGATGGATGGCGAGCGCGTGACGCGCAGTCTGGAAGAGGCTTATCGCCGCGTTTGGCGTGAGTGGTGTGCAACGCAAAAGGAGAAAAAAGATGGAACAGGCGAATCCGGCGCCGCTGGAACCGAAAGCTCCAGCGCTTGAGCGGGCGTCATGGTGGGCGCTGGCCAACGAGCGCATGCAGGCCGGCGATGCCGCCGGCGCGGCCGAACTGTGCGCGCGCATGCTGGCAGCCGATCCGCAGGATGGAGAGGCGGCGCAGCTGATGAATTCGGCACAGCATGCGTTGCACATCCAGGCGGCGCAGGCGGCTTTCCCGGGAGCGATTTATCTCGATTGGCTGCGCTGGTTCCACGACACGCTGCGTCCGGCCAATTATCTGGAGATCGGCGTCGAATCGGGCGCTTCGCTGTGTTTTGCCAAACCGCCGACGCGCGCGGTCGGCGTCGATCCAGCGATTCAGGTCGTGCATGGCCAGGAGGCTTGGTGTAAGCTGTTCAAGCTGACGAGCGATGAGTTTTTCGCCAAATACGACCTGCGCCGCGTGCTGCAAGCCGAGACCCTCGATCTGGCCTTCATCGACGGCCTGCACACCTTCGATCAGGCGTTGAAGGACTTCATGAACATCGAGCGTTACAGCTGCCCGGCCACCGTCGTGCTCTTTCACGACGTTTGGCCGGTGACTGCGATCACCGCCGCGCGCGAGCGGGTGACGACTTTCTGGCCCGGCGATACTTGGAAAGTCATTCCCATCCTGCGCGAGCGGCGACCTGGACTGAAGGTATTCACGATTCCCACGTTTCCTAGCGGTCTGGGTGTCGTTACGGGACTCGATGCCAACGACGAGAGTCTATGGCCGAGCTTTGCCGAGATCGTCGAGCAATGGCTGCCGGTGCCGGTAGAAAACTACCTACCCGAGATGGCGGCGCATCTGAATGCGGTGCGTAACGACTACGTCACCGTCTCCCGTTTGCTGCGCCACTATTGAGGAACACGCAATGAACGAACGGGTCCTGCGGGGCGGAGCGCATCTCGCGGCCGATGCGAACCGTTTGGCTCGCCTGGGCCTCGGCGCAGCACATCTGAGCGCATTGCCCCAGGCACGAGCGCAGGGGTTGGAGGAAGGCTATGCGGTGGCACTGCAGCACTTTCAGCGTAACGAGCGTGCCGCAGCGTATGAGATCTGCCGTCAAATCATTAACCAGTATTCAAACTTCGTGCCAGCTTGGCAGATGAAATGGGTCATCGAGAACGAAATTCCACTGCCAGCGCCATTTACTGCCATTTTTCTTTACCATCCAGCGCATTACGAAATCGGTATTTTTTGCTATGGTGTCCCTGAGGTCTATTCGGAGCGCTTCATCGGGCGTCATGCCAAACTGCGTGTCGGTCGCTTTAGTACGTTCGCTTTGAATGTGACCGTGCTTCTGGGCAGCGATCGCCAGCACGCAGCGCTCGCCAATTTCCCTTTCCCTGCTCCTAATTTTGGCCACGTGTTCAAGGATACGCCCAAGACGGCGACCGAGGGCGGCGATGTGAGTATCGGTGCTGACGTGCGCATCGGCCACGGCGCACTGATCTGCGCCGGTGTGGCGATTGCTGACGGTGCAGTAATCGAACCGAGCAGCGTCGTCACCGAAAACGTCCCCCCTTACACCATCGTCGCTGGCAATCCGGCGCGGCCGATCCGCCAGCGTTTCGACGATGAGACCATCGCCTTGCTTTTACAGCTGCGTTGGTGGGACTGGCCGTTGGAACGAATCAAGCGCCATTTGTCCGTGCTCTGTTCTTCCGATGTCGCGGCGTTGAGGGCATTGGCCGAGGGCGAGGCGTAGCGGCCATGCTCTTGCAGTTGGCCACGGTGGCCGCCGATCGATCAAATACGCACTGGCCGTTATCGTCGTTCGTTCGACCAGGGTGGCCGGAAGTAGCCATGCGTCGTTTGACAAAATCGCCGGAGGAAGTTGACTTCTCTTCTCCGTCGAACTAAAGTTTTAATCGGGGGCCGTGTACGGTACGTCTCATCCATACGAAGGATGCGAAAATGGACATGACGATGGGTGATGTGCTCATCTCGCTGCGGCTGCAGCAGGCTGGGCTGCCGATGCTGCGGTCAGTCGAGCACTGGATGACGGGCATAGAGCCGCCGACCGACGCTTACGCGAGCCCGAATGCCGCCAAAACGACGCTTTCTGGTTATGGGCAGTTGCGAGTGGCCAGCGAGATGGCCGACACGGGGCTCGAAACCGCGGAAGACATCGCTCCCGGCGCCATCAGCGCGAGCAGCAATAATACGGCTGTTGCCAGCGTCACCGTGGGCAGTGGTGCAACGCCGGCCGCTTACGCCGTGAATGTCAGCCAGTTGGCGAAGGCGATGCAGCAGACCAGCGCGCTGGTCTTCGCCAATGCCAACGATGACTACTTCGCAGCCGGTTCCTTCACGGTGACGATCAACGGCCAAAGTCACGAGGTGCAGGTTTCCGGTGGTTCGTTGAACGATCTCGTGGCCGACATCAACGCCGCGAACGTGGGCATCAACGCCCAAGTCGTGCAAGGGAGTTACGGCTATCAATTGCGCCTGACCTCAAGCCAAACAGGCAGCGCTTACGCGTTCAGCCTGAGTTCGAGCGGCACTCCTTTCGATCCGTGGAACCTGCATCTTGCCCAGCTTGGCATGACGACCAACATCTCGGCGCAGGATGCCATCTATACCGTCAACGGCGGCCCGGCGCAAACGAGTGCCAGTAACAACGGCATTGCTTTGGCAACCGGCGTGAGCATGAGCCTCGCCGGTGCCGGGAGCACGACGCTGACCGTCAGTCAAGCGGCAGCAACTTGGGCGGGCGTGCTCCAGTCGGCGCAGGCGGTAGTGCAAAACTACAATGCGCTGCGCGGGACGATCAATAACCTGACGACCGGCAGCGGTGCCTTGGTGGGCGATACGATGGCCAGCAATTATTCGGCAGCGACTTATAACAACACACAGGCGACGTATAGCGGCACGACTTACAACCAGCTGGCACAGATCGGCTTGACGGTAAGCGGACAGAATGCGCAGATGCAGCTCAATACGAGCACATTGCAGGCAGCTTTCAATAACAATGCTTCCGAGACGCGCCAGCTGATCATCGATTTCATCCAACAGCTGCGTAATACGATCTCCAATCATGCCGGTTGGACGCAAAGCAGCCAGCTGGTCACCGCCGCCAGCACGCTACAGCAGAACATGGCCTTCATCAACGGCCAGCCGGCCAGCAGTTACAACCAGATCAGCGGTTCGATCAAACAATATCTGCTCGAACATTCGCTCTACGCCAACACGCAGCCTGTCGCTTTGCCGCGCATCAATATCTTTGCCTGATGCGAGACAGGACTGTTGCCGGCACCGGCTTCACGGCAAAGCAAAGACCGGCGGCGCCTGCACCGGGGAAGGCCACAGTTTCCGGCCGTTGATGCGCAGTCGATGGCTGCGCTCGGGTACATCGAGTTGCGCCAGCTTCGCCTCGAGTGGGGCGCCGAACGCCAGACAGCGGGCAGCAAGCAATTCCGCCACAGTGCCTTCGCCTAGTGCGTAGGCCCGCGCCTGCAGATCGGCGGCCTGCTCCAGGGGCCGGGCCGCTTCCTCGCTCGCCGGCCAGGCCTGATAGGCCCCTTGCGCCAGGCGACGCGCAGGTCCGCCCGGGTTTCGCGCAAGGACTGCACTTCCTGCGCGTTGGCGAGGCGGGTTTCGGCCCAGGCACGTTCGGCTTCGGCCCGACGGGCTGCGCGCCCGAGAGGAAGGGTTTGCGCCAAACCGAACAAGCGATCCTCGCCGTCCTTTTCTCGCGCCAGACGGATGCTGATCGTCGGATCGGCCTGCCGCTCCTGATCCAGACGCTGCGGCTGCAGGCGGCTGTGGCTGGATTCCAGCCGTGCGCGCCGCAAGGCCGGTAGATGTCAAGTCCCGGATGATTATAAGGACGCTTATGGAATAATCCGTGGTCCTTTTCATCCAATTCTTTCATGGCCTGGAAAAGGGGGCGTGCTCCGAGTGCTGGCAGGGGGGAGGGGATCGCTGTAGAGCCAGACATAGCGGTCGGTGGTTTTTTCGAGGGCTTCGCCGTCCTTGAAGTGGTGGGGGCGCAGGATGTCGGCAATGCGGCCGCCCCAGCGCTCGACCCTGCCGTTCGTTTGCGGCCGGCGAGGGCGGGTCAGGCGATGCTCTAGCCCCAAGCAGTGCAGAGTTGATCGAACTCATGCTCACCGGAAGGCTCCTTCTCCCGCTCTTGAGCAGGCGGTCGGTGAACTCCTTGCCATTGGAGCTGCGCTGAAACTTCGCCTGCGGCTCGTTTTCCGTGACGCTGAAGCGACGGGCCAGCCGGGCCACCGGCTCCTGGCTGGTCGCGATCCCCGCCCGCACGGTCGGCGTCGTCCTTGCTTTCTCGTGCAACGAGATGTGCATCATCGACTCCTTTCTGACGCGCTGTCTGGCCCAAGGGATCCGGGTAGGGCCGTCGTGTCCAGGGCGGGCGCAGTCTCACCGCGCCCGGCGCAGCGTACCCTTGATGCGGCGGCCCCACCCACCACGCTCAAGGGCTTGGGGCAGGCAAAGCCCAGCAGCGGCGCCTGCCCCGAGCCCGTCCGGCGGTGAGGACGCCTTCTTCCCCTTCGGCCATCACTCTCATCTTCACGCCTCTTCTTCCTGCCGCTTCAAACCCTCGATCAGTCCTTCCAGAACCTTTTTGCCCCACAGGTAGCCTCGACGTTTCGGGTCTACATGATCATCCGGGATGTGACAGCTACGTGCTCGACGAACTGGTCGAATACGCCGAAGGCTATTTCCGGCACGAGGAAGAGTACATGTGCGCCATCGGCTTTGCCGGTTACCGGGCACACTGCCAGCGGCATCGTGGCTTCGAGGAGCGTCTGGCGCAGGTGCGCTGGCAGCACGACAAGGGGCTGCGCGGCAACCTGCCGGAAAAACTGCTTTCCTTCCTCAGCGACTGGCTCGTCCGTCACATCATGACCGAAGACATGAACTATCGTGCCCACGGCGGCGACCGAGGCGAATGATCGAGGGGAGGGAGGCGATGGGCCCGGCCCGTGATTGGCCGCGTTGCGCCGCCAGGACCGTCAGCGACGGCAAACGGCGGCCGCACCGGCTGCGATGCGGTCGCGCGGCAATGATCAGAGCGGTTTCCTAAGCGTCATTGCGCCGCGGATCTGGTTCACGCCATAGCCCACCGCTTTGTCTTCGGGATAAAGCTCCTTCAGTTTCGCCTGCACTTCGGCGCTGATCGTGTCTGGTGTGCCGTGGCATTGCAGGCACAGCTTCTGTGTCGGCAGCGCCTTCATGAACCGATAGACCTGCTGACCGCCTTCGCTGACCACCTCGCCTTTTTCGAGCGCGGTGATTTTCTCGCCCGCCGCCAGGCGCTTGTCGAATTCCTCCAGCGTCGCCCGCTCCCAGTCGTCCGGCACCGCTTTCGGATTGCGGTTCTTCAGGCTGACGCGGCGGATGGCCCAGCCGGATTTCTCCGACGCCGCCTTGGCCATCTGCGGCGCCTTTTCGCGGCAGACGGCGATGGCATTGGCAGCGCCACCTTTTTCGATTTCCTCATTGAGCATTTCGACCATCTTCGGCGGAATGGTCACCGCCAGCGTGCGCGCCTCTTCGCGCATCTTGGCTTCATCGGCCAGCGCCGGCCAAGCGGCAGTGAGCAGGGCAAGTGCGGTTGGTGTTTTCTTCATCGGTTTCTCCTCGGGTTGGGTGGCTCGCCGGCGCGCCGCTTCCGCTGCCTGGTATCCGGGAGTCGATACGGATTGGTTTCGGGGGGCGGTCGCGCCGCGTGACAAGCATACCGCCTCACGCACCGACTGTGGCCAACCGGTCCGTCGCTCGCGCTGGCTGTGGCAAGATGGCGGGTTTAGTATGCGGTCCTGTCTGGATGCCTAAGGAAACGCTGAACAAATTGCTGCGCGGGCGCTAGGGCGGCTTGCGCGCTGCTCGCTTCCTCGCCTAGCCACTTGATAGGCTGTGGTTACTGCTTGGTGCGCGCCTCCAGCTCCCTCCCGTTCGCGGCTTTCTTCAGCGTTTTCCTAATCGTGCATGCTTTCCGTCCGGAAAGCCCTGCGCCTTGGCAGAATGCAGGCAGCAGTGAAGGCGCGATGACCGGCCGATGGCCGGCCCGTACCGGCTGACTCTTGCAACGTCTTTCCACCTCACCCACGAGCTGCGCGCTTGCCGCCATGGCCGATGCCTTGCCTTCCCGTCTATATTGGCTGAAACGCCATTTCCCCAGTCTGTGCGCGCTCGGCCGCCTGCTCGGCTGGACGGCGGTGACGCTCTATCTGGCCTTCGCGCTGTTCGTCCTCGGTCTGCGCCATGTCGTGCTGCCCAAAATCGAGGATTACCGGCCGCAGATCGAACGCCTGCTTGGCGCCCAGATCGGCTTGCCGGTCAGTCTGGGTGGACTGCAGGCGCATTGGGATGGTCTGCGGCCAGGGCTGGTCATCGAGCGGTTGGTGCTGCGTGACCGCGTGGGAGGGCCGGCGCTCACCTTCGATCGCGTCGAGGCGGTGCTGTCCTGGCATTCGCTCTGGCGCCTGACGCCGGTGCTGCATCATCTCGAACTGCGCGATCTCGACCTCAGCCTGCGGCGCGACGCTCAGGGTACGCTGTTCGTCGCCGGCCTGCCGTTCGCCACCCAGGGCGACGACGATGGTTTCGCCAACTGGCTGCTCGCCCAGGAACAAATCATCATCCGCAATGCCACGGTGAGCTGGCATGACGAACTGCGTGCCGCGCCGCCGCTGGTGCTGCGCGCGCTGAACTTCCGCCTGGAAAACCGTGGCCGCCGCCACCGCTTCGGCTTCACCGCCCTGCCGCCGCCGCAACTGGCTTCGCGGCTGGACGTGCGCGGCGACTTCAAGGGCCGCGACCTGGAAACCTTCGAAACCTGGCAGGGGCAGGCTTTTGCCGCGCTGGAATATGTCGATCTGGCCGGCTGGCAGCCGTGGATCGATTATCCGCTCGAACTGCCGCAAGGCCGGGGCGGCCTGCGGCTGTGGGCCGATTTCGCCAGCGAGCGCCTGCAGGGCGTGACGACCGACCTGCATCTGGCCGATCTCGCGCTGCGTTTCGATCCCGGCTTGCCGATGCTGAATCTGCGCCAACTGCATGGCCGGCTGGCGCTCAGCCTGCGCGCTCGCCATGGCTGGACGCTCACCGCTGGACGATTGGCCTTCGCCGCCGGCGACACGGTGCAGCCGGCCAGCGACTGGCGTCTCGACTGGCGATCGGCCAGTCCCGGTAGCGACGACGGCCAGGGTGCGCTGACGGTCGGTCGTCTCGATCTGGCGGCGCTCGCCACCATAGCCGGCACACTGCCCATCGATGCGATCTGGCGCGACCGGATCGCCGCTGCTGCGCCGCGCGGCCGCATCGACGACCTGATCCTGCGTTGGCGACGGCAGGGCGCCGGCATCGCTGCCTGGGCGGTGCAGGCGCGTGTGCAGGGATTGAGTCTGGCGCCTCATGACGGACTGCCGGGCATCAGTGTGCTCGATGGCGAATTGCGCGGCGATGAGCAGGCCGGCCGGCTGAGCCTGCGCGCCACGCCCTTCGCGCTGATCCTGCCCGAAGTCTTTCCGCTCGGTGGTATCGCCTTCGAGCGGCTCGCCGGCGAACTGGTCTGGGGATATGAAGATGGCCGGCTGGCCGTACGCTTGAAACAGCTGACCTTTGCCAACGCCGATCTGAGCGGCACGGCCCAGGGGCGTTGGCGGGCAGCGGCGCCCGGCGAGGGACCGGGCCATCTGATGCTCGAAGCCCACATTCCACGCCTGGCTGGGGCGGAGGTTTGGCGCTATCTGCCCCTTGCCGTGAACAAGGATAGCCGCGACTGGCTCAAACAGGCCATCATTGCCGGGCAGGCGGAAAACGTCAGCCTGCATCTGGACGGCGATCTGGCGCATTTCCCCTTTCACGACGCCCGCCACGGCCGTTTTCGCGTCCATGGGCGCCTGCGCGATTGCCGCCTGCGCTATGCGCCGGACTGGCCGGAGCTGAACGCCGTCGCCGGCGAGCTGACTTTCGAGGGCGTTGGCATGCGCCTGCGCGGTGAGGCAGGCCAGATTCTCGGCACGCGCGTGCGCGAGGTGCTGGCCGAGATCCCGAATCTCGACACACCGACGCCCGAGCTGAAGCTGAGTGGCAAGGTCGACGGACCGGTCAGCGAATTCCTGCGCTTCATCGAACTGAGTCCGGTCGCCGAGCGCATCGATCATTTCACCGCGGGTATGAGCGCCACCGGCAACGGCACACTGGCGCTGAAACTGGACATGCCGCTCGCCCAGGTCGTCGATACGCGCATCGAAGGACGCTTCCGTTTCGCCGGCAACCGCCTGACCCTGGCCAACGATCTGCCGCCGTTGATGGAGACTCAGGGCGAACTGATGTTCACCGGCGACAGGCTGGAGGTGAAAAAAGCGCGCACCCGTTTCGTCGGTCTGCCGCTGAGCGTCGACGTCTTCACCGAGCCCGGCGGAACGATCCGGGCGCGCGCCGAGGGCCAGCTCAACATCGCCGCACTGCGTGCCCAGATGCCACATCCGCTTCTCGACCACCTCTCTGGTATGGCACCGCTCGCCGCCCAGTTGACGGTGAAGAAGAAGGTGCTCGAGCTGCGCGTCGAATCCGGTCTGCGCGGCATCGCCTCCAGTCTGCCCGAGCCGTTCGACAAGATCGCCAACACCGTGCTGCCGCTCGTCGTCGAGCGCTTGCCGCTCGATGCCGAGGGCCGGCGTGAACGCTGGTCGCTGACGCTGGGCGCTGCGCTGCGCCTGCAGTTACAGCGCCGGCTGGGCACCGGGGAGGCGGTGATCGAACAAGGCCTGGTCGCCCTCGGCCGACGCGCGCTCAACCCGCCCCCACTGCCGGATAAGGGCTTGACGCTGGTCGGTGAGTTCGATCGCCTCGATAGCGATTTTTGGCGCCGGCTGTTCGAGGAAGGCCGCGGTGGCGGCCAGCTCCCCCCGGTCAGCCGTCTCGAACTGCGCGCCGACGAACTGGTGCTGCGCCAGCGCAGCCTGCATGCGCTCAAACTCAGCGGCCGCCAGGAGGGGGAACGCTGGCGTTTCGACATCGACAGCCGCGAGGCCGTCGGCTATATCGACTGGCTGCCGTCCGGTCTGGGACGCCTGGACGGGCGCTTCACGCTGCTGGCCATCCCGGACGGTCACGAAACGGAGCGCGCCGCGGCAACGACGCAAGTCAGCTCCGCCGATGCGGCGCGGGAATTGCCGGCGGTGCGCCTGAGCGCCGAACGCTTCCGCTTCGGGGCGCGTGAGTTGGGCGCGCTGAAGCTGGAAGGCGAGAACCGCGACGGCTTCTGGCATGGTCGGGCCGTGATCAGCAATGCCGATGGCCGCCTCGAAGCCCAGGGCCGCTGGCGGCCAGTGCCGGCCGATTTCCGCATGCGCTTCGACCTGCGCGTCGATTCGATCGACAGGCTGCTCGAACGGCTTGGGCTGCCGAACACCGTGCGGCGCGGCACGGCGCGACTCACTGGCGAGCTGGGCTGGCGCGCCAGCCCGCTCGAGTTCGACATCACTACCATGGTCGGCGCCATCAGGCTTTCCGCCGCCAACGGCCAGTTCGCCAAGCTCGAGCCCGGCGTCGGCCGTCTGCTCGGTGTGCTGTCGCTGCAGGCGCTGCCGCGCCGCATCACGCTCGATTTCCGCGACATCTTCAGCGAAGGCCTGTCCTTCGATGCCATCGAGGGTCAGGCGCGTATCGAACACGGCCGCATCGAAACGCAGGATTTGACCATCCGGGGGCCACAGGCGAAGATCGACCTGCGCGGCGAAGCCAATCTGCGCGCCGAAACGCAGAATCTGCGCGTGCGTGTGCAGCCGGTGATCGGCGATTCGCTCGCTACGGGGGTGATGCTGTTCGTCAACCCGACCGCAGGCGCCGCCGTCTGGCTTGCCGACAAGCTGTTGCAGGACCCGCTCGGCCGCGCCTTCGCCTGGGAGTTTGCCGTGACCGGTCCCTGGCAGGAACCGAAAGTAGAAAAAATTGCCGCGCCGCGCAGCACTGAGTCAGGCGGTGAGACCCGCTGAGCGCGGGCGGGGATGGAATCTTTCGGCGGTGGAGCGCGATGGCCTTCGCCCTGTTCCCCGGCCGATCCACCGCTCGGCGTTGCCGGACCGGGGACTCGGCCGGGCTATAATTTTTCCCCCTTTTTTCGCCGGCCCTTGCCATGAACGTCCTCTTCGAGGAGGATGGCGCCTTCAAGACAGGCGTCATCGTTGCCGACAACGATAGCTCGCTGCAGGTCGACAGCAGCAGCGGCAAGCGGCTCAAGCTGAAGGCAGCGCAGGTTTTGCTGCGCTTTGCCACGCCCGAGGCCGGAGCGCTGCTCGAACAGGCGCAGGCGCTCAGCGACGAGATCGAGGCCGACTTCCTCTGGGAGGTCTGCGGCGACGACGAGTTTACGTTCCACGACCTGGCTGCCGAGTATTACGGCCACGCGCCCGCAGCCAGCGAGGCCACCGCCGTGCTGCTGCGCCTGCATGGCGCGCCGATTTACTTCCATCGCAAGGGCAAGGGGCGTTTCCGCAAGGCGCCGCCCGAGATCCTGCAGGCGGCGCTGGCCGGACTGGAAAAGAAGCGGCTGGCGGCGCTGGCCATCGAACGCATGGCTGCAGATCTGCAGGCCGGCCGGCTGCCCGACGAATTCGTGCCGCTGCGGGCTGAACTGCTCTACCGGCCCGACCGCAACAAGGCCGAAACGAAGGCGCTCGAGGCGGCCTGCGCCGCCACCGGCGAAAGTGCCGTGCAGCTTTTGGCGCGCTGTGGCGCGATCCCGGACACGCACGAATACCACTACGGCCGTTTCCTGTTCGAGCATTTCCCGCGCGGCACGGCGCATGGTTCGTACGCGCCGCCGCTGCATCCCTCTGCCTTGCCCCGTGCCGATGTCGCCGCGTTCTCGATCGACGACGCTCACACTACCGAGATCGACGATGCCTTCTCGCTGCACGCGCGCGCCGGCGGCGGCTGGCGGGTCGGCATCCACATTGCCGCCCCCGGTCTCGGCATCGCTCCCGACTCCGATCTCGGCCGCATCGCCCGGCAAAGGCTGTCGACGGTCTATATGCCGGGCCGCAAGATCACCATGTTGCCCGAGGAAGTCGTCGAGCGCTACACGCTCGCCGCCGGTAGCACGGTGCCATCGCTGTCGCTTTATCTCGACGTCGCCAGCGACGTGCGCATCGAAGCCAGCGAGACGCGCATCGAGGCGGTGCCGATCGTCGCCAACCTGCGCCACCACGACATCGAGCCGCTGTTCAACGCGCAGACGCTGGCCGAGGGACTGGGCGACTTTCCTTTCGCCGGCGAACTGAAGACGCTCTGGGAACTGGCCTGCGTACTCGCCGCCGGTCGGGGCGCCGCCGGCCAGCAGAATCGCCAGGATTTTGCCTTCCACATCGATTGGTCGCGCGCCAGCGACTGGGGGCCAGGCTGGGTGAGCATCGAAGAGCGGCCGCGCGGTTCGCCGCTTGATTTGCTAGTCGCCGAGTTGATGATCCATGCCAACCAGCACTGGGGCGCCCGCCTGCGCAATGCCGGCGTCGCCGCCATCTACCGCGCCCAGACGGTGGGCAAGACACGCATGACCACCGTGGCGGCGCCGCACGAGGGGCTGGGCGTCGACTGCTATGCCTGGAGTTCGTCGCCGCTGCGCCGCTTTGTCGATCTGCTCAACCAGTGGCAGCTGATCGCCCATCTGCAGGGCGTCGCGCCGCCGTACACCGCCAAGTCGGCCGAGTTGCTCGCCGCGCTGCGCGACTTCGAGCTGACCTATGCCGCCTATGCCGACTTCCAGCGCGCCATGGAGCAGTACTGGTGTTTGCGCTGGCTGTTACAGGAGGGGGTTCCGGCGATGACGGCGCGCGTGCTGAAGGAGAACCTGGTGCGCCTGGAGCGGCTGCCGCTCACCTTGCGCGTGCCTTCGCTGCCAGAACTGGCGCGCGGCGTGCGCGTCCGGCTGACTTTCGATCGCATTGATTTGCTGGCCAACGAGATCGGCGCGCGCTTTGCCGAAACGTTGGCCGATGCGCCGGCCGAAGTGCAGGACGATGCGGTGGAAGAGTTGCCGGGGGATGCTCCGGTCACAGCGGCGGAAGACTCGCCTGAATTACCGGCCGATTTGCCCTCTGTTGCCGTCTTGGCCGAAGGGGTGCAACCACCGCGTGCGGAGTAAGATGGCGGCGATGCGCAAGAGCCCTTCATCCACTTCCCTGTGGCCCGAAAGTCTGTTGCGTCTGCCCACTGAGCAGCGCAACCTGGCTTTGGCCCTGCTCGTCTCGCTGCTGCTGCATGGCATCGCGCTGTCGATTCATTTCAAGCTGCCGGAGAAGGCGGCGCGCAGTGCCGAAAAAGCGCTCGACGTCATCCTGGTCAACAGCCGCAGCGCGCAGCGGCCGACCGATGTCCAGGCCAAGGCGCAAGTCAATCTCGATGGCGGCGGCAATACGGATGAGAACCGGCGCGTCGCCACCCCCCTGCCGCCGAATGTCAGCCGCGATCCGGGTCGGGACCTCGCCGAAACGCAGCGGCGCATCGTCGAACTGGAGGCGGCGCAACAGCGGATGATGACCCAGCTCGCGGCGAGCGCGCGCGTCCGCCCCGGCGAGCGCAGCGAGCAGCCGCTCGAGCCGACGCCGGGCGCTCTTTCCGGCCTCGATCTGGCGCAGCAGGCGCTGGCTATCGCCCGGCTCGAGGGCCAGATCGCGCGCAATGTCGAGGAGTACAACCGCCGACCGCGGCGCAAAAACATTGGCGCACGCACCGAGGAGTACCGCTTCGCGCAGTATGTCGAGGACTGGCGGCAGAAAGTCGAGCGCATCGGCAACCTGAACTACCCCGAAGCGGCGCGCGGCCGCATTTACGGCCGCCTGATGCTGACGGTCAAGATTCGCAGCGATGGCTCGCTTGAGGGCGTCGAGCTCGAGCGTTCCTCCGGCCAGCCGGTGCTCGACGAGGCGGCGCAGCGCATCGTGCGCATGGCCTCGCCCTATGCTCCGTTTCCGGACAACATCCGCCGCGACACGGACATCATCGAGATCACGCGCTGGTGGTCCTTCACCAGCGGCGACCGCGTGCAGGCGGATTGAGGGCGATGACCGACCGTTACGCCGTCTTCGGCCACCCCATCGCCCACAGCCGGTCGCCGCGCATCCACGCGCTGTTCGCCGCCCAGACCGGCCAGAGCCTCAGCTATGAGGCGATACTGGCGCCGCTCGATGGCTTTGCCGACGCATTGCAGTCCTTCCATGCCGAAGGCGGCATCGGCGCCAACGTCACCGTGCCGTTCAAGGAAGAGGCGTTTCGCCTCGCCGTCCGGCGCACGCCGCGTGCCGAAGCGGCCGGTGCGGTCAATACGCTGCAGTGGTGCGACGACGGCTGGCTGGGCGATAACACCGATGGCGCCGGTTTGGTGCGCGATTTGTCCGCCAACCTCGGCTACGATGCCGGCGGCCGCCGCATTTTGCTGCTCGGCGCTGGCGGCGCGGCGCGCGGCGTTTTACTGCCGCTGCTCGAACTGAGGCCGGCGGAATTGTTCATCGCCAACCGCACGGCGGAAAAGGCAGCGCGGCTGGCGGTCGAGTTCGCCCGCCTGGCCGGTGGGCGCGGCCTGTCCTGTATGCCGGAAGGCGGCGGCTTCGACGAACTGGCCGGTCGGTGCTTCGATCTGGTCATCGATGCCACCTCCAGCGGTTTGAGCGATGCCGAACTGCCGCTGCCGGCGGGCCTGTTTGCCGACGGTGCCTTGGCCTACGAGATGGTCTATGGCCGCACGACGTCCTTCATGCGTCAGGCAAAGAACAGCGGCGCGGCACGGCTGCGCGTCAGCGACGGGCTGGGCATGCTGGTCGAGCAGGCCGCCGAGAGTTTCCTGCTCTGGCGCGGCGTGCGTCCGCTCACCGCGCCGGTCATCGCCACGCTGCGTGCGGCGATGATGCACTGAAAGTCAGCGCCGCCGGGACGGCGTTGGCTCGGCATCAGGCCGCCAGCCATCGGTCAGCGTGTGCAGGAAGGCGACGATGGCGTCGATTTCTTCATCGCTCAAACCCAGATCGCCTAGGCGTGAGGTATTGACGTTTTCCTTCACCTCCGGCTCCGGCCAGCAACCTTGCGCCTGCGCGTCCGCCTCGCGCGTGAAGCGGGCATTGGCGCAACGCGGCCGCAGGTCGCGGTCGTTGTAAAACTGCACGACGGCTTTCAGATCGCTGAAGTAGCCGTTGTGCATGTAAGGCGCCGTGCGCGCGACGTTGCGCAGCGTCGGCGTCTTGAACTGGCCTTTCAGTTCCGGAGCGACGATGCGGCCTCCCAAGCCGAGGTCGACGAAGTTGCGCCCTTGCGGATTGAAACGCGCCGGCTGGTCGTAGAACGGATTGTCCGGATTGCGCGGCGTGCCGATGTTGTCGTAGCTGAAATCGGTAAACAGGATGGTCTTGCCGTCGTTGAGCGGCGTCGTCAAATGACAGTTGGCGCAATTGCCCTTGTCCATGTCGTTGAACAGTGCCCAGCCGCGCGCCTCGGCCGGCGTCAGTTCGGCCTTGCCGGCCATGAAGGCATCGAATTTCGACGTGAAAGGCGAAAAATACGGCCCGCGCTGGAAGGCGGCGAGCGCCTCGGTGATGTGGCGGAAGGCCTTTGCCGTATCGTCGAAAACCTTTTCGCCGAACACCTCGCGGAACAGCCAGGCATAGGGCGCGCGCGCCACTTTGGCGACGACGCTGGCGCGATCGGGATTGTTCATCTCCAGCGGGTTGAGCAGCGGCCCGGCCGCTTGCTCTTCGAGCGTCGCTGCCCGGCCGTCGACGAACAGGCCGCCGATCCAGGTATCCTTGATGGCGTTGAAATACAATGGCGGCGTGAAGGCGGCATAGGTCAGCCCGGGCGCGTTGCGGCTGCCGAAACGGCCGGCGACCGCGCCTTCCGGCGTCGGCGACGAGGGATCGGGGTCGGCCATCGCCGCCGCTGCACTGTGGCAGCTGGCGCAGGACTGACCGGGCGGTTCGGAAAGATCGGGGTCGGAAAAAATCAGGTTGCCCAGCGTGCGTTTGACGAGCAAGGCCGGGTCGTCGAACTGTTCGGTCGGCACGGTGAAGGCGGGCGCGGCAATCGCCGCCGGGGCGAGCAGCGCGCCGGCGATCAGCAGGCGGCTGGCAACGGATCTTCCTGAACGCATGATGAATTCGCTCCACGTAAATACTCACGCCCGGCGGGGCTGCCAGGGGCAGTCGGCCAGTCTAGCGGCCCCCGGTGAATATTCCGTGACGCGATGCGACCGGCGCCGCGCTGGCTGAAGTGGCTGATCGCCGCGCCGCTCATCGCCCTGCTGCTGTTGCAGCTGTGGTTTGGCGGCTGGCTGCTGTGGTGGAAGTGGGTCGATCCCGGGACGACCCGCTTCATGCGTCTGCGCCTCGCCGAACTGCGCGAGCGCGATGCGGGAGCGCAACTGGCGCAGCAGTGGATCGCTTACGAACGCATTTCGCCGCATCTGAAGCGCGCCGTCGTCGCCGCCGAGGACGACCGCTTCGTCGATCACGAAGGCTTCGACTGGCAAAGCATGCAAAAGGCGCTGGAGAAGAATCAGCAGCGCGGCCGGCAGGTGGCCGGCGGCTCGACCATCACTCAGCAATTGGCCAAGAACCTGTTCCTGACTCCGGCGCGCACGCCCTGGCGCAAGGCACAGGAGGCGGCGATCACGCTGATGATCGAGGCATTGTGGGACAAGCGGCGCACGCTGGAGGTCTATCTGAACGTCGTCGAGTGGGGTGAAGGCATTTTCGGCGCCGAGGCGGCCGCGCGCCATTACTATCGCAGCGGCGCCGACCGCCTGTCGGCCGAGCAGGCGGCACGGCTGGCGGTGATGTTGCCGGCGCCGCGCCGCTATGGTAGGAACCCCTACTCGGCCTGGATGAACCAGCGCACCCAGGCCATCCTCGGCCGCATGCAGCATACGGCGATTCCCTGAAACCACCGGCGAGGAGACTCCATGAGCCAACGCATCTTTCTCACCGGTGCCTCCTCGGGCATCGGCGCGGCACTGGCCCGCCATTACGCGGCGCAGGGCGCCAGTCTCGGTCTCCTTGCCCGCCGGGCCGACAAACTGGCCGCATTGGCCGATGAATTGCACGCCCGTCATGGCACGCATTGTTCGCTGCATGTCGCCGATGTCGCCGACGCCGCGGCGATGCAGCAAGCAGCGAGCGATTTCCTGCAGGCAGGCGGGGCGCCGGATCTGGTCATCGCCAATGCCGGCATCTCGGTCGGCACGCTGACCCAGGAAATCGAGGATCTGCCGGCCTTTCGGCGCGTGCTCGAGACCAACGTCCTCGGTCTCGTGCATACCTTCGCCCCTTTCCTGCCGGCCATGCTGGCGCGCCGCCAAGGCACGCTGGTCGGCATCGCCTCGGTGGCCGGCGTGCGCGGCCTGCCGGGCGCCGGCGCTTATTCGGCCTCGAAAGCGGCGGCGATCGCCTACCTGGAAAGCCTGCGCATCGAACTGCGCGGCAGCGGCGTGCAGGTCGTTACGCTGTCGCCGGGTTACGTCGCCACGCCGATGACCGAGAAGAATCCCTATCCGATGCCCTTCATCCTGCCGGCCGACGAGGCGGCGCGGCGCATGGCACGCCTGATCGCCGCCGGCCGCCGTCACGCCGTCCTGCCCTGGCCGATGGCCATCGTCGCCAAGGTGCTGCGCCTGATGCCCGACGCCCTTCATGACTTCTTGTTCGCACGTGCCGGCCGCAAGCCGCGGCAGACCTTGCACTGACCTTCAGTTTTTCGGCGTGCGCGCCGCGACGCAGCACAGCACGCGCGCCGCGCCCTGGGCGCGCACCGCCTTGGCCAGTTCGTCGAGCGTTGCACCGCTGGTCATGACGTCGTCGACCAGCACCACCGTTGCGCCGAAGAGCGGGCGCAGGCAGGCGAAGGCGCCGCGTACATTGCCTTGCCGTTCCTGCCTGGAGGACAGCAAGGCTTGAGCCCGGGTATCGCGCAGGCGCAGGCAGGCGTCGGGCAACAGACGGCCGGGCAGCAGGCGGGCGAGTTCGAGCGCCTGATTGAAGCCGCGTTCGCGCAGCCGCTCCGGTGCGAGCGGCACTGGCACGATATGAACGTCGGCATCGTCCGGCAACACCGCCGCCATCTGCCGGCCGAGCAGGCGCGCCACGCTCAAACGCTGGCCATATTTCAGCGCCTGCACGAGCCGGTCGAGCGGCCAGGCGTAGATCCACGGCGCGAAGGTGGCTTCGAAAGCCGGCGGATGGCTCAGGCAGCCGCCACAGGTCTCGCCGTGTGGCGTCGGCAGCGCGCAGCGCGGGCAGTGCGCAGCCGGCAAGGCTGGTAACTCGGCGGCACAGGCGGCGCACAGGCCATCCGCCGTCGCCGCTGCGCCACAGAGCAGGCAGTCGGGTGCCAGCAGGATATCGGCGAGGCGATCGATGGTCATCCTGATCAAGGAAAATGCTGTCAGAAACGCTGAGAAGATCGGTTCCTGCGCTGTCAAGAAAACGAAGGGCTGCCCCGGGTTTTTCGGGGTGGGCTAATGTCGTGCACTCCCTCGTGCCACCGTTCGTTTGTCGCGGGTTATTTACGTCCGTTACATCGGGCGCCGGGGAGCAGGGCAGCTGAACAAAGCGCTGAAAAATTGCTGCGCGGGCGCATCACTGCGTGGCGCACAGCGGCACACCAGCGTCAGTGCAGGACGCCACGCCGTGGCGGTCCCGAGCGCAGCGAGGGATGCCGCGCTGCGGCACACATCACAGTGAGTGAGGCGAGGGAGCGAGCACCGCGCAACGGTCGAAGCGCCGGCGCGCTATTTCTTCGGCATTTCGCTAACCCAGCAGTCGCCGGCGCGTCAGAATCACCGCCAGCCAGTAACTGGCCAAAGTCAGTCCGGTCAGTACGGCGATGTGCGTGAGCGCATCGGCAGGCAGCTCGCCGAAGACGAGCGGGCGGGTGAGCGCGACGGCATGGGTGAGGGGCAAGGCCCAGGCCAGCGACTGCACGGCGGCCGGCAAGGCATCGAGCGGAAAGAAGACCCCCGAGAGCACGGTCATCGGCGTGATGATCAGCGTGAAGTAGTACATGAAGAAGTCGTAGGACGGCGCGCGGGCGGTGACGATCAGGCCGAGGGCCGTGAAGCACAGCGC
>OGCL01001096.1_pt1 | contig 24850 bp, 25 predicted proteins | sample 1570041 | NCBI WGS metagenome assembly OGCL01 (sample SAMN06266162, study PRJEB24511) | hot springs metagenome | isolation source: Hot spring water | place: South Africa: Limpopo | collected 2015-06-22 | reverse complement strand
AGCATGCCGTGCAGGTAGGGCACCTCGGCGGCGGCGGGCAAGGCCTGCAGTGCCAGGCGCAGCATGCCGGGCGAGTCGCCCCGGTTGAACAAATGGTATTGGCCGAGCTTGAGGGAGGCGAGGTCGCGCGGGTGCAGGCGGGCTTGCTCCTCGTGCAGCGCAATGGCGCGGGGCAGGTCGCCGTTGACCCAGGCGGCGACGGCGGCCACAAGGCGTTGTTCACGCTCCGTCGCCTCGGGGGCGTGGGCCAGGGCCTGGTCGATGAAGGGACGGGCGTTGCGCGGGGCGTCGGCCGACTCGGCAAACATGTGCAGCGCCGCGCAGCTGGCCTGCACGATGGCGCTGGTGTCGGCCGCAGCGTTCAGCACGTTTACCGCGCGGGCTTCGCAGGCGATGAAGCCTTCCACAAAGTCGTTCACGGCGGCGGCGCTGGCCGCGTCGTGCAGCGTGAGGGGATTGCCCAGGCTATCGGTCGTGCGGGTGTGCGTGGTGGATGGCATGGAGCATTGTGGAGGGCGGTGGCTCAGCCGCCTTTGATGAGTGTCAGGTAGGCGTTGCGTGTTTCCGCTGAGACAGAGGCCACGAGCTGTTCATGTGGCGTCTGGTGGCGCGCCAGCATGCGGGCGGTGGCGATGGTCTTGGACTTGCAGAACCAGTGGCAGGTGTGCTGCATGAGGAACAGCTCGGCCGTCATCATGTAGGCGCGGTCTTTGGGCGCCAGGTGGCCGGTGTTCTGCACCACGTGCGCAATGCCGCGCGCGTGCACGGCCAGGGCCTTGCGCATGTCGAAGGTGGCGGCAGGCAGCAGCTTTTCGGCAAAGGGCAGGGCAATGGAGAGGCGGCTGACCCGCGCGTCGGCTTCGCTGACTTTGGCGAACTCGGCGGCAAAGCGGCTGAATTGCTCGGCGAGCTGGGATTCGGTGGTGCTCAGCAGGCTCCAGATCTGCTGGCGGCGCTCGTCAGTGCTCTCGCCCAGGGCGCGCAGGTAACCCTCGGTCAGGGCCTCCATGAGCTTTTCGATCTGGTAGTTGGCCAGATGGCTGCCCAGCAGCGCGATGCGCTTGCGCTGCTCCTTGGCGTTGAGCATGTAGGTGCCGGTGGCGATCAGGATCGCCAGGATGAGGATGTCCATGCGGTGGGGGTGCTTGTGTGCAGGGGTTGTCGGTCTGTTGCGGTGTTGGCTGCGCCGTGCGCCGCAGGGGCGGTGCGCGGCTGCCAACAAACCCCAAGGTTACCAACAACCTCTGTCCATGCTTTCAGCCCGCCGGTGGCTGGGGCCACGCCCGCTGGGGTTCGCGGATCAGCTCGAAGGCGTGCGCCACCTGCAGCACGCCCAGGTCGTCAAAACGGGCACCTGCAATCTGCAGGCCAATCGGCAGGCCGGTACGGGTGTAGCCGCAGTTGACTGAGGCCGCGGGCTGCTCGGACATGTTGAATGGCACGGTGAAGCCGATGTGCTCCAGCGGCCGCAGCGGGTCGTTGGTGGGCGAGGGCAACTCGGCCTGGAAGGCCACGTTGGGCGCTACCGGCGAGATCACGTAGTCGAACGCACTGCATGCCCTGACGGCAGCCACGCGGGTGACGTGGAACTGCTGGCTGGCGTTGAAGACCTCGGTGCCGCCCATGCCCGCAGCGCTCTCGGCCCAGGCGCGGATGTAGGGCAGCACCTTCGCGCGCCGCTCTGCGGGCAGGGCCTGCAGGTCGATGTGCGAACGCATGCGCCAGAAATGGTCCATGCCGTCGAGCATGGCCTGGGTCATGAACGGTGCCATGGGCACGATGGTGGCGCCAGCGGCTTCCATGAGCTGGGCTGCGCGCTCCACGGCGGCTTTCACTTCGGGCTCCACGGGCAGGCCACAGCCCCCATCCAGCAGCAGGCCAATGCGCAGGCCGCGCAGGCGCTCGGCACCCTTGTTGAACTGGCTCCAGGCGATGTCCTGGGCGGGCAGGCTCATGCTGTCGCGCGCATCGGGCTGGCTCAGCACCTGCATCATCAGCGCGGCGTCGGCCACGGTGCGTGTCATGGGGCCAGCGGCGCGGCCGGTGTAGGGTGGGTCGATAGGGATGCGGCCCAGGCTGGGCTTGAGGCTGAAGATGCCGCACCAGCTGGCGGGCAGGCGCAGCGAGCCGCCGATGTCAGTGCCGATGTGCAGCGGGCCATAGCCAGCGGCGGCCGCCGCGCCACCGCCTGCGCTGGAGCCGCCGGGCCCTTTGCTCACATCCCACGGGTTGCGCGACAGCGGGTGAAAGCTGGACAGGCCCGAGGACAACATGCCGTAGTCGGGCATGGTGGTCTTGGCGACGATGACGGCACCCGCCTCGCGCATGCGGGCGGCGGGCGGGGCGTCGGCTGTGGCGGGTACCAGCTCCACCGCTGCCGTGCCCAGCGGCGTGGGGTCGCCCTCGGTGGCAATGTTTTCCTTGATGGTGCTGGGCACGCCGTCCAGCAGCCCCTTGGGCTCACCGCGCAGCCAGCGGGCCTCGGACGCGCGGGCCTGCGCGAGCGCAGCGTCGGGACGCAGCAGGTAAGTGGCCTGGATGTGGGGCTCCCAGCGTTCGATGTGCGCCAGCACGGCCTGCGTGACCTCCACGGGGGACAGCGTGCGCTGGCGGTAGGCGGCCAGGAGTTCGTGGGCGGGCAGATCGTGCAGGGCGGTCATGGCGGGGTTTAGGGAGTTTTATCAATAAAAAATGCTGCTAGCGCTTATTGGTAAAGCGCTGGCAGCTATCATTTTGGGAGCTGTCTGCCTCTGCGTGCTTCAGCTATTCATTGCGTTGTGCGCTGCCCGCGAAACTGGCGCGGCCCAGGCGCGGGCAGCCGAGCAAGGGCCGCCCCGCAGTGAGGGCTGCGTCCCCCTGCCCGCATTGCGCAGCAATGCGAGAGCGGGGGGAAGGCCCGTAGGGCCTCAGGGGGGTGTCCGAATGTCACGACCAGGACAGCGCCGAGATGTCGTTCACGAACACCGGCATGTCTTTCCACAGGCCCTTGAGGTTCTTGTTGGCCACCGTGATCCACTGGTTGGAGTACAGGAAGGCGTGCACCGAGTCCTCGGCCAGCAGGCGCTGCGCATCGCCCAGCAGCTTGGCGCGGTCAGCAGGGCGAGCGGCGTTCTTGATCTGGTTGAACAGGTCGTTGAACTTGGGCGAGTTGTAGGCCCAGTAGTAGTCGGGCTTGGCAAAGTTGCCCAGGTCGAACGGCTCGACATGGCTGATCACGGTCAGGTCGTAGTTCTTGCTGCCGTAGGTGCCGCTGAGCCACTGTGCCCATTCCACGTTCTGGATCTTGGCGATGATGCCGACCTTGGCCAGCTGGGCGGCAATCACTTCGCCGCCCTGGCGTGCGTAGGGCGTGGGGGGCAGCGTCATGGTCAGCTCCAGCGGGGTCTTGATGCCCGCCTCGGCCAGCAGTTTCTTGGACTTTTCGATGTCAAACGGGTTGACGCCCGTGGTGTCCACGTAGCCAAAAGCGCCGGGCACATAGTGGCTGCCGATGGGCGCGCCGTAGCCGTCGCCCGCACCCTCGATCACCGCCTTGCGGTCGATGGCGGCGGCAATGGCGCGGCGCACGCGCACATCCTGAAGCGGCTGCTTGCCATTGTTGATGGCCAGGATGGTCTTGGCGCGCGAGCCTGCCACGATCACCTGGTACTTCGGGTTGGCCTTGAACTGCGCCACGCTGCGGGGGGTGACGCGGGGGAAGGCGTCCACGTCACCGGCCAGCAGGGCGGCCACCTGGGCAGCGGGGTCGGAGATGAAGCGGAAGGTGGCGCGCTTGATCTTGATGGCCTTGGCATCGCGGTAGTCGGCCCAGGCCGTGAGCACCACGGACGAGCCCTTGTTCCACGCTTGCAGCTGGTAGGGGCCGGTGCCCACGGGCTTGTTGGCATTGGTGTCGGCGCTCTTGGGCTCCACGATGATGGAGGTGGCCTGGCCCAGCACGAACAGCAGGTCGGGGTCGATCTCCTTGTTGAGCAGCACCACGGTGTAGTCGTCCACCACCTGGGTGGTCAGGCCTGCGAACGTGCGCTTGTCCTTGTTGGTGCTCTTCTCGCCGCCCGCGCGGTCGTACGAGAACTTGACGGCCGCAGCGGTGAAGGGCTCGCCGTTCTGGAACTTCACGCCACGGCGCAGCTTGAAGGTGTAGGTCTTGAGGTCGGGCGAGACCTCCCAGCTTTCGGCCAGCAGGGGCGACACGCTGCCGTCGGGGTTGATCTTGGTGAGCGTCTCGAAGATGTTGTACTGCACGATCTCGGCGATAGCAGACGCTGCACCGGCGGTGGGGTCCAGGCCTGGGGGCTCCAGCGTCATCGCGAGCGTCACCGCATCTTTGCGGCCCTGCGCCAGGGCGCTGAGCGGGGTGGACAGGGGCACGGCGGCAATCGCGCCAGTGGCAAGGACGGTACGGCGGTTCAGCATGTTCGGACTCTCCAGACAAAAAACCAGACAACAACCATAAAAACCCCGGTGCAATTTGTTACCGGGGGGGAAAAAAGCTTTTTACACCATCACACCTGTATTTGGTTATGCGGTTTTTGCCGTTGCTGCTGCGGCGGCGGCAGCCGCACGGCGCGCCCGTGCGCGGCCCGGCAACACCTGCGGCACGGCACCCACCAGCGACTGTGTGTAGGGGTGCTGCGCGTTGCGGAACAGCTCGCTCGGCGAGCCGCGCTCCACGATGCGTCCCTGGTACAGCACCACCACCTCGTCGCACAGGTGGTTGACCACCGCAAGGTCATGGCTGATGAGCATGTAGGTGATGCCGAACTGCTGCTGCAGGTCCTGCATCAGGTTCAGCACCTGGGCCTGCACCGACACGTCGAGCGCGCTCACGGGCTCGTCGGCCACGATCAGGCGAGGCCGGGTGATGAGGGCCCGTGCGATCGCGATGCGCTGGCGCTGGCCGCCAGAAAATTCGTGCGGGTATTTGCCCAGGTCGTTGGTGCGCAGACCCACCTGCGACAGCACCTGGGCCGCCTGCTCGCGCTGCTCGGCACGCGTGGTCTGGCCTTGCGCCTGCAGCGGTTCGGTCACGATGCGCTCCACGGTCTGGCGCGGGTCCAGCGATCCATAGGGGTCCTGGAACACCATCTGGAAGTCGCGCCGCGCCTGGCGCAGTTGCTCGGCGGGCAACTGGTGCAGGTTGCGGCCCAGCAGCTCCACCGTGCCAGCAGTCGGCGCATCCAGCGCCATCACCAGCCGCGCAAGCGTGGACTTGCCCGAGCCCGATTCGCCCACCACACCCAGACTGCGGCCAGCGGCGATGGAAAAGCTCACGCCATTGAGGGCCTGCACCGTGCCCGGCGGGCGAAACAGATGCTCGCGGGGCAGTGTGTATTCGCGCACCAGGTCGGTCACCTGGAGCAGAGGGCCGGCCTGATGTTGGTTGTCGCTCATGCTGCCACCTCCACACTGCGGGCTTCGGCAATGGCTTCGCGGCGCAGGCAGCGCACAGCGTGGTCACCGTCAGCATCGGTGGCCACAACCGTGACGGGGGGCGGCTCGTGGTGGCAGGCGTCGATGGTGTAGCTGCAGCGGCCTGCAAAGGGGCAGCCTGCGGGCAGATCCACCAGTTCAGGCACGGTGCCTGGGATGGTGGACAGCCGGGGGCGCTGGCCGGGCGCATGCACGGCACCCAGGTGGGGGCGCGCCGCAAACAGGCCCCGGGTGTAGGGGTGCGCCATGGCCGAGAAAACGGATGCGGTGGAGCCGCTCTCCACCACGCTGCCGCCGTACATCACCATCATGCGGTCCACGTTCTGCGAGATCACGCCCAGGTCGTGCGAGATCAGGATCATGGCCATGTTGCGTTCGGCCACCAGGTCGCTGATGAGGTCCAGGATCTGCTGCTGGATGGTCACATCCAGCGCCGTGGTGGGCTCGTCGGCAATCAGCAGGTCGGGCCCGCAGGCCAGCGCCATCGCAATGGTGATGCGCTGGCGCTGCCCGCCGGAAAACTGGTGCGGATAGGCATCGATGCGCTGCGCCGCGTTGGGGATGCCCACGCGGTCCAGCAGTGCAATGGCCTCCTTGCGGGCGCTGGCCGCGTCCATGCCCCGGTGCAGGCGCAGGGGCTCTGCCACCTGGCGGCCAATGGTGTGCACGGGGTTCAGGGCCGTCATGGGCTCCTGGAACACCATGCCAATGCGGTTGCCGCGCAGCTGGCACATCTGCGCATCGGTGCGGCCCACCAGCTCTTGGCCGTCAAAGCGGATGCTGCCGGTGACCTGTGCGCTGTCGGGCAGCAGGCCCATGAGCGACATGGCGGTGATGGACTTGCCACAGCCGGATTCGCCGATCAGGCCCAGGGTTTCACCGCGCGCCAGCGAAAAGCTCACGCCGCGCACGGCGTCGGCGGGGCCCCGGTGCGTCTGCAGGCGGATGCGGAGGTTGGAGACTTCTAACAGGGACATCGTGGGGTCTGGGAGGCTTCTTGGCGGGGTCAACGCTTGCGCGAGAGGCGGGGGTCAAGCAGGTCGCGCAAGCCGTCACCCAGGAGGTTCAGGCCCAGCACGGCCAGCGCAATTGCCACGCCGGGCCATACCGCCAGCAGCGGGGCCTGGAACATCAGCGTTTGTGCCTCGCTGAGCATGCGGCCCCAGGAGGGCTGGGGCGGCTGTGTGCCCAGGCCCAGGTACGACAGGGCGGCCTCGGCCAGGATGGCCAGCGCGAACTGGATGGTCGTCTGCACGATGAGCACCGACAGGATGTTGGGCAGCACATGCTCCAGCGTGATGCGCCAGGTGCCTTTGCCACAAGCCCGCGCGGCCAGGATGTACTCACGTGCCCACACGGCATTGGCCGAGGCGCGGGTGACACGCGCAAACGTCGGGATATAGAAGATGCCGATGGCGATGATCGAATTGACGATGCCTGCGCCAAACACCGCCGTCATCATGATGGCCAGCAGCAGCGCGGGGAAGGCAAACGTGAAATCCGCCAGGCGCATGATGATTTCTTCCACCCAGCCGCGCTTGGCCGCCGCCAGCAGGCCCAGCGCCGTGCCGATGGTGAGGCCGATGCCCACCGCGATCACGCCCACCAGGATGGAGTTGCGCGCACCGACCATCAGCAGCGAGGCCACATCGCGCCCGAACGCATCCGTGCCCAGCCAGTGCTTGCCGGAAGGGCCGCTCAGCTTGTTCGCCAGATCCATGTCGTAGGGGGACCAAGGCGTCCAGACCAGCGACAGGGCAGCGGTGGCCACCAGCAGCAGCGACAGCACGGCACCAATGACAAAGCTGCGGTGGCGCAGCGCGCGGTACAGCCAGCTCGGTGCCGAGGTGGTTGCAGGGGGAGGGGAGGAAATAGCGGCGCTCATGGGGGATCAGATGTCGGATGCCTTCACGCGGGGGTCGATCACGGCGTACAACACGTCCACCACGAAGTTCACGATGATGACCATGGCGGCGAGCAGCATCACGCAGTTGCGCACCACGATCAGGTCGCGGTTAGAGATGGACTGGAAGATCAGCCGACCCAGTCCGGGCAGGTAGAACACGTTTTCCACCACGATGGTGCCCGCCAGCAGCGAGGCAAACTGCAGCCCCATCACGGTGACCACCGGGATCATCGCGTTGCGCAGCACATGGCCCCAGAGCGCTGCGCGTTGCGACAGCCCCTTGGCGCGGGCCGTGCGCACAAAATCTTCGCGCAGCACTTCGAGCACGGCCGAGCGGGTGATGCGCGCCAGGATGGCAGCCTGCACCACTGCCAGCGCAATGGCGGGCAGCAGCAGGGCCTTGAGGGCTTCGAGCGGGCTGCCTCCGGCGTCTTCCGTCCAGCCCGGAAAGCCGCCGGCCGAGAACCACTGCAGCTTCACCGAGAACAGCAGGATCAGCAGGATGGCGAACCAGAAGTTGGGGATGGCAATGCCGATCTGGGCCAGGCCCATCACGCCCACGTCGCCCACCTTGTTGTGGCGTGCCGCGGCGTACACACCAGCGGCCAGGGCCAGCACCGTGGTGATGACCATGGCCATCAGCGCCAGCGGCACGGTGAGGGCCAGGCGCTCCAGCACCAGGTCGAGCACGGGCGAGCTGTAGGCGTAGCTGTCGCCCATGTTGCCCACCACCAGGCCACTGACCCATTGCCAGTAGCGCAGGCTGGCGGGCTGGTCCAGCCCCAGCTTGCTGGCCAGCGCAGCCACGGCATCGGGCGAGGCGTCGGGGCCCATGAGCATCTGCGCGGCGTTGCCCGGCAGGATCTCCAGCACCAGGAACACAACAATGGATGCGCCAATCAGCGTGGCCAGGAGGGTGGCAAACCGTTTGAGGAAAAACAGACCCATGGAGCAGGCGGTGGAGGAGGGTGATACGCGAGCGCGTAAAAATTAATGTGTATACACAGCATAACGGTAAAAACGTCCCCGTCAGCGGTGGTGGGTTGCAGTGTGGCACGCAAGGCACATGCCACCGCGCGGGATAATACGGAGCATGAACCGCGCCGTGTACCCCATTGCCCTTGTGTCTGGCCCCGCGCCCAGGGAGGCCGTATGGCGCTGATGATCACCGACGAGTGCATCAACTGCGATGTGTGCGAGCCCGAGTGCCCCAACCAGGCGATCTACCTGGGGCAGGAGATCTACGAGATTGACCCGAACAAGTGCACGGAATGTGTGGGGCATTTCGACGAGCCCCAGTGTGTGCAGGTCTGCCCCGTGGCCTGCATCCCCGTGAACCCGCAGCATGTGGAAAACCGCGAGACGCTGTGGCAGAAGTTCCAGCGCCTGCAGGCGTCGGCTGCAGGCTGATTCTCAAGGTTTTTTGGCCGCTACCGCGCGACCATGAAGCGCTTTAAGCTATCAAAAATATAGTGATTGGCAGTTGGGCCAGTCGCTGCCCCGGTCGCTGATCAGTCTTCCACCGGGCGCACAGGCTTGGGGCGGGATGGCTTGGTGGTGTGGATCAGCAGGGTGGCCTTGTCCATCTCGCCTGCCAGCATGGCGGGGTAGGCCTTGAGCGAATGGCTGATGCAGTCCTCGATCAGTGTGCGCTGGTCGGGCGACGGCTTCTTCAGCACCCAGTTGGCGACTTCGCTCTTCACGCCGGGGTGGCCGATGCCGATGCGCAGGCGCCAGTAGTCGGGCGAGCCCAGCTGGCCGTGGATGTCGCGCAGTCCGTTGTGCCCCGCGTGGCTGCCGCCGCGCTTGAGCTTGACCTGGCCGGGGGGGATGTCCAGCTCATCGTGCACCACCAGAATTTCCTCGGGCTGGATCTTGAAGAACCGCGCGAGCGAGGCCACGGATTTGCCCGAGAGGTTCATGAAGGTCTGAGGCTGCAGCAACCATACGGTCTGGCCATGCACCGTGGTGCGTGCCACCAGCCCGTGGTAGCTGCGCTCGGGCACCAGCGTAGCCTTGAGTTCGCGCGCCAGGGCATCAATCCACCAGAATCCGGCGTTGTGGCGGGTCGCTTCGTAGTCGGGCCCCGGGTTTCCAAGGCCTACAAACAGCTTGATCATGGGCGGGATTATCCGTGTGCGAATAGTGGCGGAGAGGTGAGGGTACGCGGGTGCTGCGCGGTGGCTGAAAAACAAACGGCCCACCGAGGTGGGCCGTTGGTCAGGCCGGATCCGCCGAGACGGGGCCTGAATGGAAAGGCGAGTGAATCAGCGAGGGGCTGATTGATTACTTCTTGCCCTTGCCCTTGCCCTTGGCGTCGGCAGCAGGTGCTGCGTCAGCAGGGGTTTCGACGATCACGGCGGGAGGCACAACCGACACCAGCACGGGGTTGTTGTTCTGGCCACCGCGGATCTTGGCCGTCACGCCCTTGGGCAGCTTGACGTCCTTCAGGTGCAGGGACGCACCCTTTTCCAGCTTGGACAGGTCCACAGCGATGAATTCGGGCAGGTCCGAAGGCATGCAGGTCACGTCCAGTTCGTTCACGATCGGGTTGACCATGCACTTGTCCACCTTGACGGCGTTGGACTCTTCAGCGCCGCTGTAGTGCAGTGGCACCTTCAGGTGCAGCTTGGTCTTGTCGTCCACGCGCTGGAAGTCGATGTGCAGCACCAGTTGCTTGTAGGGGTGGTATTGCACGTCGCGCAGCACGACCTTGGAGGTGGCGCCCGCCACTTCCATGTCCAGCACGCTGGAGTGGAAAGCTTCCTTCTTGAGGGCGTGCCACAGGGCGTTGTGGTCGATCTCGATCAGTTGGGGTTCGGTGGTGCCACCGTACACGATGCCAGGCGTCTTGCCCGAGTTGCGCAGACGGCGGCTCGCACCCGTACCCTGCTTGGCGCGCTCAAAAGCGACGAAGTTCATAGTTAGCTCCTGGAAAGAGGCGACCGCGACCAGTCATCCTCTGTTTTAAAAAGGCTTGCAGCATCATCGCCGCCCGCCCACTGGTTGTTCCCAAACAGACAACAAGCCTCCCGCAGGAGGCTTGTGTGCAACCGCTGTGCATCGCTCCCGGCGGGAGCGGGTCAGAACAGGTTGTCTTGGTCCGAGAACAGGCTCATCACCGACTCACCCTTGGCAATGCGCTGGATCGTCTCGGCGATCAGCGGGGCCACGGAGAGTTGGCGAATCTTGGTGCATCCCTTGGCGTTGTCGCTCAGGGGGATGGTGTTGGTCACGACCACTTCATCCAGGGCTGTGCCCTTGGCGATGCGTTCAATTGCGGGACCCGAGAAAATGGGGTGCGTGCAGTACGCGTACACGCTCTTGGCGCCGCGCTCTTTCAGCACTTCGGCAGCCTTCACCAGCGTACCGGCGGTGTCGATCATGTCGTCCATGATCACGCAGTTGCGGCCTTCGATTTCGCCGATCACGTGCATGACTTCCGACACGTTGGCCTTGGGGCGGCGCTTGTCGATGATGGCCAGATCGCAGCCCAGCTGCTTGGCCAGGGCACGGGCACGCACCACGCCGCCTACGTCGGGCGAGACAACGATCAGATCCTCGTAGTTCTTCTGGCGCAGATCGCCCAGCAGAACCGGAGAGGCATAGATGTTGTCCACGGGGATGTCGAAGAAACCCTGGATCTGGTCAGCATGCAGGTCCATGGTCAGCACGCGCGCCACACCCACGGCCTGCAGCATGTTGGCCACGACCTTGGCGGTGATGGGCACGCGGGTGGAGCGAGGGCGGCGGTCCTGGCGGGCGTAGCCGAAGTAGGGGATCACGGCGCTGATGCGCTCAGCCGATGCACGCTTGAGCGCATCGACCATGATCAGCAGTTCCATCAGGTTTTCGTTGGTGGGTGCGCAGGTGGACTGCACCACGAAAACATCGCGCGCACGCACGTTTTGCTTGATTTCGACGGTGACTTCACCATCAGAGAAGCGACCCACGTCGGCTGCACCCAGGGTGGTGCCGAGGTGCTGGGCAATTTCAGCTGCCATGCCAGGATTGGCATTGCCAGTGAAAACCATGAAGTCGGGGTGATTGGCTTGCATGAGAGTCCCAGCAATCTGAAAAAAAAGCCCGTACGCGAGAAGATTATTTGGCAGGGGAAGAAGGATTCGAACCTTCGCATGCCGGAATCAAAATCCGGTGCCTTAACCAGCTTGGCGACTCCCCTACACAGGTCAACTGCTGAAAGCAGCCAACCTTAATTCTCGTCTGACGCCCACCCTGCCAGAGGATGAATCATCAGGTTTTCACATGCTTTGACTTGCCAGCCTTCGGGGGCGTTGCTCAAGTCCACTTCATGTGACATTCGCGCAAACACTGCACTTCCAGAGCCTGTCATTCTAGCCTGTAATCCTCGGTCCTGAAGCCATTCGATGGCTTGCGTGACTTCTGGGCAGATGGCCTGAGCAACTGGCTGCAAGTCGTTTCGACCAAAGTCAAAGTGTTCTGCAGCAAAGCCTAAGATTGTAGCACTATCTGAATCGCGTTTCAAATTTGGTGACGAAAAAATTAATTTTGTCTCCAAACCTGCTGCGGGCTTCACGACGGCAAAGCGCGCTTGCGGCAGTTGGTGTGCTTTCTCAAGCGGCGTGATTGTCTCACCAATTCCTTCTACCCAAGCGTTGTTGCCGCGTAAAAAAAAGGGAATGTCTGCACCGAGCTGCAAGCCGATCGTTTCCAGTGCGCTGCGTGGCAGGTCGAGACCCCACAGGCGGTTCAAGGCGAGCAGTGCTGTCGCTGCGTCGGACGAGCCTCCACCCATGCCGGCTTGAGCGGGAATGCGCTTGAGAACGCCGATGTGAGCGCCCAGCGTGCAGCCCGTAGCGGCTTTTAGTGCATGTGCCGCGCGCAGTGTCAGGTCCATCTCGGGCAATGGGGCACCCAGGTCTTCCCTGGAGATGCTGCCATCGGCGCGTCGTTCGAAATGCAGGGTGTCGCACCAGTCCACCAGCATGAAGACTGACTGGAGCAGGTGGTAGCCGTCGGCGCGTCGCCCGGTGATGTGCAGAAACAGATTGAGCTTGGCCGGAGCCGGCACGTCGTACAGCGCTTGCATCGCAGAATGGGAAAGGGTGGCGTAGGCTGAGGGCGATCCCTCAGCGGGTCAGCACAATGCGTAAGATGGCTTGTGGGGTGGGGTGTTCGCGTCGCGCGGTGAGGCGACCGTCCGGCATGCCAGACAGATCGGCCTGCCAGCCGGGGGCCGTGGCCTGGATGCCATTGAGCCAGCTGAAAAGGGCTGCAATCGGGATGCGCGTGCCTGTCACGTCCAGAAGCAGCGTCTCCAGCGAGTCCGAAGTCCGTGTCTCTGGCCCGCTCTGCAGCGAGGCTTGGCCATCTTTCCATTCCAGTTGGGCAATGCGATTTCCGAACGGGCTCAAAAGTACCAAGCCGCCGCTCTCAGGGTTGCCCTGCAGTTCAAACGTGGCGGAGAAGGACTGCGCAGCCTGTCCATCGACCTGCAGGGCAATCCGCCCGCGCCAACTGTCTTGTTCTTGGGATGCCTTTGAGACTGGTTGTGCACAACCAGCGAGCCACAGCGCACAACAGATGATCCACGACACCACCCAGCCGTGGTGAGGGGCAGCGCTCAACTCCAGGCGATGCCCTCTGCTGCGGGTGTGCATCAAAGCCCCGCCCCTAGCCGTTTGAGTGTTTCTTTGAGTGTGTCGTTGTCAGGGCTGATGCGCTGCCCTTCTTTCCAGACTCGGGTGGCGCCTTCCTTGTCACCCAGGCTCCAAAGCACTTCGCCCAGGTGGGCTGCAATTTCGACATCGGGGCGGGCCTTGTACGCAGTTTCCAGAAGGCGCTTTGCATCGGCCTTGTTGCCCAGGCGGAATTCCACCCAGCCAAGGCTGTCCATGATGAAAGGGTCATTCGGCGCAAATTCCAGCGCTTTCAAGATCAACTGTTTGGCCTCGGCCAAACGAAGCCCCCGGTCTGCAAGCGAATAGCCGAGCGCGTTGTAAGCGTGGTGGTACTGCGGCTGGCGGGCGATCACCTGACGCAGCAACTGCTCCATGGTGTCCGGGTTGCCCATTTTTTCGGCCAGCATTGCCTGGTCATAGACCAGTTCGGCGTCGTCTGGGGCCAGTGCCACCATCTCCACCTGCACTTGGTAGGCTTCTTTGTACAGGCGCTGCTCGCGTAGCAGTTGCACTTCAGCTGCCAGCTTCATGCGCTGGTTTTCGGCCGAGGATCCTGGCAGATTGCGCAGCAGCGCCCGTGCCTGTGCGAGTTTGCCTTGCCGTGCCAGCAGTGAGGCCCGGCGCATCTGGGCGCCAAACACTTCCTCTGCGTTGTCAATGCGAGCCAGCCAGGCTTCGGCGGCCGCGAAGTCTTTCTTCTTCTCTGCAATTTGTGCGTAGAGCAAGTAGGCCTGGGTCAGGCTTTTTTGTCGCACTTCTGCATCAGATGCGGCAGAAGCCAGGTCGATGAAGCGCTGCAGGGATCCTTCAGCGGCGGGCAGGCGGTTGTCCTGAAACTGCAGTGTGGCGACCACGAGCCAGGCCTCCGCCAGATCGGGCTTCTCCTTGGTCACGGCCTCCAGCTGGCGGCTGGCATCGGGATAGCGCTGCAGGCCTAGCAGTACGCGTGCGTAGGCCATCCGCAGGTCGGGCACGGGTTGTTTGGCCAGCGCCTGAATCACGATGGGTTCGGCTTCTGGGACGCTGTCATCCAAGAGTTCCAGTGCCAGCCGTGCTGCGTCCTCACTGGCGTTGTCCAGGTCCTGCGCCTTGCGCGCTGCATTCAGGGCTCCGCCCTTGTCGCCAGCGGCCAGGCGCAGCCGCCCCAGTGCGACCCAGGCTGCAGGGCCTGTGGCGGGGTTGGTCAGCTCATCTACAAGGGCCTGTTCGACGACCTTGGCTGCGAGCGCCTTGTCGCTGGCGCGTCCATACATTTGGGGCAGCGCAGACAGCGAGGCCGCCTTGGCGCGAGGTGGTGACTGTGCGAGTTCCTGCCGCAACAGGTCCGGGGTTTCTCCAATGCGGTTGAGTGCCACCAGGATTTGCAGCACATAGCGGTTGGCCTCGCGGGATTGGGGCAGGGCCTCTTTCCATGCCCTGGCTGCAGCCAGAGCGTATTCGCCCGAGCGGGCTTGCAGGGCAATGTCCGCCGCCCGTTGGTAAAGCTGGCCGTCAGCACTGCGGCGTGCGGCTTCGAGCATGAACGCGTAGCCAGCGCCAGGGTCACCTGTGCGAGCGCTGACTTCGCCCAGAAAAATTTCGTAGAACAGCTCAGCGTCCAGGGCCGGGTTGGATGTGGCCGGTGGTCCACCGGTGGTGGCGCGGTTGTCACTGCGGGGTTGCTGGGCCCACGCGGATTGGGCGGCAACCGCCACTGCGGCAGCGAATGCGGCGGTTCGAAAGCTGTGAAAGAGCACCATCGGGCCATAATAATCCATGCCTGTGAAGCCGTTGCCCGGCCTTTTGTATGCCTGAGTTGCCCGAAGTGGAAGTGACCCGCCGCAGCTTTGCTGAAGCGATTGCGGGGGCCAAAATTCAAGCCGTGGTTCTGGGTAGGCCACTTCGCTGGCCTCTGGGCTGTGACCCTCTGTCGTTGGTGGGTCAACAAGTCGTGGAGCTGCGCCGACGGGGCAAGTACCTGCTGGCAGACACCAGCGGGGGTCTTTTGCTGATTCACCTGGGCATGTCGGGCAGTCTGCGCTTTGCGCATGGGTTGCCAGCCGCCGGGCCACATGATCATTTTGATCTGGTGACAGACAAGGGAACCCTGCGACTGCATGACCCGCGCCGGTTTGGAGCGGTCGTGTTTGCTGCAGATGAACAAGCACCTGTGGCGGTGAAGCTGCTCGGCGCCCTGGGCATGGAGCCTTTGTCGGACGCTTTTTCTTTGCCGGATTTTCAGGCAGGTCTGAAAAAAAGCCGTATGCCCATCAAACAGTTGCTGCTGGCGGGGCATCTGGTGGTGGGGGTCGGCAATATCTACGCCTCTGAAGTGCTGTTCATGGCGGGCATCCGGCCCACGGCGGTGTCCTCTCGCATCGGGGCGGGGCGGGTGCGCCGTCTGTACGAAGCCATTCGTTTGGTGCTGGCGCGCGCCGTGGATATGGGTGGGAGCACCTTGCGCGATTTTTCGAACGCGGAGGGCATGGCGGGGCACTTTCAGACCACTGCCAGCGTGTATGGGCGTGAAGGTGCCCCTTGTCACGCCTGTGGCACGGCGATACGGCTTTTACGCCAGGGGCAGAGGAGCAGCTACTTCTGTCCCCGGTGCCAGCGGCCCTAGGAAAGCGTTGCACAGCATTGGCGGGGTCGAGGTGCCTCTGTGGAGGCCCTGATAAGCACCAGTGTCCGGGCTTGCAACAGCCTGCGCGTGGTCGATGCTATATTTTGTGTATGTCTACCTTGTAGGCCATTCATAGATCTGTGGGAGCAAAGTGGGACCTTCATTCAACGAACAGTTCGACCAGCATGGCGCCTGGCGGCGAGAGTTCGCCCAGCAGCTCAAGCGGCTAGCCGAGTGGATGTCCTCGCATGACCTGATGGATGCCGCCGTGCAGGAGCGACTGCATCGCCTGGAGGAGCAGGTCCGGAGCGACAAAGTCATGGTGGCCTTTGTGGCTGAGTTTTCGCGTGGCAAATCGGAACTGATCAACGCGATCTTCTTTGCCGACTATGGGCGCCGCATCATGCCTGCGAGCGCAGGCCGCACCACCATGTGCCCCACAGAGTTGGGGTATGACGCCACTGTGGCACCCAGCCTCCGGCTGCTTCCTATCGAAACCCGCCTGCAGATGCAAGGTCTGGCGGAATGGCGGCTCAAAACCGAACGCTGGACAGAAATTCCCCTGGATGTTGGCAATGCGGACCAGATCGCCAAGGCCCTGGAGAAAGTGGCTGAGGTGCGCAAGGTCAGCCTGGACAATGCCCGTGCGCTGGGTTTCTGGCACGATGAACTGACCGATGAGAACCCCGTGCCCGATGCCCAGGGCTTGGTGGAAGTGCCCATGTGGAGGCACGCCATCATCAATATTCCCCACCCGCTGCTCAAGCAGGGGCTGGTGATTCTGGACACTCCCGGCCTGAACGCCGTGGGCGCAGAGCCGGAGTTGACCGTCAACCTGATCCCGCAGGCGCATGCGGTGGTTTTCATTCTGAGTGCCGATACTGGCGTCACCCGCTCGGATCTGTCCATCTGGCGTGAGCATCTTGCGATATCGCCCGACAGCATGGATGCACGGCTCGTCGTGCTGAACAAGATCGACACGCTGTGGGATACGCTGAATAGCGCCGAGCAGGTGCAGTCCCAGATGGAGCGCCAGTGCAGAACATCGGCAGAGATGCTGGGCGTGCCGCTGGAAAGAGTGGTCCCCGTATCCGCCCAGAAGGGGTTGGTTGCCAAGATCACGGCGGATGATGTCTTGCTCGAAACCAGTGGTTTGCCTGTTCTGGAGGAGGCCCTGGCCAAAGGCATCATGGGTCGGCGCAGATCTATCTTGCGGGCAGCAGTTTCCGCAGGGGTGGCCAGCCTGCGCACAGAGACCGGGCGGGTTATCAACATTCGCCGCCGTGATTTGGACGACCAGATGGCCGAATTGCGCAGCCTGCGCGGCAAGAACGCTTCGGTGATCGAATCCATGCGCCACCGCATCGAGCAGGAGCAGCGTGAATTCGATTTGAGCACCGCCAAGATCCAGGCGGTGCGTGCCGTGCACCTCAAGCTCTTGCGGGATGTGTTTCAGCAATTGGGCGCCAAAGCGCTCAAGGCGGAGTTGTCGGAGTTGGCGCAAACGCTGCAGCTAAAAGGCCTCAAGCTGGGCGTCAAAAAGATCTATGTGCAGACCTTCGACAAACTGCGTGGAACGCTGGACAAGGCGCAGGCCTCAGGCACAGAAATCCAGGCCATGTTGGGCGGTACATTCCGGCAGCTCAATGCCGAGTTCGGGTTTTCGCTTCAGGTGCCCACGCCCCCCCAACTGGAGCACTTCACGCGCGACCTGAATCAGATCGAACAAAGCCATTTGCAGTACCTTGGGGTGGGCAATGCGCTGAAACTGGCGCAGCCGGAGTTTGCCGAGCGGCTGGTACGGGCCTTGGCCATGCGGTTGCGCACGGTGTATGAGTCGGCTGCCAACGATCTGGAACTGTGGAGCAAGTCGGCAACGGCACAACTGGATGCGCAGTTGCGCGAGCGCCGCCGCAGCTTTGCACGTCGTATCGAGGCGGTGGATCGCATACAGCAGGCTGCCAGCGGGCTGGTGGAGCGCATTTCGGAAATTGAGGCGGGTGAAGAGGCGCTGGGCTCGTTGGAGCGCAGGCTGCAGGAGCTAACCTCTCAGCTGATTGCTTTGCCGGGCCTGGAGCCCGCAGCTTCCGACGCGTATCTTGTGTCGGCATGAGTGCGTCCGCAGAGGGCACGCGCGTCGCCGAACGCGTGGTGGCATGGCAGGCCACCCATGGCCGCAACCATCTGCCTTGGCAGCAGACCCGAGACCCGTATCGCGTATGGCTGTCAGAGATCATGCTGCAGCAAACCCAGGTCAGCACCGTGCTGGATTACTACGCACGGTTCCTGGCGCGCTTCCCGGATGTCAGCGCCTTGGCGAACGCGCCCCAGGACGAGGTGATGGGGCTTTGGAGTGGGTTGGGCTATTACAGCCGGGCGCGCAACCTGCACCGTTGCGCGCAGCAGGTTGTGGCTGACCACGGGGGAATGTTTCCTCGCACTGCGGAGGTCTTGGCGACCCTGCCAGGCATTGGCCGATCCACGGCGGGAGCCATTGCCGCATTCTGTTTCTTGGAGCGTGTGCCGATACTGGATGCCAACGTAAGGCGGGTGCTGACACGCTTGCTGGGGTTTGACAAGGATTTGGCGTCTGCCGCCAACGAGCGCCTGCTGTGGGGGATGGCGGAGTCGTTGCTGCCCACCAAAGACCTCGTCCAAGCAATGCCCCGATACACCCAGGGGCTCATGGACCTGGGGGCCTCGATTTGTACCCCACGCGCTCCCCTTTGTCCTGACTGTCCCTTGATGGAGTCATGCAAGGCGTTGGCAGATGGTGACCCCGAGCGCTATCCCGTCCGGACGCGCAAGCTGGTCCGCAGATCCGAGTCGTGGCAGTTGGTAATCCTTCGTGATGGCCATGGTCGCACCTGGCTACAGCGGCGCCCGCCAACGGGCATTTGGGCAGGCATGCATTGTGTGCCTGTCTTTCCGGGCGAAGCTGAGTGTGCTGCTTTTGTCGAGGGCCTTGGCGACCCGTCACGTTACTTGCGGGAAGAGCTGTCTCCCTTTTTGCATGTGCTCACGCACAGGGATCTGCATCTCCATCCGATACTGATCAGCGGGGACTTTGCGGTGGATGCCCTGGGGGATGGAGAGTGGCTCGGGCCGGACCAATGGCAGTCTGTGGGTTTGCCTGCCCCTATCCGTAAACTGCTGGATGCGACCCAAGCCCGGTTGTGGTGAGAGGTGGTGGGGCCGGAGGCTGATCCGCAGCCCGATCTCAGCTCGATGGTCAGCGACCGTCGAGTTCCCGGTGGCGTTTCAACGCCGTCCAGCGGTCGCTGAAGGCCTCGGCAAGCCGTTCCACCAGATAGACCGAGCGGTGTTGCCCGCCAGTGCAGCCAATGGCGACCGTCACATAGCTGCGGTGGTTCCTGTCGAGCATGTCCAGCCAATGCGCCAAAAACTGCTCTATGTGGGCGCGCATGAGGCTGACGTCGGGCTGCAGGCGCAGGAAGTCCGCAACCGGTTGGTCCAGCCCCGTCAGATCGCGCAGTGTCGGCTCGTAGTGGGGGTTGGGCAACATCCGCACGTCGAAGACATAGTCTGCATCCATGGGGATGCCGCGTTTAAATGCGAAGGACTGAAACACCAGAGTCAATTGCCCCTGCGCAGTAGACATCAGGCTCTTGACATAACTTTGCAGTTGCGACGCCCTTATCGTGCTGGTGTCGATGACGTGCGACTGCTCACGCAGGTCCGCCAGCAGTTCGCGCTCCAGTTCGATGATCTGCACCAGGGCCCGTCGTCCCTGCTGGAGGTCGTCATGGGAGAGGGGGTGGCGGCGGCGCGTTTCGGAGAACCTCCGCACCAAGGTGTCGATGGTGGCATCCAGAAAGATCGATTGCACGGCCACGCCCAGGCTGCGCAGGCGATTCAGCTCCTGGGGGACCTGGTGCAGCGAGGTTGCGCTGCGCACGTCCATGGCGATGGCTACGCGGTTCCCGTGGTGGCGATGCTCCAGCGCAACGAAGGCGGGCAGCAGCTCGGGTGGGAGGTTGTCTACGCAGTAGTACCCGGCGTCTTCCAGCGCGTGCAGGGCTACGGACTTCCCGGAGCCCGACATCCCAGTGATCAGGACAATTTCAAGTGCCATCAGCTATTCACTGCCAGGGTTGTGGTCACATGGCTCAGCATCTCTCGGGCGTGAGCCAAGGTAGTGTCTGTTGAACGCTCGCCGCCCAGCATGCGCGCAATCTCGGCAACACGTTGATCTTCTTGAACGGCCAGCACCATGCTGGTGGTACCTGCTGGACTCTTGCGCTTGGCCACCTTGAGATGGTGGTGCGCGCAGGCCGCGACCTGGGGCAGATGGGTCACCGCCAGGACCTGGCGGTCCCGGCCCAGTTGCTGCATCAACCGGCCCACGGTTTCTGCAACGGCGCCGCCCACGCCAGAATCCACCTCGTCAAAGATGAGGGTGGGCGCCATGCCCAGCTCGCTCGTGGTGACAGAGATGGCAAGGGAGATGCGTGACAGCTCGCCGCCAGAGGCAACCTTGCCAATCGGTTTGGGGCTCATGCCCGGATGGCCAGCTACCAGAAAGACCACATCATCCATTCCATGGGCTGCGGGTTCCTCGGCACGGGTCAGGGACGCTTCGAATCGTCCGCCCTCCATGCCCAGTCCTTGCATGGCCTGGGTAATGGCCGTCGATAGCTTGGGTGCTGCCTTGGCGCGTGCCTGCGATAGCGTTCTGGCAGCCGTCTGGTAAGCCTTGGCACTGGCCGCCTCGGCGGCTTGCAGTTGATCCAGGTCGGTGGCGGCGTCCAGTTGGCGCAGCTCGGCCTTCCAGTCCTGCAGCAGCGCAGGCAAATCCCCGGGGGCCCGCTTGTATCTGCGGGCGAGGGTCATCCACTGCGACATGCGTGCATCCAGTTCGGCCAGGCGCTGTGGATCAATGTCGGCATGCCGCAGGTACGAATGCAGTGAATGGACTACGTCGTTGGCTTGTGCAAGGCTCGATGCCAGGATATCGGCCAAACTGGCAAATTCGGGTTCGATGTGCTCCTGGGTTTGCAGAAGCAAGTGGGCCTTCGTCAGGGCGCTGAGTGCGCCGGCGTCATCTGCTTGGAGGGTTTGGATAGCTCCGTCGGCTGCATCCAGAAGCGCTTGTGCATGCGACAGCCTTTTGTGTTGCGCATCCAGCTCATCCCATTCATCGGTGGCGGGGGCCAGCTTTTCCACTTCACTGATTTGCCATTGCAGACGTTCGCGCTCCTGCTGCAAGGTGGCTTGGGCCTGGCGCGCTTGTTGCAGGGCTTTTTGGTCCGCGCGCCACTGCGACCAACGTAGTTGGGTCTCGGCCGTGCTGGTGCCCGCAAACGCATCCAGCAATCCGCGCACTGATTCAGGGCGCGTAAGGCTCTGCCAGGCGTGTTGTCCATGGATGTCGAGCAGCATGTCTCCCAGTGCGCGCAACTGTGCTGCCGTGGCGGGGGTTCCATTGATCCAAGCGCGGCTTTTTCCCTGGACATCCACTGTGCGCCGCAGCAAAAGCATGTCGTCAGAATCAAACCCGGCTTCTTCCAGCCATGGCCGAACATGCTTTGGGCAATCGAATTCTGCGCAGATGTCTGTGCGGGCGCAGCCCTCGCGCACAACCCCGGCATCCGATCGTGCACCCAGGGCCAGTTGCAAAGCATCGATCAGAATGGACTTGCCCGCCCCGGTTTCGCCAGTCAGCACAGTGAAGCCGGGCTGGAGTTCAAGTTCCAGCGTCTGGACAATCACAAAATCACGCAGTGTGATCCGCCGGAGTGCCATGGTCAGGAGCCTCCTTCATTCCAGCGCAGCTTCTTGCGCAGCGTTGCAAAATAATTCCAGCCTTGGGGATGCAGGAACCGCACACAGTGCTCTGACCGTTTGACAAGGATGCGGTCGCCGTGGAGCAGGGAGGCCAATGACTGCATGTCAAAGTTGGCGCTGACATCGCGTCCGCTCACCACCTCCACGGCCACCTCCGTGGCGTCAGACAAAACAATGGGGCGGTTGGACAAGGTGTGCGGTGCAATGGGCACCAGCACCCAGCCTGGGATGGATGGGTGCAGCATCGGCCCGCCTGCTGACAGCGAGTAGGCCGTCGAGCCGGTAGGCGAGGCGATGATGAGCCCGTCGGCGCGCTGGTTTGCCACCAGCCGCCCACCCACCTCCACCCGCAATTCCACCATGCCAGAGGTGGCGCCGCGGTTCACGACCACATCGTTCATGGCAAGGGCTTCAAACACTATTCGCTCATCGCGCACCACAGTGGCATGCATCAGGGGGCGGAGATCCTCTTCGTATGCACCTTTGAGCATGGGTGAGAGGGTTGCCTGGTAAGTGTCAAAGGGGATGTCGGTGATAAACCCCAGCCGCCCCTGGTTGATCCCGATCAGCGGCGTACCAAACCGTGCGAGCCTGCGGCCGATGCCCAGCATCGTGCCGTCCCCGCCCACTACCAAGCCCAAGTCGCACCGGGCCCCGATCTCGTCTACATTCAGCGAGGGGTAGTCATGCGTCAGCCCCGCATTGCTGGCGGTCTCCGCTTCCAGCGCCACTTCACAGCCCTGGCGTTCAAGAAAGTGGGCGATGTCTTCCAAAGCCTGGCGAGAGCTGTCGCCTGTGGAGCCCGCAGATGAAGCTTGGTACTTGCCTATGAGTGCGACATGGCGGAAATTGGACGTCATCGCGAAATTACATCATTAAACAGATGTGAGCTTTGCGACGCGCTTCAACATCCGCGTCTTGCATGCGCTTTCTCGCTCTGATTCCAGCGCTGCAACCACTATCCACGTCTTCACGTCCTGGCCGAGTTCCTCCGCCAGCGCTCCCGCAATTGCTGGGCTCAAGTGACCGCGCGTCTTCGCCGTGTGCAAAGCACTCCGCGACAGCTTCAACTTATCTGTCCAGTAAGGGGCGGGCTGCGCGGAAAGCGCGGCGTCTAGCAGATTCATCGTTGATTGCATATTCGTCACTCCTACATGTTGTAAACATGCCTACATGTTGAGAGCATGTTAGCAAATTGATTGACTACATGCTGTAGGCATTGTCAAACTCCGCAACGATCACATGTTGTGATCATTTCGGAGCCGCCATGACCGCCACAACCCCCGTCTGCCCACCCCCAGCCACCAAAGGCGCTGCAAGCGCTGTGGCGGCTCCTGCAGCGCCTGCGCTGGGGGCGGGCACCCGTCGCAAGGCGCTCATGCAATCCGGCGCCGGGATGCTCAACGGATGGCACTCCATTGCAACCCTCGTTGAGGACATGCCGCAGCGCGCCGCAGCCGCGCCCAGCAAGCGGAGCGCGGGCGCGGCTGCGACGCGCGGTATCCAAACCCTCCCCGTTGGTAATCACGGGGAGAACCTGAACGAGTCACAAGCATGACCCGCGCAAAGAAAACCGACCTTGTTTTGGACGGCAACGAAGTCAAGCTGCGCTTGACCGCTGAACGTGCCAAAACGAAGCAACACGTTCATGTCGATTGGGTCCGTTTCACCTGCAACCTGCGCAATGCGCCCACGCCCACGATTGAAGACTTGTTCCCCTTGTTTGAGGGGGCACGCTGGTCCGATGACATACCGCACATTGAGCGTGGAAAGCGCCTTGCAGAGCTCTTGCGTGAATTGCCAGATGCCGACTTTGCAGCCAGCGCCCAGGCCAAAGCCCTTGCAGAGCAGGCATGCGAAGCCCTCGGCCCCGACTTCAGCGTGTTCCCCGAGATTCGCAAGGGCCACGATTTCTACCGCTTCCGCTGGTCCATCGTGCGCAACGATGTGGAATGCGGGTGGGTCGGCTACCTCTCCAGCGGTGACAGCCCACGCCAGCACGCCCAGGCCAAAACCATTCACTGCAACCTCTACGGCACGGCCTGCACCTTCGCGCAACACGGTTTCAATCACCGCCTCGCGGCCATCGTTGAGCGCACAGAAGCCACGCTCACACGCGTAGACCTCGCTCTCGATTTCTTCGACGGTTTCACGGGCGGTATGGATCGCGTGCAGGCCGACTACAAGGCCGGATTGATGGACCACCACGGGCGCACGCCAAGCTGCAATCAGGTCGGAGACTGGTGCAACGGTCGCGCTCGGTCCTTCTACTTCGGCAGCAAGGAAGCGGGCAAGCAAACCAACGTCTATGAGAAGGGCCACCAGCTCTTCGGCCCAAAAGACGACAGTCCATGGCTGCGCTGCGAGCTGCGCTATGGGAACAAGCTGCGCGTGCTTTCCGCCGACATGCTCCGCCGCCCATCCGACTTCTTTGCAGGTGCCAGCGATTGGCATGCGGCCATGCTCCGCGAAGCCGGTGCACAAGCCGCACCCGAGCCAGTGCGCACCACCCAGCGCCTCGCCGCTGAAACCATCTGTGCTGAGGTCAAGCGCAACGTGCAGTGGCTCATGGATACCGCTGCGCCAAGCATCGCCCTGTGTTTTGAACACCTCGGCAACACCAATTTCATTGAAGAAATCCTCTTCAACAAAAAAGCGCCTGGACGGCTCCAGCGCTTCACCAAACAAGAAATCTCAGGTGCGTTTGACCGCGCCTTCCATCGTGTTCTTGCACCTGGGCGTGGCCGGTCCGGGATGCAACCAGCTTAGGCCGTAGCAAAGGAAAAAATCATGAAGATGACAAGCAAAGCCGTGTTGCACGGCCTCAAGCAATCCAAGGGCGACTACGAGGGCCGTCCCTTTGACTCCACCACGTTCCACCTGTCGGTGGACATTGCGCAGTCTTCCAGCGGCGAAAGCATCGGCGTCGTCACCCGTCCTTTCAAGCTGGGTGACTCCACCGAGTTCCAGAAGTGGGCACACCTCAAGAACTCGTGGCCTCTCGGTGGCGTGATGTGCGAATGCGAGTTCGACATCGTGGCCGGTTCCGACAACACCACGAAGCTCACGCTGCTCGCCATCAAGCCAGCCCCTACAGCTAAGGCCGCGTAAGGCCAGCAAGGGCACCCCATGCGCAACGTGATCCAGTCCCGCACAACAGGCGCATTCCTCGCGCCGTCTTTCGAGGACGGGCAACCGGAGTGGGTCATGTTGCTCTGCGAAGCCGCCGTTGTCGAAGACCTCGAAACCTGTGTGCAGCTTATCGAGGACCACACCGAGCCATTCCACCGCCCCCAGGTCGTGGACCTTGACGACCTCTACAAAAAACAGGAGCCCATTCATGGAAATTGACTTCGCATTTTTCGCCCAGCGCGTGGCCTTCCTCGCCATGGCCTCGGGCTTCATAGGCGCCGCCCTCTGGCAAATGCTCGTTGGCTC
>OGCL01001094.1_pt1 | contig 24866 bp, 20 predicted proteins | sample 1570041 | NCBI WGS metagenome assembly OGCL01 (sample SAMN06266162, study PRJEB24511) | hot springs metagenome | isolation source: Hot spring water | place: South Africa: Limpopo | collected 2015-06-22 | reverse complement strand
GGCGCCTGCGCCATGCCGAGGAGATGAGAGAACCGATGACGAGCTATGTATTGACCGTATCCTGCCAGTCGACCCGCGGCATCGTAGCCGCCATTTCGGGTTATCTCGCGGAACAGGGCTGCAATATTGTCGACAGCTCCCAGTTCGACGACCTCCATACCGGCCAGTTCTTCATGCGCGTCTCCTTCATCTCGGAGGAAGGGGTCACGCAAGCCAAACTCGACAAGGGTTTCGGGCCTGTCGCCGAGAAATTTGGCATGAACTGGAACCTCTATGACGCTGCCCAGCGGATGAAGGTGCTCCTGATGGTGTCGCGCTTCGGCCACTGCTTGAACGACCTGCTCTATCGCTGGAAGATCGGCGCGCTGCCGATCGACATCGTCGGCGTGGTCTCGAACCACTTCGACTATCAGAAGGTCGTCGTGAACCACGACATCCCCTTCCACCACATCAAGGTGACCAAGGAGAACAAGCCGGAAGCCGAAGCTCGGATCATGGATCTGGTCGAGCAGACCGGAACCGAGCTCATCGTTCTCGCCCGCTACATGCAGGTCCTGTCCGACGACATGTGCAAGAAGATGTCCGGCAAGATCATCAACATCCACCACTCCTTCCTGCCGAGCTTCAAGGGTGCGAACCCCTACAAGCAGGCCTTCGAACGCGGTGTGAAGCTGATCGGCGCAACCGCGCACTACGTCACCGCCGATCTCGACGAAGGTCCGATCATCGAGCAGGACGTTGCCCGCATCACCCATGCGCAGTCGGCAGAAGACTACGTCTCGATCGGTCGCGATGTGGAAAGCCAGGTTTTGGCGCGTGCAATCCACGCCCATATCCATCACCGCACCTTCATCAACGGCAACCGAACCGTCGTCTTCCCGGCAAGCCCGGGCTCCTATGCCTCAGAGCGCATGGGCTGAGGATCGCATGGGCGCCGGAGACGGCGCCTTTCCTCTTTTGCTACCACGGTTTCTGCGGGATAGACGTCAAGCAAGGCTCTGCTAATCTCCCCTCATGATTCCCTGGGAGGAAAAGTATGGCCGACTCGGTTCTGCTCCAGCGCACCGAACTTCCGCGCCCAAACGTCTCGCTGGCCGATGCCAAGATCATCTTCAACGATTTCTACGGCTTCAGTGGAGAAATCCGTGAACTCGGCAGCCAGCAGGACCGCAATTTCCTCATCGACACTGGCAACGAGCGTCTGGTCCTGAAGATCAGCCGCGCCGAGTACCCGCAGCATGAACTGGATGCCCAGAACAGGGCCATGGACCATTTGCGCAGCCTCGATATCGGCTTGCGCATCCCGGAACCAATCGCGGCTCTGACCGGAGAATTTATCCCGCAGATCGAACTGGGTGGAGAATACTATTGGGCGAGGCTGCTGTCTTACCTGGATGGACAGCCACTGACCCGTCAGAAATACCTCTCACCAGAAGTCGTCGCCGCATTTGGCGAAGTGGTGGCACGGGTCGCTAGCGGCCTTAAGGACTTCCGCCACGAAGGACTGGACAGGGAACTGCAGTGGGATCTGCGCCGTGCTGGCCCGGTGGCTCTGCATCTCCTCAAATCGGTGACTGACCAGAAGCAGCGCGACCGGATTGCCAAGGCAATGATCCTGGCGGTCAAGCGCCTGCAGCCCCTGGCATCAGAACTTCGCATCCAAACGATCCATCACGACATAACCGACGACAACGTGGTCGCTACTCCGAACGCGTCAGGACGTCTGATGCCGGATGGAGTGATCGACTTTGGCGACGTGCTCTATGGTTGGCTCGTGGCCGACCTCGCGGTAACCTGTGCAGCCCTGCTGCACCATGCCGACGGCGACCCATTTTTCATCCTGCCGGCAGTGAAGGCCTTTCACCAGTTTTATCCGTTGAACGAGGCGGAGCTCAAGGCATTGTGGCCACTGATCGTCGCCCGGGCAGGCGTTCTGGTGGCAAGCAGCGAACAGCAGCTTTCGATCGACCCACAGAATGACTACGTGCTCGGCAACATCGAACACGAGCGGACAATCTTTGACGTTGCAACATCAGTACCTTACCCGCTGATGGAAGCGGCCATTCTCGACGCTGTAGGTCTGCTCCCAAACGAAGTGGAGCTCTCGGTTTCCCATCCTCTGCTCCCCGCACTGACACCCGACGTTTTCCGGCTAACCGACCTGACCGTCACAAGCAGCGACCTGCTCCGCGACAGCTGGGCCGATCCGGAAATTGACTGGAAGCTTCTCGCTCGGGCCGCCATGGAGACAGGTGTTGCCTCCACACGCTACGGCGAATTCCGCCTGTCCTACACCAAGCCACTCTCTGCCGTTCCACCGGCCACCTTTGCTCTGCACGTCGATATCTGCCTGCCAGGAGGGACGGAGGCTGTCGCCCCGTTCGACGCAACGATCGTCCTTGACGGTCACCACCTGATACTGTCATCGCCAGATCTCTCGCTGCATCTCGATGGCATCGACTGCGTGCTTGAGGACGGCGCAAGCATCAAGGCCGGAGAGGTAATCGGCGCAGTAGCTGGAGCCGCAGGCGGGGTGGGCGGTTTGCGCATTCAGCTGTGCCGTGACCCGGACCTCGTTCCCCCGCTCTTTGCCCGCCCCCAGCAGAGCGTCATCTGGCGGCGGATCTGCCCTTCTCCGTCGCGCCTTCTTGGTGTCGGGGTCGATGCACCAGCCCCTCAGAGCCATGAGCTCCTTGAGCGACGCAGGAAGAGCTTCGCCAAGCCGCAAAAGAATTACTATGAAGAGCCGCCACAGATCGAACGGGGTTGGCGAGAGCATCTCTTCGACGTAAACGGCCGCGCCTATCTCGACATGGTCAACAATGTCACGATCCTCGGCCACGGCCATCCGCGTCTGGCCGAAGCCGTCGGCCGCCAATGGGCCATGCTCAACACGAACTCCCGCTTTCACTATGCGGCAGTGGCTGAGTTTTCGGATCGCCTCGCCTCGCTCGCCCCGGAAGGTCTGGACACTGTCTTCCTCGTCAATTCAGGCTCTGAAGCCGTGGATCTGGGGCTGCGCCTTGCCTGGGCCCATAGTGGCCACCGCAACATCCTGAGCCTGCTGGAAGCCTATCACGGTTGGACCGTTGCCAGCGATGCCGTCTCCACCTCGATCGCCGACAACCCGCGCGCGCTGGAAACCCGCCCCGCCTGGGTGCATCCCGTGCTGTCCCCCAACACCTATCGTGGCAAATATCGCGGTGAAGGCTCGACAGAGGGCTACGTGCAGGCTGTCACCGACAAAATCGCCGAGATCGAGGAACGCGGCGCGAAAGTGGGAGGCTTCATCGCCGAGAGCGTTTACGGCAATGCCGGCGGCATTCCCTTGCCACCAGGCTACCTCGAAGCGGTCTACGCACTTGTACGCGAACACGGCGGGCTCTGCATCGCTGACGAAGTGCAGGTTGGCTATGGCCGCCTTGGGCACCATTTCTGGGGCTTCGAACAGCAGGGCGTGGTGCCCGACATCATCACCGTCGCCAAGGGCATGGGCAATGGTCAGCCGCTCGGTGCCGTGATCACGCGCCGCGAGATCGCCGACAGCCTGGAAAAGGAGGGCTACTTCTTTTCCTCCTCCGGCGGCAGCCCCGTAAGCTGTGTGGTCGGCATGACCGTTCTCGATATCATGCGGGACGAAAAGCTGCAGGAAAACGCCCGCGGGACTGGAGATTATCTCAAAGCCCGCCTTGAAGCGCTCGGCCAGCGCTTCCCGATCGTCGGTGCGGTCCATGGCATGGGGCTCTATCTCGGGCTGGAATTCATCCGCGACCGGGAGACATTGGAACCGGCAACAGAGGAGACAAATGCCATTTGCGACCGCCTGCTTGATCTCGGGGTCATCATGCAGCCGACGGGCGACCATCTTAACGTTTTGAAAATAAAACCGCCGCTTTGTCTCACCCGCGAGAGCGCCGATTTCTTTGTCGAAATGCTGGAAAAGGTGCTTTCCGACGGCTGGTGAAGACGGCGCCATATCCTACCATCGCCCTAATGCCAGTCGTCCAAAACGCAATTACTACGTAAAGGAAGCGCAAAGCCCAAATCTGGGTAGACTAAATAGCCGCTTCACAGCGTTTTGGAGAGTGGTCTATCTTCGGACAGAAAAGTAAGCCGAAGGAATACCGATGCCCATCATCCCGGAGCAAATCGCCAGTCATCTTGTGATTTGGGCAGTCGCTCTGTTCATCGTCAAGCACCTGCTGGCGGACTTCGTTCTGCAAACGAGCTGGATGGCAAAGGGCAAGGAACGCGCTCGTGGTTGGGCCGCGCCACTGGGAGCCCATATCGCAGTACATGCGGGGGGAACCCTGCTGATCTCACTGCTGATGGCACCGCAACTCGCTTGGCTTGCCCTGGTCGATCTCGTGGTGCACGGGGCAATCGACAGGTGCAAGACACTGATCCAGCAACGCTATCATCTCCAGGTTGGTCAGGCGGCCTACTGGTGGCTGTTCGGCGTCGATCAGACCCTGCATCATCTGACCCACCTTGCCTTCGCGGTCTTCATCGCGGCAGCGGCCAGCGCCGCGTGACAGCATTTAATCCCGCGACAACTCTCTGACGATCCACTCCCGGAAGGCCACGAGCGGCGGATAGGCCGCCCGTTCCCGGGGAAAGGCGAGGTAATAGCGCTGCGCACTCTGCATCGGCCGGTCGACGGCCGGCACGAGTTCGCCGCGCTTGAGTTCCTCTTGGATGAGAAACGTCGGCAGAAGCGCCACACCAAGGCCTCCAATCGCCGCTTGGGAAGCCGTGGCAAACTGATCGAAAAGCATGCCGTGCACGCTTTCAAACGCGACTCCGGTCTCTGTGAACCAGCGCTCCCAGGCATCGGGCCGTGTCGTGAGATGCAGCAGTGGCACGCGCAGAAGATCGGATGGTGCTTCGATCCCATGGGATTGTTTGAAGTCCAGGCTACAGGCCGGAATCGTTTCTTCCCGCATGAGCAGTGTCAGTTCCGCGCCCGGCCAGACGGCATCGCCAAAATGGACCGCCGCATCGATCGAATCCAATCGGAAGTCGAAGGGAGACAGCCGCGTCACCAGATTGATCGTTATACCCGGATTGCTGGCGAGAAACTGCCCGAGCCGCGGCGCGAGCCAGCGCGCGCCAAAGGTGGGCAGAATGGCAAGATTGAGTGTCCCGCCATGTGGGTTGGCCCGCAGGTTGAGCGAAGCGCTCGATATGCGGCGAAGTGCTTCCCGGATCTCGCGGGCATAGCTGTCGCCGGCGACCGTCAACCGGATCGTCTGACGCTCGCGCAGAAACAGCTCGACACCGAGCTGGCTCTCCAATGCCTTGATCTGCCGACTGACCGCGCTTTGCGTCAGATCCAGCTCCCGTGCAGCCGCCGTGATGCTACCTGTGCGGGCCGCAGCCTCGAACGCGGTAAGCAGCGACAGAGAAGGCAGAAAGCGGCGAGCAGGCAGCATGGTCATGCCTTTTTGGAATGATCTCTTGAGAATTTATCGCTGGAATGGCGTAGAACGCTCTTCTAGAAATCACAAGACTGTACGAGGCGGAATGATATCGGACACCCAGGTGTATCCGGCTTCCCCGCCCGTCACCATAAATATCCTGGGGCCCCATCATGCTGAACGATCCTCGCACCCACGGACTTTGGGAAAAGACGGCTCCCGCCGCACCGCAGACGACGGCCCTGCAGGGCGCAGCCAAGTCGGACGTCGTGATCGTCGGCGGCGGCTATACGGGTCTCTCCGCAGCCCTGCACCTCGCCGAAGCCGGCACGAGCGTCATTCTCCTCGAAGCCAAGGAAATCGGGTACGGTGGCGCCGGCCGCAATGTTGGACTGATCAATGCCGGCATGTGGGTCATGCCCGACGACCTGCCCAGCGAACTCGGACCCGTCTACGGCGAGCGGCTGCTCGACCTGCTTGGCAATGGCCCACGTGCAGTTATGGATCTGATCGATCGTCACGGGATTGATTGCGAACTGGAACGGTCCGGGACGCTGCATTGCGCCGTAGGCACAGCCGGCCGCAAAGAGATTGAAGCCCGCGCCGAGCAATGGCAGCGGCGCGGCGCGCCTGTGGAAATGCTCGACGAGGCAGAAACAGAGCGCAAGATTGGCACCCGAGCCTATCAGGGCTCCCTTCTCGATCGCCGTGCCGGCACGCTCCAGCCGCTCGCATACGCCCGTGGCCTTGCCCATGCGGCCGTGAAGGCCGGCGCAATGTTGCACACGTCAAGTCCGGTGGACAGCTACGACAAGACGACGGACGGCTGGCGCGTCGTCACCGCGCAAGGCACAGTCGATGCCCAATGGATCGTCGTTGCCACCGATGCCTATAGCAACGGCCCCTTCGCCGCCGTCCGCGAGGAGCAGGTTCATCTCCCCTATTTTAATTTCGCCACCGTCCCGCTCAGCGACAATCTGCGTAAGTCGATCCTGACGGAGCGCCAGGGTTGCTGGGACACCAAGGAGGTCCTCTCCTCCTTCCGCATGGACAAGGCCGGCCGCATGGTTTTCGGCAGCGTCGGCGCCCTGCGAAACACCGGGCTTTCTATCCATCGGTCCTGGGCTCGCCGCGCACTGAAGGCGATCTTCCCACAGATCGGCGACATCGAATTCGAAAGCGAATGGTATGGCCAGATCGGCATGACCACCAACGCCCTGCCGCGCTTCCACAAGTTTGCACCCGGCGTCATCGGCTTCTCCGGCTACAACGGCCGTGGCATTTCCCCGGGCACGGTCTTCGGCAGGACGATCGCAAGCCACATCCTGGGCCAAATCTCCGAGGAAGAACTGCCCCTGCCGCTGACCGATCCACAAGCGCCGGCCTTCCGCACCATCAAGGAAGCGTGGTACGAGGCCGGCGCCCAGGTGGCGCATCTGGCCGGCGCACGATTTTAAACGAACAAGAACCAGGTAGACCTGACGGAAGGACCACCATGACCCTCGCCACTCTCAAGTTTTCCGCCGAAACGGCATCGCTGATGGCAAGCTTCGGCGTCGATGCCAAGGCGCTCGCCGGCGGCACGCTTTCGGTTCGTTCGCCGATCAACGGCGAGACCATCGCAGCCGTAGCCGAAATCTCCGCCGACGACACCCGCAAGGCGATCGGCGAGGCCCATAAGGCCTTCCTCGAATGGCGCCTCGTGCCCGCCCCGCAGCGTGGCGAACTGATCCGCCTGCTCGGGGAGGAACTGCGCGCGGCCAAGACCGAACTTGGTCGCCTTGTCTCCATCGAAGTCGGCAAGATCACCTCCGAAGGCCTCGGCGAGGCCCAGGAAATGATCGACATCTGCGATTTCGCCGTTGGCCTCTCCCGCCAGCTTTACGGCCTGACGATCGCGACCGAACGCGCCGAGCACCGCATGATGGAGACCTGGCACCCGCTCGGCGTCACCGGCATCATCTCGGCCTTCAACTTCCCCGTCGCCGTCTGGTCCTGGAATGCGGCACTGGCACTTGTCTGCGGCAACTCGACGATCTGGAAGCCGTCGGAGAAGACCCCGCTCACCGCTATCGCCACCCAGGCCATCTTCGAAAAGGCCGTGAAGCGCTACAACGCGCAAGGGGGCAAGGCTCCGGCCAATCTTTCGACGCTGCTGATTGGTGGCCGTGACATCGGCGAAATTCTCGTCGACCACCCGAAGGTCCCGCTGATCTCGGCGACGGGTTCGACCGCCATGGGCCGCGCCGTCGGTCCGCGTGTCGCTGCCCGCTTCGGCCGCTCGATCCTCGAACTCGGCGGCAACAATGCCGCCATCGTCGGCCCGACCGCCGATCTCGACCTGACGCTGCGCGGCGTCGCCTTTGCCGCCATGGGCACCGCCGGCCAGCGCTGCACCACGCTGCGTCGTCTCTTCGTGCATGAAAGCGTCTACGACACGCTCGTCCCGCGCCTGATCAAGGCCTATGGCTCGGTCACCATCGGCAATCCGCTGGAATCCGGCAACCTGATCGGACCTCTGATCGATAAGGGCTCCTTCGACCGCATGCAGCACGCACTTGAGGCCGCGAAGTCGAATGGCGGCAAAGTGCACGGCGGCGATCGCGTTCGCGCCGATGAGGCTGCCGAAGCCTTCTACGTGCGCCCGGCCCTCGTCGAGATGCCGGAGCAATGCGGCCCTGTCGTCGAGGAAACCTTCGCGCCGATCCTCTACGTCATCAAGTATGCCAACTTCGACGACGCTCTGGCGCTGAACAACGACGTGCCGCAGGGCCTCTCCTCGTCGATCTTCACCAACGACATCCGCGAGGCAGAAGCCTTCGTCTCCGACCGCGGCTCCGATTGCGGCATTGCAAACGTCAATATCGGCCCCTCGGGCGCCGAAATCGGTGGGGCCTTTGGTGGTGAGAAGGAAACCGGTGGCGGTCGTGAGTCCGGCTCCGACAGCTGGAAGGCCTATATGCGCCGCCAGACCAATACCGTGAACTACGGCCGCACCCTGCCGCTCGCTCAGGGCGTCAAGTTCGACATCGAGTAAAAACCAAAGGGCCGGCGCCCCTGCCGGCCCTTTCGCCCTGCGACAAAGGTCGATGCGCAAGGCGCTGGCCTTCGTCCACCGGATGGTCGAGACTGCAGCAACCGTCATGCGTGAGGGCTGCATGTTAGTCGAGGATCAATCCGCCACGATCGCCTATCTCCGGGACCCGGCAACCCATGGGATCTCGTCGCCGGTTGAGGTGATCGAAACACATATCTCTCTGGTTTTTCTGGCAGGCGACAAAGCCTACAAGCTGAAGCGCGCAGTCAAGCTGCCCTATGCCGACTTCTCCACCGTCGACCTGCGGCGCCGCTACTGCGAGGCGGAAGTGACGCTGAACAGGCGAACGGCACCCGAAATCTACTGCGGCGTCCGTAGAATTGCCCGGGATGTGTCCGGCGACATTTCTCTCGATGGCGATGGCACAGTCCTGGACTATGTCGTGGAGATGCATCGCTTCGCCCAGGACAGGCTGTTCGATCACATGGCCGAGCGCGGTCAGCTCTCGAAGCAGCTGATGGAGGAAACCGCCGAACGCGTCGCCGACTTCCACAAGGATGCGCAAATCCATCATTCCGGCAGTGGAAGGGATAATCTGTCGGCGATTGTCGACATCAATCACGCCGCCTTTTGCGCCGTGACTCTCTTCAGCAAAGGAGAAACCGAGGCGCTGACAGGTCTGTTCCGCCAGGAACTGGATCGCCACTCTGCGCGCCTGGACGAGCGGGAGCACGCAGGGATGATCCGCCACTGCCATGGTGATCTCCACCTGCACAACATCTTCCTCGGTTCAGAGGGACCACGGATGTTCGACTGCATCGATTTCAACGACCACCTGGCGACATCCGATATCCTTTACGATCTCGCCTTCCTGCTGATGGATCTCTGGCACAGGGACCTGCCGGACTTCGCCAACGTGGTGGTCAACAGATATCTCGACCGGACGGGCGACGATACCGGCTTCGGGCTCATGCCATTCTTCCTCGCCTTGCGGGCCGCAATCCGCGCGCATGTCGGCGCCACGCAATTGCGGGACCTAGGGGACAAGACGGGACATGGGGCCGAGGAGGCAAGAGCCTATCGAGATCTGGCGCTCTCCTTGTTGGAGAGGAAGGAACCGGTGTTGGTTGCGATCGGGGGCCGGAGCGGATCTGGAAAGTCGACGCTTGCCGAGGCGATCGCACCTCGGATCGGCTTGGCACCCGGCGCGCGCCTCCTCGAAAGCGACCGGCTGCGCCGCGCGATGCTCGGCCATGCCAGAGGCGAACCAATGCCGCCTGCTGCCTATCAGCCGGAAGTCTCGGCCAAGGTTTACGCTAATCTGGCTGAAAGAGCGGAGCGGGTCCTGCAGGCGGGTGGATCGGTCGTGGCAAATGCAGTTTTCGCGCACCCCGAAGAAAGGAAGGCCATCGAGCGGGCGGCGCAAAGTCAGGGCATACGCTTCATCGGCCTTTGGCTGGACGCCGATCCCACCATCCTGCGCTCCCGGATTAAGGATCGTCCCGTGACGGATTCCGACGCCACGGTGGCCGTTCTCGAACAGCAACTTGCCCGGGACACGGGCGAGATCAGTTGGACGCGAATAGATGCGGCTCGGCCAACCGCACTCATCGCAGGAGAAGTTCTATCGTTGTTATCAGGCAAGTCGCTCAGCGAAGGTTGAAGCGCACCGGAGCGGTGATTGTCTTGTTGACACCGGCTGGCGGTGCCGGAACCGGAGATGCTGCTCGCACCATGTCGAGCACGGCAGTATCGAGTGTCGGATAGCCGGACGACCGCGACAAGGAAACCGATAGCACATTGCCGGAATCGTCGATGCGGAAGCGCACATAGACTGTGCCCTCCTCCCGATTGCTGCGCGCCGCACTCGGATAGCGTTTGCGGCGTTCCAGATGCGACATCAGCCTGGACTGCCATTTTGCCGGCGAGACACTTCGCCCGGCACCATTCGCTGTTGCAGCGGCAGCATTGCGTGTCGACTGGGCCACCTCGGCCTTGGCTGTGCGCGCAGCCTGGCTGGCCGGCGGCTGGACCTGCTTCTTCACAACCTTCTTGGGTGCCGGTTCTTTCTTCTTCTCGACCTCCGGCTTCGGCACCGGCGGTCGTATCATCGGGATCGGAACCTCGACATTCTCGAGTTCCGCCATCACCATCTGCTCGATCGGATCGATCTCCGGCAGAGGCTCGGGCAGCAGCTCCGGCTCAATCAACGGCGGCATCTCCGGCGGTGCTTCAGCCACCTCCGGTTCGGGTTCAGGCTCAGGCGTGGGAGGCTCCGGAAGGGGTTGTTGCACAGGTTCGAGGATCGGCTCCGGCAACGGATCGCTGGTTGCGGTCTTTACCTCCTCGGCATCGACCTGCTCGCTGGAAATCTCGTTCTCTTCAGTAATGACAGCTTCGGGTTCCGGCGCGAGTTCGATCATAATCGCGGGCGGCGGCCCGCTGTCAGCGATCACCATCTCCGGCTCGCGCAAGAGAACCGCCACGGCTCCCGCATGCGCGGTAGCAATCAACAGGCCGGCCGTGGTCCACAACAGCCCCTCGCCGACGACGCGTCTCGTGGAGCGGGGCTCGATCATGGGGCGGCCCCAGCCGGCGCAGGCGCAGCCGGATCGGCATCCGGCGCTGCAGCTGCCGGAACGGTTTCCAGGCCGACCAGTGCAATCTTCAGGTAGCCAGCGTCCCTTAGCAGGTTCATGACCTCCATGAACTGCCCGTAATCGACGGTCTTGTCAGCGCGCAGGAAGATCCGCGCGTCCTTGTTGCCTTCGGTTATCCGGTCGAGCGATGTGCCCAGTACCTGCCGCGCAACGGTATCGTTGCCCAGCGAAAGGCTCATGTCTTCCTTCAACGTCACATAGACAGGCTCATCCGGACGCTCCGCCGGCTTCGCCGTCGAGGCAGGAAGGTCCACATTCACGTCAACGGTTGAAAGAGGGGCTGCGACCATGAAGATGATGAGCAGAACCAGCATGACGTCGATGAATGGCGTGACGTTGATCTCGTGGTTCTCCGCGAGATCGTCGCCCGAACTGTTTTCTCTGATGCCGCCGGCCATGACTTCACTCCGCCGCCATTGCCATGGCCTTGCTCGCCTGGGCGATCCGGGCACTCTTGCGGAAGTCGAGATCGCGGCTCACCAGGCGCTCGATACCGGCGCCGGCATCGGCCAGAAGCTGGCGATAGCCCGTCACCGAGCGGGCGAAGACATTGTAGATGATAACTGCGGGGATGGCGGCCACAAGACCCACGGCCGTTGCCAACAGAGCTTCTGCGATGCCCGGTGCAACGACAGCCAGGTTGGTGGTCTGTGTCTCGGCAATCCCGATGAAGGAGTTCATGATACCCCAGACCGTCCCGAACAGGCCGACGAAGGGCGCAGTCGAGCCGATGCTCGCGAGTACACCAGTGCCTTTCGACATCTGGCGACCTGCGTGGGCCTCTATGCGGGACAAGGCTGATGCGACGCGCTCCTTCACGCCAACGCCACCTACCTGATCGATCGCCGCATCCGACAGTGTCATCTCATGCTGGGCGGCCCGAACCATGGATGCCACGACACCGCCGCGATTTTCCAGGGAATTCAGGGCGTCATGCAGCTGGCGCGCCTGCACCACGGCCTTCAGACCACGCTTGGCGCGCGCCCGCGCTCCGAAGAGCTGCAATGACTTGGCGAGCCAGACGGTCCAGGTCAGAACCGAGGCGAAGGCCAGCGCGATCATCACGGATTTGACCACCCAGTCGGCAGCCATGAACATGCCTTCGGGTGAGAGATCATGCGGCATCAGCCTTTCGGCGGCCTCACCGCCCTCCTGCGCGACAGCTGGTGCTGCCTCGAACGCGGAAGGCTCGAGGCCAGCTTCAGCGGCGGTGGCCTCATCGGCACCCGGAGCGACAGCAGGAGCATCGGTCGGTGTCACAGGGGACGGAACGGCCTGTGCCGTAGCCGGAGCGGCCTGATTATCTGCAGTCGCCGGCGCCATTGCACCCGGAGCAGCCGGCTCGGGGCTGACAGCGGACGATGCCGGCGAGGCTGCGGCTGGCGCCGAGGCGCCACCAGGCTGTGCACCAACGTCTGCCTGTACGGGCGTCACACCCTCCGAGGGAGAGCCGGCTGAACGCGCCTGTGGGAGCAAAACCTGGGCTTCTGGCGCAGCCGGCACAGTTTCCTGCGCGTGCACAACGGAAGCTCCCAGCAACAGGGATAGGAGAAAGCCAAATCGCCTGAGCGAAGGTCCCGAATGAGTGAGCAGCATTGGGAGCTCCTTAAAAACAGATGATGAAAACCAGACGCTTTGAGCCGCGCCGTCACGCTGCTTCCCATATAAAACTTGATTAATCGTGACAAGTAATAAAACAACCAGCGCGCGGTTTTCCTGCGCCGTGATCAATCACATCGGGTTCAGCCCCGCTGCTTCTCTCGCTCATAGAGATCGATGACATCCTGCCGACGGCACAGCTCCGTACCGGCCGTCATGACGGCGGCAGCGCCGGCGGCCTGACCGAAGCGGAATGCCTCCTCAAGCTCGTATCCCTCAGCAAGAGACCAGACCATGCCGGCCACAAAGCTGTCTCCTGCGCCGGTAGCGGAATTGACAGGCACATCGATGGCCGGCAGTCGGACTACCCGATCGGCTGAGGCAAGCACGGCTCCATCACCGCCAAGGGTTACTGCGATGTACTCCGCAGCGCCCGTCCGGACATGAGCCTGAGCCGCGGCACCCACTTCGTCATGCGTCAGCTTGTGACCGAGGAATGCCTCGAATTCACCGAGGCTCGGCTTGACGAGGAACATGCGTGACCGGGACAAAGCCTCGGAGAGCGGCTTGCCCGATGTATCCAATATGAAGCGCCCTCCCCTAGCCGCTACGGTATCGGCCAGTCGCACATAGGTATCATCGGGCGCACCTCTCGGCAGGCTGCCGCTGGCCACAACATAATCAGCATCGCTCGCGGCGATCGCTTCCAGAACGGGAGCAAGCTCCGCCTCTGTTACCAGCGGGCCCTCAGGAACAAAACGATACTCCAGATTGGTGGAGGTCTCGTGGACGGCGAATGCCACGCGCACCGGATCATGGATCTTGAAGGTCCGCTCCACGATCGGCAGGGGTTTCAGCATTGCTTCCAGCAATTCACCCGTTGCCCCTCCCGACAGGAACATAAGTTCGCAGGTTCCGCCAAGGGTCGCGATCACGCGGGCCACATTGATGCCCCCGCCGCCCGGAAACTGCTGCTGGTTGTGTGTCCGCGTCTTGTGGGTATGGCGCACGACATCTGCATCGCTGGAAATGTCGATGGCGGGGTTGAGTGCGAGGCAGAGAATTTTTGTCATCACTTGGACCAATGCTGAGAATGTGAACACAGGTAGAGCAAATAGTTACGACAGATCTAGGACGCGTCGACACCTGGCCGCAACCCGGTCGAAAGACGCACCCTCTCAACAATGGCCGCCGCCCAGCGTTCCCGCCAGCACGCAAAAGGGTGAACACAGAGATCGCGCCGAAGGGATTGTCTTTGGCCGCCGACATACTACCTTCGCTCCGCGTTCAAACCGAAAGAAGACAATACTCATGTACACCGGCATTGTGCAGACCGTCGCCCCGATCAAGTCAGTTGTCCGCCATGACGGCTATACCACCTTCTTCATTGAACTACCGGATCGGCTAATGGTGGATCTGCAGCTGGGAGCGAGTGTGTCGGTCGAGGGCGTATGCCTCTCAGTCACGTCGATGAACGGCAATCTCATCTCATTCGACGCCATGGATGCTACTCTCGAGCGCACCAATCTTGGCACGCTTGAAACCGGCGGCCACGTCAACATCGAACGCTCAGCCAAGCCTACCGACGAAAACGGCGGTCATAATATCGCGGGCCACATCGCGACCACTGCGGAACTCGTTGACGCCAAGATGGAGATGCCGGGTGCATTCATTCGTTTTCGGGTGCCGGAAGAATGGGCGAAATACGTGTTCAAGCGAGGATATCTGGCGGTAAACGGTGCAAGTCTGACCGTTGCAGAGGCCGATGGAGACACCTTCACCATCAACTTGATCCCGGAGACCCTGCGGCAGACCACGTTCCCGCGCTACAAGAAAGGCGACGCTCTGAATATCGAGGTCGATCATCAAACCATGGTGATGGTGGATGTCGTGGAGCGCACGCTGGAACGGCTGATGTCAAAAAAGGCCTGACCCAGCCTCTCTTTCAGTGACGGCTGTGCGTGCCGAGCGGCGGGACCTCCTTCATCAAGGAGACCAACACTTGCCGGTAATCTGCAGGTTTGGGGGCGCAAAGATCCTGCGGGATGCCGTTTTCCTCAATCTCCTTGATTGCGGATCCGGAAACGATCCGAAAGGGGATGCCGCTACGCCGCAACCGCTGCACGATAGGGGTCACTGCACCGTCCCGAACTTTGAAATCCAGGATCGCTCCGGAGATATGTTCCGTCTCCAGAATCTCCAATGCGTCGCGCACGGTCTCCGTCGTAATGACGTTTACTCCTGCGCGGGCAACCGCATCTGCCGCGTCCATGGAAATGAAGACATCGTCCTCAACGATGAGGATCGTGTCGATCGCTAGAGCCTGTCCTGGTCTCATCTTCGTTCTCCTTTTGCGACCACAACGCCGCTTATCGCGCTTTGTTCACATTTTCATAAATTGCTAAACGATATGGTAAACAAGGTGTTAAGTGGAACAATCGGTTCCGTAACCAAGGAACGCACTCGAAGAGTTGGCAATCATCCGGCAGCCTCGCCACGCAGCTCCAATGGAACATCCGGAATAGCCCGACGTTACTCCGCCAACGTATATCGGGAGAAATGTGATGCAGATCATTGGCACGGAAGTCACCGAAGCTCACGGCGCAAACGAGGGCTTCGTTGTGGAGTTTCTCGGGGATGGCGGCGAGCGCGTCTCGGTTCGCCTGGCGCAGTCAGAGAATGGCAGCCTGAGCCGCGAAAATGCTCTGGCCAAGGCTCAGGTGGTTCTACTCCAGGCAAGCCGGTTTGGGATGTCCGAAGAAGGTGATGACAATACGTCATCAGACATGGCGGAACCAAGCGAGGCGGTGGAAAGCCTGCGCCAGGAGCAGCAGGAAAAGCAGAACCAGCAGCGTGGTGGCTCTGCCCTTCAGGAAGGACTTGAAGACACTTATCCGGCCAGCGACCCGGTCTCTGCGACCTACACATCGACTCTATCCGGCGATCAGAAGCAGTAAAGGCCGCCAAGCGTCAGGTAAGACAGCATGCCCGCCGAACTCGCCAGCTTTGGCACCGCAACCACGCTCGAACTGTCAGCGATTATCGTTCGACTGCTGATCGCCATGGCCTGTGGCGCGGCGATTGGCATCGAACGAGAATGGCGCAGCCACGCCGCCGGTTTGAGGACCCATGTTCTCGTCTGCCTGTCCGCCGCCATCGTCGCGATACTGACGATCGAAATCGCCCATCACGGGGCCTTTGACCGACAAGAGGTGCGACTGGATCCGATCCGCCTGATCGAAGCGGTAACGGCTGGCGTGGCATTCCTCGCCGCCGGCATGATCGTTTATGCCAAGGGCGAGGTCCACGGGCTGACAACGGGTGCCGGACTTTGGTTTGCAGGCTCCATCGGCCTCTCCTGTGGCCTGGGCTTTTGGCAGATCGGCCTCATTGCCGTTGGTTTTGCGCTGGCGGTTCTCTGGTTGCTCCGCGTCATCGAAAACTGGTTCCCCCTGCCCCCAAAAGATCGGGATTGAGAAAGTCAGCGCAAGAGGCTTTGTCCGCCATCCACCCAAATGGGCGTACCCGTGACATGGCGTGAGGCATCGGAGGCGAGAAAGGCGACGACGTCTGCGACGTCTTCCGCGGCTCCGGATTCTCCTCCGGTGAGCGGTATATCACCCTCCGGAAATTCGACCGGAACCTCCGCCTGCCGTTTCTTGCGAACCTTGGTATTGTCATCGATATCTGTTTCGATAGCCCCGGGACAAATGGCATTGATGCGAATGCCGTGCCGCCCCAATTCCAGGGCGAGTTGTTGCACCATAGCGAGCTGGGCAGCCTTGGTTGCCGAATAGGCTGTGGCGCCCGGCGTCGTGAACGTGCGCGTCCCATTGATCGAGGATATGACAATGATCGACCCGCCGGTTTTTTTCATATGGCCGACGGTGTGATGCAGCGTCAGATAGGTTCCGCGCAGGTTGACGGCGATGGTTTTGTCGAATTCGTCTGGCCTCAGATCATCGATGGGCGCCCAAGTCCCGTTGATCCCGGCATTCGCCACGACAACATGGAGCCCTCTTCGTGAACGGATCAGACGTTCGACCGCCTGCGCCATCTCATCGTCCTTGCTCACATCTGCAACGAGCACCATTCCATCGCCACCTCCAGCTCGGATCTCCGCAAGTGTTTCTTCGAGTTCCTCCTCGGTCCGACCCAGAAGACCAACAAAGGCGCCCGCCTCTGCCAGCCTCAGCGCGGCGCCTTTGCCGATACCCGACCCCGCGCCTGTGACCAGCGCGGTCTCCCGTTCGAATTCGGCGTCCTTCATGAGCGATCTTCCACATGCTCGGGCTTGCCCTTGCGGGAAGTGGAAGCCAGGTCTTCAAGTTGCTGTTCGCTCATGCTTTTTTCCATGCTGCGAGACGCCCCCTTCAAGTCAGACGGCTTTGCGTCACCTCGCTTTGCAGCAAGAGCCGCACCCGCAGCCTTCTGCTGCGCTTTCGATTTCGCTGGCATGATTGTTTCCTTTCGTCAGGCAAAGAACCCTGGATGTGGCAAGGAAACCGGTGAAGGGGGCGAAAGTTCCTGGTTCTGAAGCGCCGGAACAAAGGCAGCAGCTTGGGAATTAAGCTGCGCAACTCCAGACATCAGAGGATCAGATGGACGCCAAGAGCACGCATTTTCATGTCACGCCGGGCCAGTGGCACCAACTGGGCGCGTGCTTTGATGGGGAGGGCACAAACTTCGCACTTTTTTCGGCACACGCGGAACGTGTAGAACTGTGCCTGTTCGATGCAACCGGCAACGTTGAGATCGCGCGTGTCGAACTTCCCGAATATACCAACGAGGTCTGGCACGGCTATCTGCCGGGCGTGAAACCGGGGCAACTCTACGGTTACCGCGTTCACGGACCCTACGAGCCGGAGAACGGCCATCGCTTCAACCCGAACAAGTTGCTGCTCGACCCCTATGCCCGCGAGATCGTTGGCGATTTCGCCTGGTCGCAGGCACATTTCGGCTACGATCTCGATGCCGAAGATAAGGATCTCTCCTTCAACACGCTCGACAGCGCACCATGTTCGCCGAAATGTCGCGTGATCGATCCGTCAGAGAGTCGCATCACCAATCGCTTCAACCAGATCCCCTGGGCAGAAACCATCGTCTACGAAACCCATGTGAAGGGCTTCACCAAGCTTCACCCGGCGATCCCCGAGGAGCTTCGGGGGACGTTTGAGGGCCTTGGGCACAAGGCGGCCGTTGATTACGTGAAAAGCCTCGGGATCACCTCTATCGAACTCCTCCCCGTCCACGCTTTTCCCGATGATAGCCACCTCATCGACAAGGGGCTGCACAATTTCTGGGGCTACAACACGATCGGCTTCTTTTCCCCGGCCAGCCGCTACTATGGGCCGAAGGGGCTTGTCGGCTTCCGCGACATGGTCCGCGCCTTCCATGATGCCGGCATCGAGGTCATCCTCGACGTCGTCTACAACCACACTGCCGAGGGCAACGAACTGGGCCCGACCCTCTCCCTGAAGGGGATCGACAATTTTTCCTACTACCGCACCCTGCCCGATAACCATCGCTACTACATCAACGACACCGGCACCGGGAACACGGTCAACACGTCCCATCCGCGGGTCTTGCAGATGGTGATGGACAGCCTGCGCTATTGGGCGGAGGAGATGCATGTCGATGGCTTCCGCTTCGACCTCGGAACGATTCTCGGTCGCGAACCGGAGGGCTTCGACCAGCGCGGCGGCTTCTTCGACGCCGTGACACAGGATCCCGTTCTGTCGAAGGTCAAGCTGATCGGCGAACCCTGGGACATCGGCCCCGGCGGCTATCAGGTCGGCGGCTTCCCGCCGGGCTGGGCGGAGTGGAACGACAAGTATCGCGACTCCACCCGCGAATATTGGTTGAACGCCGACAACACCTCCCAGGATTTTGCTGCCCGCCTGCTTGGCTCAGGCGACATCTACGACCTGCGCGGTCGTCGCCCCTGGGCCAGCGTCAACTTCATCACCGCCCATGACGGTTTCACATTGAATGACCTCGTCTCGTACGACCAGAAGCACAACGAAGCGAATGGTGAAGACAACAACGACGGCCACGACCACAATCGCAGCCACAATTATGGTCATGAGGGTCCGACGGACGATGCCGAGATCAATGCGATCCGTGACCGGCAGAAGCGTAACTTCCTGGCCACCTTGTTCTTTTCACATGGCACGCCGATGCTGCTGGCCGGCGATGAATTCGGTCGCTCACAGATGGGCAACAACAACGGCTATTGCCAGGACAGCGAGATCAGCTGGCTGCATTGGGAAGACCTGCCGCCAGCCTGCGAGGAGCTGAGAGATTTCAGCCGACGGCTGATCGCCTTGCGCAAGGCCCAGCCCCTGTTGCGTCGTGAGAGCTGGCGCGACGGCATGATCATCGACTGGTATCATGTAGAGGGCGGCCATCAGGAGCCGGAGCACTGGCTTGACGGCAATCCTCTAGCCCTGAAGCTGTTACGCCCTGATCTCGAAGGGGCAGACGGCACATGGCCCGAAGTCCTGCTGCTATTCAATCCCGTAGCCGAGGACATAGATTTCGTCCTGCCCGAAACCGGCGGCGGGAACTGGCAGCTGGAACTGACGACCTACGACGTCGCACGGCATGGCGACGTGGCCGAAGAAGGAAAGGCTTTTCGTCTTGAGGCGAGATCGCTCGCTCTGCTGAGGCGCGCCTGACCTTTGCCGTCAATCGTGGGAGGCGCGCTGAAGCACCTCGAAATCGTAAAGCTGCCCGGCAACCGATATGCGCCGGGCAGAGATGACGACGGGGACAAGCGTTCCTGAGGCGTCGCGGATCTCGCCGCCCATACTATCATACCCGCCGTCACGGTCGAGAAGCATCAGCCGCTCTGCGCGGGCCTCATTACCTGAAACGACGCCCGAAGCGACCATTTCGCTGCCACGGATTTCGTCCCAGCTCTTGCCGACCAAGTCCAGATAGGCCTGGTTCACCCTGACATATCGGGAATTCTTCTGACCTATGCTGGAGATCGAGAAGGCGACGGGCGAGAGTTCAAAGAGGGCTTGGATGACGGGGCCGGAAAGAGCCGTCGCCTCTGCCTGCTCGACGATCTCACGGGAGAGAAGCATCTCTTCACCGCTGGCTGCAATCTCGTAGTCAGCCGGCATGGCCAGTTCATCACGCAGAACGGCGACGAACCGCCAGAGATCGATCTCCAGGAAGTGTGGCTTGTGAGTCTCGTCCACAAGATCAAGCCGCCCCGGCAACCTATCTATCGCATCAGATAGACGCTGCGTCTCCCGCGCATGACGGGCGTCGGTCAACATGCTTTTCAGCTTACCCAGCGCAATATTATGCAAGATCGCATAGGCTTCTTGCAGCTTGGCAGCGCGCTCAGCCTCGACCTGCTCTACAGGACGTGAACCGTCTGCCACCGGCAACTCTTCCAGCAGCGCCCAGATCTTGCGCTCCTCGGGACATTCTTCGTGTTTTGCCAGTCCCTGAGGCGCATACCGCACGAGAGCAAGAATGGTTTCAACTCCGAAGCTGTCGACATCCGCCGGAACCGTCTGCCCTTCCAGTGTGGTTTCAAGCGCGGTCAGCCGTGTAGGGCCACCATTGTCGTCGAAGTAGACGCAAACTTCCGTGATATCTTCGGAAAAATCCAGCCAAGGATGCTCGCTACGAAACGTTTCGAGCGCGGAATGATCGAGCACTGTCAGAGCATACATGGCGCCTCCTCCACAACCGGCCGTGGTGCAAAGCACCCGCCTCCTGCTTCCTCAAGCAGGAATCGCCGCCTATCAGCATAAAGCAATCTTACCGGCTTCTGAACGTGTTTCTATGGCCGGACAAGTATATGAATGTTTAAGCTGAAATCTTGGAGTTTCGGCAGTGACGCAAGAATGCGACAGTCCGGCACCCAAACCCATAAATAGTCAGGGACGCCGGACTGGTAAGGCTCGGATGAGCGATCAGAAGAAGGCCTGGATGCCCGTTTGTGCACGCCCGAGGATCAGGGCATGCACGTCATGCGTGCCTTCGTAAGTGTTCACGGTTTCCAGGTTCTGCGCGTGGCGCATGACATGATATTCGATCTGGATGCCGTTGCCGCCGTGCATGTCGCGGGCCATGCGGGCGATATCGAGCGCCTTGCCGCAATTGTTGCGCTTGACGATCGAGATCATCTCCGGCGCGAACTGGTGTTCGTCCATCAGGCGACCGACGCGCAGCGAACCAAGCAGGCCGAGCGCAATCTCCGTCTGCATGTCGGCGAGCTTCTTCTGGAAGAGCTGCGTGCCGGCGAGCGGCTTGCCGAACTGCTTGCGGTCGAGACCATATTGGCGAGCCCGATGCCAGCAGTCTTCAGCAGCGCCCATCACACCCCAGGAAATGCCGTAGCGAGCGCGGTTGAGGCAGCCGAAGGGACCCTTGAGACCTGACACGTTCGGCATCAGTGCATCTTCGCCCACTTCGACGCCATCCATGACGATTTCGCCGGTGACCGAAGCCCGCAGCGAAAGCTTGCCGCCGATCTTCGGTGCAGACAGCCCCTTCATGCCCTTTTCGAGAATGAAGCCGCGGATCTCGCCGCCATGCGCTTCCGACTTTGCCCACACAACGAAGACATCGGCGATCGGCGCGTTGGAGATCCACATCTTGGAGCCACGCAGACGATAGCCACCCTCGATCTTCTCGGCTCGGGTCTTCATGCCACCCGGATCGGAGCCGGCATCCGGCTCGGTCAGGCCGAAGCAGCCGATGAGTTCGCCGGAAACCAGACCCGGCAGATACTTGTCCTTCTGCTCTTCCGAGCCATAGGCATAGATCGGATAGATGACCAGCGACGACTGCACGCTCATCATCGAGCGATAACCTGAATCAACGCGCTCGATCTCACGTGCCACGAGGCCATAGGAAACGTAGTTGGCACCGGCGGCACCATACTTCTCGGGCAGCGTCACACCGAGGAGACCGGCCTTGCCCATCAGCCGGAAGAGTTCCGGCTCGACCGTTTCACCGAGATAGGCGTCCGACACACGCGGAGCGAGCTCGGTTTCGGCAAAGGCCGCCGCCGCATCCTGGATCATCCGCTCGTCCTCGCTCAGGACCTCGGACATCAGGAAAGGATCACTCCAGGAAAAGGGTCGCATCTCGCTCATCGGTCTCATCCATTGGTTTCGTTATGCCAGATTGCTCATGTCTGATGACAATTCAAGCCATGTTTACTCATGTTGCTATTAGGTCTATTCATATCCCATGCTCACACATCAACGCCGTTTCCTGCCTTCCACCAGCGCGCTCGCCGCCTTTGATTCCGTCGCCAAGCTCGGCAGCTTTTCGGCTGCCGCCAACGAACTCGCCCTGACACAGGGCGCGATCAGCCGCCAGATAGGGCTCCTCGAAGACCAGCTCGGCGTCAGGCTCTTCGAGCGCACCAACCGCGGTGTCGAATTGACCACCATCGGCCGCACCTATGCCAAGGGTATCGGCGACGCTCTGGCTACCATCCGGACGCTCTCGCTCGAAGCCATGGCGACCCGCGACGACACGCATTTGCGCCTCGCCATCCTGCCGACCTTCGGCACCCGTTGGCTGATGCCGCGCATGCCGGACTTTCTCGCAAAGAACCCTGCCATAATCATGGACTTTGCAACTCGCATCGGCCAGTTCGACTTCGAGGGATCAGGGCTTGATGCCGCGATCCATATCGGCGAACCGAACTGGCCCGGCACGGACTGCCAGTTCCTCATGCATGAAATGGTGGTGCCGGTCTGCAGCCCCGCCTTCCTCGCCGCCAACCCGGTGAAGCGTCCGGAGGACCTGCTTTCGAAGCCACTCTTCGACATGGCGTCGCGACCGCGCGCCTGGGAGCACTGGTTTTCGAGCCTCGGCATCAGCGAAGGCCGGGGCGGCGGCATGCGCTTCGAGCAATTCTCCAACGTCGTCCAGGCCTGCCACGCTGGCCTGGGGATCGCGCTCGTGCCGACATTCCTGATCGAGCCGGAGCTTTCGAGCGGGCAGCTAGTCCGCGCCTGGGATCATGAGGTCAAGAGCGCGAGCGCTTACTATCTGGTGCGGCCTCTCTCGAAGATGGCCTATGGACCTGCCAGCACCTTCGCGGCATGGATTCTGGAGCAGGCAAGAAGCTTCAGCGAACCACGACCGTGAGGCACCTGCTGTCTATCCAGAAATGACTCCCAGCCTGTGTCCTGTGCCGATTGACAAGCCACCGTCATGAGCAAAGAGTAACCTCTCAAAGCCGTCATCAGGCTCGGAGGGGACCATGTTGAAGCAGCGTTTTTCGGCAATTTTCACGCTCGTACTGGCCCTCGTGCCGCTGCCCCTCCTGCCCGCTTCCGCTCAAGATGTCCGCACCATTGAGCGGGTCGATAATGCTGACTATTTCGGCTTTGATCTGAGGACAGAGAAGAACGTCTCGATCGACGAATGCGAAGCGAGCTGCATCGGCGACTCCGCCTGCCGGGCCTTCACATACAATCCGAAGGTCAGCTGGTGCTTTCTCAAGTCCGATTACGATCAGCTGAACAGCTTCCCGGGTGCGATCGCTGGGCGCATTGTCGTTCAGACGGCGGAAGAAGACATCGGTGCTCCACCGGTGCTGACCTTCGTTTCCGACTATCTGAAATCTGAAGCGCGCAACCAGCGCGCCAATCTTTCTATTGCGCCGGAACAGCAGGGACTGGGCCGCGATACCCTGATCGAAACAGCGCGCGCCACCTTTACCGGCGGCAATATCGACTACGCCATCGCGTCCATGAAAGGTGCACTGTCGATCGACCCCGATGATCAGGCCTTGTGGCTGGAACTGGCCCGGATGGCGAACACCGTGACTGGCAACTATTCGATGGCCAACGAAGGCGCGATGGCCTCGATCAACGGCTATCTGCTGACCCGGGGTGCCGCGACCCGCGCAGATTCGCTGGCAACGCTCGCCAAGTCACTCGAAAACAGCGAGAACTGGCGCCCGGCGCTGAGCGCCTACAAGGCGAGCCTGGAACTTGCATCGAATGCGCAAGTGCGCGCCGCCTTTGAGGACCTGCGCTCCCGCCAGGGCTTCAGAGTCGTCAATAACACGGTCGATTCCGACAGCGCTTCACCACGCGCCTGCGTTGAATTCTCCGAATCGCTGGTCAAGCGCGGCGTCGACTACGCCTCCTTCGTCACCCTCGACAGCAAGACGCCGAAGGCGCTCGAAGCGAAGAACAACCAGATCTGCGTCGAAGGCCTGGAGCATGGAGGCCGATATCGCCTCGCGCTTCGCGCCGGCCTGCCCTCGTCGGTGGAAGAGAACCTGGAAGCCCCGGTCGAACTCGAGGTCTATGTCCGCGATCGCAGCGCCACCGTGCGCTTCACCGGCGACGCCTTTGTTCTCCCCTCCTCCGCACGTCAGGGCATTCCACTGGTATCCATCAACAGCGAAAGCGCCAATATCGAGCTCTATCGCATCGGCGACCGCAACATCGCCCCGCTGCTGGCTTCCTCGCAATTCCTCACCCAGATGGACGGCTATACCGCCGGTCGCGTGAAGGATGAACTGGGCGAACTCGTCTGGCAGGGCTCGGTCGAAATCGCAAACGAGCAGAATAAGGAAGTCGTTACCAGCATTCCGTTGCAGGAAGCGCTGCCGACCCGCAAGCCCGGCATATATGTGATGACCGCGGTCTCCCCGACCGGGGTCACCGAGGATTGGGATAGCCGCGCAACGCAGTGGTTCGTCGTCTCCGACATCGGCCTCTCGACCTTTGCCGGCACGGATGGCCTGCATGTCTTTGCCCGCTCGCTGGCATCGGCAAGCCCCCTTGCCGATATCGAGCTGGAGCTGATCGCCAAGAACAACGAGATCCTGGCAACCGCCAAGACCGATTCCGAGGGTCGTGCACGCTTCGACGCCGGTCTCGTCCGCGGCGGCGCAGCCCTTGCTCCGGCCGTCATTGCGGCCCGCAGCGGCGCCGACGACAACGTCTTCCTCGACATGACCCGCGCTGGCTTCGACCTCTCCGATCGTGGCGTTACCGGCCGCCCGGCACCGGGCCCGGTCGACATCCTCGCCTGGACCGAGCGTGGCATCTATCGCCCCGGCGAAACCGTGCATGCGGCAGCGCTGGCCCGCGACACCAATGCCGATGCCATTTCCGGCCTGCCGCTGACCTTCCTCTTCTC
>OGCL01001092.1_pt1 | contig 24919 bp, 24 predicted proteins | sample 1570041 | NCBI WGS metagenome assembly OGCL01 (sample SAMN06266162, study PRJEB24511) | hot springs metagenome | isolation source: Hot spring water | place: South Africa: Limpopo | collected 2015-06-22 | reverse complement strand
TCACATCGTTGAGGCCGATGTGAAGCGAAGCGGCCGGAGCCAACACCGCGCAACGCAGCGATTCGCCCGCGCAGCAATTTATTCAGTGTTTCCTTAAGGCATACCGTTTCGGTCGGTAAGACGCAGCAGGCGGACCAGCAGCCTGCGATGGCCATCTGGCCAAACGAATCCGCCCCCTGACCGCTCGCCAGAATTCAGCCTTGTGAGCGAGCGACACTTGATCCTCATCGCCTACGACATAGCGGACGATCGGCGCCGTGCCCACGTCCTCAAGGGCGTTGGTGCGAGCGCAACCGGAGGACAAAAGTCGTTCTACGAATGCTGGCTGACCAGTGGAGAGATGCAATCGCTCATGCACACGCTGCGCACTTTGATCGAGCCGGAAGAGGACAAGATTTTGTTTGTGCGTCTCGATCCGCGCGCAAGTGTGCGCACGCTCGGGGCCGCTCAGGCGCCGGAACTTCCGAATTACTTCATGTTTGCCTGACCTTTGAGTGATGAGCACACTGATCATTGATCGTAGCGCCACTCGTATCCACTTGCACAATGAGCGCATTGGGATTATTGGCCCGGATTCAGTTGCTGGCAAAGTCCCTGCTCGTGTCATTGAGCGGATTGTGATCCGCGGTGACACCGAAGTGAGCGCCTCGACGCTTGCGGCACTTGCCGAGCGCGGAATCGCGTTTGTTGCCCTTGGCGGCCGTCACGGCGAAAGAGTTGCCACGCTCGGAGGAGTACAACACGCCGATGCATCGATTCGGCTGAGCCAGACGCTAGCGTTTGTACGCCCGGGGCTGGCCGCGCGTATTGCGCGCATCATCGTGCGGCGCAAGCTGCGCGAGCAGCGTCGCCTGATCGGTGAACTTCTCGCGAGTCGCCCGGACCTTCGTAAACCCATCTTTGATGCTGGTTGCAATCTTGATGAGCGACTGCGCATGCTGTCGCAGCGCGGTCAGGCGATCTGCCTGGAGCGGCTACGAGGGATTGAAGGGGCGGCCGCTGCGGCCTACTTCGATGCCTATTTTCGAGTCTTTCCGCCCTCCCTTGGGGCAAAGCGCCGTACCCGGCGGCCGCCGACCGACCCTGTTAATGCCTGCTTGAGCCTGGGCTACACCCTTCTTTATGCGCGAGCCGAGCATGCCTGCCGCGTCACTGGTCTCGATCCGGCCATAGGCACACTTCACGGCTTAGCCTATGGGCGAGCGGCGCTTGCCTGCGACCTGATCGAAAGCGAGCGCCCGGCGATTGACCGTCTTGTTTGGCGACTCTTTGCTGACCGTACGCTACGAGAAGAACACTTTGGCACAGACGGCAAGCAAGGCGTACTGCTTGGAAAGACCGGGCGCTGCATTTTCTACGACGCCATTGAAGCTCTGGGTGACCAACTTCAGCGCCGGCTCATGCACCAGGCACGTCGGCTTGTGCGCCACCTGCGTCGCGTTCAGGCAGAACTTCTTCCTCAACTAGGTCATCACGACGAGCCATGAGCATGCGCATGCTCCGCCGAAGCGATTTTGCGATCGACACCACAGCGCGTCGTCCGCTCTACATCCTCAAACCTGCATTGATCCGGGTTGTTGGGGGTCGTCTGCTGATCGAACCACTGCAAGATGACTCGTCCGCATCTGTGCCGAAGAAAGAAGTGCGGCAGTTACCTCTGGCCAGAGTGGTTCGCATTGTCGCCGACCACCGCTGTCAGTGGAGCGTAAGCGACCTGCTGACTTGCGTCGAGCGTGGCATCGCCGTGCACATAGTCAAGCCTGATGGCCGCACCTGCGCTTACTGCCATGGAACCAGGCAGCAGCGAAGCTCTCTGGGCGAGCTCCTCATGCTGCTGCATGAGGAGCCCGATGGCGCGCAGAGACTACAACGCTGGATTCAAGACATGAGGCTACGCGAGGCGCAAGTCACCCTGCTGACTCACGGATGGAATGCGTCGCCAGAGGCGGTTAGAAACCCTGTCGTTACGTTGGCCAATCACTGGTCGAAGCGCTGGAAGCGCCCGATCGCCATAGAGCTACGTGCCCTGCGAGACTTTTGGACAGGCGAGGTTGCTAGCTGGCTCGCGGAACAGATTGGCAACCTCGACCGTAACAGCCCCGACCTTACCCTGCCGGACTGGCTGCCCGCGTTTGCTGAAATTTTGCTGCCTGAGCTGATTGCGGTGCTGCTTCGGCAGCCGGAGCCGCCCGCGCAGAGCGCGAATCAGCGCACAGCCTGGATTATCAACGCAATTGAGCAGCACGCGCCGAATCGCCATGGCCGCCTTGGGCAGCTACTGGGGGCGCTGGAGCGCTGGCTGAACCAAATTGTTGGGTAACCGCCATGCAGCCAAACGCAGATGGAATTAGGAAACGCTGAAGAAAGCAGCGAGCGGGATGAAGCGCAAGGCGGGCGGAGCGCAGCGACCGAAGACGTATCAAACAGATAGGCGAGGGAGAGACAACGCAGTTTCGGCGAAGGCTCACATCGTTGAGGCCGATGTGAAGCGAAGCGGCCGGAGCCAACACCGCGCAACGCAGCGATTAGCCCGCACAGCTGTTTCTTTCAGGCATTCCCAAGGCGACGTGCAAATCACTACTGCCCTGCATTCCGCCTCCCAGGCGACCGAATCTTGGGTTCCCGCCCCGCGCGCCGGCGACGGCGACCCAACGTACCAGGCTCCAACGAAGACACTCCGGGCCCGTTTGTCGCCACCGGTCAAGGTCCGCCGGCGGGGCATCTATTGCGGCAGCGGACCGAGTACGAGCCGTGAGCCGCGAACGTCCACGATCACCATCTGTTCACGCCGCGGCGTGGCTTCACTCTCCACAACGGCATCCCACTGGGCGCCACGGTAGAACACGCGGGCGGTGCCGTCGTCACGCCATTCCTGCACGCGGACGCGCTGGCCGACATCGAGGTTGGCGGTAAGTTTGGGCACCGCACGGTGCTTTCTTTTCCACTGGATAAGCCACAGGGTGCCCGCGACTTCGATGATTGCGGCAGCGATCAATTGCAGCGCAAACGAACCGCCCGCGTAGGCCACGGCACCACCGGCCAGACACGCAGCCGCCACGACGAGGAGGAAAAAGGTGCCGGTGATCATTTCGGCACCCACGAGAATCGCAGTTGCGATCCACCACCAGAGATGAAGAGCCATAGGTCCGCGGCCGACGACGAAATGACCGAACAACGGAATCATAGTTGCCCTGGACACGAATAGCCATCGCGTCGCCCGCAGTCGGAGCGGATGCCCTCGCGATTCGTCGCCTAAGGAAGTGCTGAAGAAAGCATTGCGCGGGATGAAGAGCAAGGCGGCGATTCGCCCGCCCAGCAATTGAGTCAGCGTTTCCCCAAGCGAAGCCGCAGGGCGTTCTGCCAGGAGACCACGAAGTGCAAGGTCGTTCGTCGCCGAACGTCTTGACCTGGCCGCGACGTGACGCCGCAGCAGAGCAGAAAGCTCATATAATTCAAAGGTTTTGGTGTCCTCGCCTTCGGGTTCTGTGCAACCGTCAGGGCGCGCGCGCCAATCAGATGCGCTCCGCCGGCATTCGTGCTCCCCGCCATGATCAGGGCGGCAGCGCCGCCGCGTCGATCACGACATCGCCGGTCGAACGGCCCGGCGTTCATGCGCGTCTTTCCCTGAACTACGATCTGTTTCGCTGATAACTATGCCCATCTACGAATACGCCTGCCCGGACTGCGGACATCTCGGTGAGCACATGCAGAAGCTGGCAGACGCTCCGATCGCTGCATGCCCGACCTGTGGCTCGACGGCATATGTACGTAAGATTTCTGCCGCCGGGTTCGCGCTCAAAGGTTCCGGTTGGTACGTCACCGATTTCAAAGGCGGCGGCAATACATCCGGGGCATCCTCGACCAAATCAGATAGCAGTGGCGAAAGCAAGCCGACCCAAGCCGCCCAGCCTGCCTGCGGCGCGGGCGCCTGTCCGGCCTGCGCCGACTGACCGCAACGCAGGCGCAGTGCTGGGGGCCCTGTGATCAAGAAGTACCTCGTCGCCGGGCTGCTGGTTTGGGTGCCGCTCGGAATCACGGTCTGGGTGCTGCACCTGCTGATTACGACCATCGATCAGACAGCCCTCCTGCTGCCGCAGTCCTGGCGTCCGACTTGGGAAGGCAAGAACATCCCGGGCTTCGGTATCCTGGTCGCATTCGTGCTGCTGTTCGTGACTGGCGCCATCGCCAGCAACGTTTTCGGCAAGCAATTGGTCAAGGCCTGGGAGGCCGTGGTTCACCGCATCCCGGTGGTGGGCGCCATTTACAAGTCGGTCAAACAGATCAGCGACCCGGTCCTCTCGGACTCGGGCCAGGCCTTCAGCAAGGCGGTCCTGATCGAGTTTCCCCACCCCGGCAGCCGCACGATCGCCTTTCTCACCAACACGGTGAGCGGCGAATTGGAGGGTCGCCTCGCTGAGCCGCACCTGTCGGTTTACGTGCCGACGACGCCAAACCCAACCTCGGGCTACATGCTGCTCCTGCCGCGCGATCGCGTTTTTGAACTCGACATGACCGTCGAGCAGGCACTCAAGTACGTCGTGTCGATGGGTGTTGCGCCGCCGCCGCGACCCGCGCACGGCGAGCTCGCCCGCTGGGCCAGTGCGCCCAGCCCACCGGATCTCCCCAACACGCCCAACACCAACGGGTGACCAGGCCGGGCGGCGCCTGCGTCGAGTACACCCAGCCGCCGGGGTCGGGGTAGTGATTTCCCGCGCCCTTCGACTTGCCTGCCGCACACCGTTTCGCACCGCGCCCGCTGCCCCGGCGAAGACTGGACCCGAACGCGGTCCGCGAGACGGCCACGGGAACGTGGCGCAGGACTTAGACGGTTGCGCAAGAAGGAATTTGCGTACCGCCCCCGGCCAAGGCTCGGCACTCTCCGGACTACGCTTTCAGCATTTCCTTTCACCGGCATTCCATGCGAACCACATACACCGGTCTCATCGACCAGAAATACCTCGGCCAGACGGTCACGCTCACCGGCTGGGTCCACCGCCGCAGGGACCACGGCGGCGTGATCTTCATCGACCTGCGTGATCGAGAGGGCATAGCGCAGATCGTCGTCGACCCCGACCGACCGGACGCGTTCCGGATCGCCGAAACGCTGCGCAACGAGTTCTGCATACGCGTCAGCGGCGCCGTGCGGGCGCGCCCGGCGGGCACCGAGAACCCCGACATGACTTCCGGCTCGGTCGAGGTATTCGCCCATGAGATCGAGGTATTCAACGCTTCGCTGACGCCGCCCTTCATGATGGACGACACCACAATCGGCGAGGAGACCCGGCTCAAGTTCCGCTACCTCGACCTGCGTCGTCCTTCGATGGCACGCAACCTCTTGCTACGAGCCCGCGTGGCGGCTTCCGCGCGCGATTATCTGAACCGCCACGGCTTCGTCGACATCGAAACGCCGTTCCTCTACAAGAGCACACCGGAGGGTGCGCGCGAGTTCCTCGTGCCCTCCCGACTGCACGACGGCCAGTTCTATGCGCTGCCTCAGTCGCCGCAGTTGTTCAAACAGTTGCTGATGATTGCTGGATTCGATCGGTACTACCAGATCGTCAAATGTTTCCGTGATGAAGACCTGCGGGCCGACCGCCAGCCCGAGTTCACGCAGATCGACATCGAAACCTCCTTTCTCGGCGAACGGGAGGTGCAGGATTTGATGGAAGGGCTGGTCAAATATTTGTGGCAGGCCGGCCTCGGAATCGAGCTGCCAGACTTTCCCCGGCTGACATTTGCCGAAGCCACCGGTCGCTTCGGAAGCGACAAGCCCGACCTGCGGGTGAAACTCGAATTCACCGAATTGACTGATGTCATGAAGACGGTCGAGTTCAAGGTCTTCCGCTCCGCCGCCGATTTGCCGGACGGCCGCGTGGTCGCCCTGCGCATACCAGGCGGTGCCGTCCTGTCGCGCAAGGAAATCGACGACTACACCGCCTTTGTCGCCATCTACGGCGCCAAAGGGCTCGCGTGGATCAAGGTCAATGATGCGTCCAGGCCGAACGAAGAAGGATTGCAGAGCCCGATCGTAAAGTTCATGCCGCAAGACGTTCTGCGCACCATCATCGAGCGCAGCGGCGCGCGGACCGGTGACCTGCTCTTCTTCGGAGCAGACCGCCGCAAGATCGTCAACGATGCGATCGGCGCCCTCCGGGTAAGGATTGGGCATGAGCACGGCGCGAAGCTCGGTTGCTTCGAAGCAGGATTCAAGCCGGTCTGGGTGGTCGATTTCCCGGCCTACGAGTACGACGAGGATGCCCGGCGCTACGTCGCCGCCCATCACCCGTTCACCAGCCCGAAGGATGAACACTGGGATCTGGTTGAGACAGATCCGTCGAAGGTTCTCGCAAAGGCCTACGACGTCGCGATGAACGGGTGGGAGATCGGTGGCGGCTCCGTGCGCATCCATCGGCCGGAACTGCAGGCCAAACAGTTCGCCACACTCGGCATCAGCGAGGAGGAACAGCGCGCCAAGTTCGGCTTCCTGCTGGATGCCCTTCGTTATGGTGCCCCGCCGCACGCGGGTATCGCCTTCGGTCTCGACCGCATTGTCACCCTGATGTGTGGCGCCGAGTCGATCCGGGACGTGATTGCCTTCCCGAAGACACAGCGCGGTCAGGATCTGATGGTTGAAACTCCCGCACCGGTGACCGAACGACAACTGCGTGAACTGCACATCCGGCTGCGCAATCCGAAGCCGACGCCCTGAGTCGACGCGACCTCAGCCGCCGACGGCGCGCGCGACTGCAAACGCCGTCGCCCGGGCGGGTAGGTTGACGACCACGCGGAGCACGCCGTCCGGACGCTGGACAACGACGAGCCACTGTCCGTTACCCGGAATCAGGACCGCCTTGCCGCCACCCGGCAACGGTTCGCGGCGACGGCCGGCCACTTCCTCGCCGGCCGACACGAGCAGTTCGAAGTAGCTCTCCGGTGTCCTCGCCACCGGATTGGCCAAAATCGCCCGGCGATCGAAGTGTCTGACCGAGACGGTCGGCGGTGTGTCGGCGGTGCGCACCCAGTTGCACTCGGTCACGCCCGTGTCGCGAGCAACCGGAGCAGCGGCAACGACACGCAGCCCGAGCGCAGCCGACATTGCAACGTTGCTTGCAATGTCGGCGCAATCGACCGGCTGGCCGATCGCTGGCAGCGCGGCAGAGACAATCAGCAGAGCAACGGCCCCGGTCGAACGAGCACGGACGCGCTCGCCGAATTGCAATCGGCCTGCGCCGATGGGTTGGGTTGTGATCCGCATGCGGCTCAACGGCAGACGATACCCTGGGTGTTCGGTTGGGCTGCCCGGTGATTGCGAGGGTGTCGCACAACAAATTCTACGAGCCGGGCGCCCAAGACGCCACCGTCGAGACCACACTGCCCCCGACCTACCAGTGCCGCAACAGGCGATGAGTGCTTGGGAAACGCTGAATAAATGGCTGCGCGGGCGAATCGCTACGTTGCACGGTGTTGGCCCACCGCAGTAGTTTTTCAACGGCCTGTTAGCGTTTCGAGATGCGCTGCGCAGGGCTCGCAAACCCTCTGCCACACGCCCGCGCGCCAAAGATAATTGAGATTTCTGCCCCATCCCCGAACGAACAGCACTCGAAGGAGACAGACGCATGGATCGCAGGACCTTCGTCACAGCCGCCGGAGCCACCGCCGCCAGCATGATTGGCGCGCCGGCACTGGTTGGCTTCGCACAGCAGACGGTCACGTTGAAATTTCACACTTTCATGGCGCCAACCTCAAACGTCTGGCTCACGATGCACAAGGCATGGATGGACAAGGTTGAGAAGGATTCGGGCGGTCGCATAAAGTTCGAGGCCTATCCTGCCATGCAGCTCGGTGGTACGCCACAGCAGTTGTACGACCAAATGCGCGATGGCGTCGCCGACATCGTGTGGACACTGCCGGGCAACACGCCGGGTCGCTTTCCCCGCGTCGAGGTATTCGAGCTTCCGTTCATGATGAACAATGCTGAGGCAACCTCCAGGGCTTACTGGGAATACGTCCAGACGGTCGCGCCGGACGAGTTCAAGGACATACAGCTCATCGCGGTCCAAGTGCACGGGCCTGGCTTGTTCCACATGAAGGACAAGGCGATTCGTTCAGCCGCCGATCTGAAGGGTCAAAAGGTGCGCGGTCCGACGCGACAGATCACAAAAATGCTGCAAATGCTGGGCGCGACGCCGGTCGGCATGCCGCTGCCGCAGATCCCGGACGCGCTATCGAAGGGTGTGATCGACGGCTGTGTGATCCCCTGGGAGGTCGTACCCTCCGTCAAGGTCCACGAGTTGACACGCTTTCACACCGAGTTCGCGCCGGAAGCCGGCGCGCTCTATACGACCACCTTCGTGATGGGCATCAACAGGGCCAAATACGCCAGTTTGCCGCCCGACCTGAAGGGCGTGATCGATCGCAATTCCGGCCCCGAAACCTCGGCCTTCCTCGGTCGCACGCAGCAGGGCAACGATCCGCTCGGGCGTAAGGCTGCCGTGGACCGCGGCAACACGATCCAAACCATCGGCAAAGCCGAGGCCGACGAATTTCGCCGTTTGGTGCAGCCGATCTATCAGGAGTGGATCGACGACATCAACAAGCGCGGTTTCAATGGCAAGCAGTTGTTTGACACCGCGCGCAGCCTGATCGAGAAACACGGCCGACGTAGCTGATCTTCTCCTCGGGCGGCGGTATGTGCGGGCCAGCCACTTGGGGGCCAGCATGCCGCAGGGAAGCCGAGGGCGCAGCCATGGGTGGACAGGTTCGCCAAGCTGACTTCTTGGCCGCGCCGCCCAAGCTCATCCTGCGCCCGGACGGCTGCTGTCGCTTTCGGTTGCCCGTTCACGTCCATCCAATTGCCGCCCTGCTAGCGGCGTACTGGCGACCTTCGCGCACGATGCGCGCACTTGGCGCCCCATCCGTGCAAACATGGTGAGCATGCAAGGCTGGATACTTGAAGGCATCGATCTGGCTGGCGAAATCGTCGTCACCGCGATCGCCAGTACGCCGTTTACGGTCGGCCGGGACCCTGGCTGCTCACTGGTGATCGGGTCAGCGCAGACCTCACGGCATCACGCGCGGTTCGACGAAGAGCTGGATGGCCATCTTCGCCTGACCGATCTGAACAGCGGAAACGGCACCTTCGTCAACCGGGCGCAGGTCCATGGCTCCATCCTTTTGCAGGACGGCGACATCATCCACTTCGGGGCGGCGGAGTACCGCTTCCGCAAGCTCGACCCGACCTCCTACGCCGAGGCGCTGGTACCGCAGGACGGCAGAACCGTGGTGGTCGATCGCATGCCACCGCTGTCAGAGCGCTTTCTTCTCGAAGAGAAGCCCTTTCGCGACATGCTTCGCTCCGGTGATGTCGCGGTCGCCCTGCAGCCAATCGTCGAAATCGGCAACGGCGCATTGCATGCTTTCGAACTTCTCGGTCGCGGCAAGCACAGCAAACTGCCGGCCTCGCCGATCGCGCTCTTTCGGCTCGCCTCCCAGCTCAAGGGCGAAGTGGATCTCTCGGAGGCTTTTCGCCGCGTGGGGTTCGAGCAGATCGCCCAGTACGCCCCAACCAGCACTTTCTTTTTGAACGCCCACCCGGCGGAGCTTTTCACCGAGCGGTTCTACCGGTCGCTCGGGCTGTTGAGGGCGATGGTGCCAACCGCCTCGCTCGTCGTCGAGGTACACGAAACGGCAGTTGCCCGAATCGACGACATGCGGACCATGGCCTCTCGACTCGCCGAGCTGGGCGTACGCTTCGCGTATGACGATTTCGGCGCAGGACAAGCGCGACTCAATGAGCTTGCCGAGGTACCGCCGCATTACGTCAAGTTCGACATGGCGCTGATCCGCGATATTCACCGGGCCAGTGATCGCAAGCGTTCGCTGCTTTCGCAGCTGGTGCGGCTGGTACGCGACTGCGGCGCGCTCTCGCTGGCGGAGGGAGTGGAGTCGGTCGCCGAGGCCGAGTGCTGTCGCGATATGGGCTTCGATCTGCTGCAAGGCTACCTGACCGGCAAGCCCCAACCGCTGACTGATTCATGGCCGTTTCCCGAGCACTACCAGGCAGAGGTGCTACGCCGTCCGTGAGTCGCACAGCCGGCATGAAACAATGGCGGCATGTCGCAAAAGCACCGTCTTCCACGGCACGCGCCGATCGTCGTCACCACGCGCGGAGATCACACCGAGAACCTGCACTACGGCTCCTTCGCAGTGGTCGACCGGGAGGGCCGATTGCTTGCTGGACACGGCGACGTCGATTTCCCCGTCTTCACGCGGAGCGCACTCAAGCCGTTGCAGGCGGTGCCGCTGGTCAGCCATCCGCGTTTCGACGAGCTGGCTTTGACGCCGGCTGAGATCGCCCTCCTTTGCGCAAGTCACAACGGCGAATCGCGCCATGTCGATACCGCCCGCTCACTCTTGGCCCGCGCGGCACTCAGTGAGGCCGCCTTGCAGTGCGGTATCCATGCGCCTTATTGGTACGCCCACAACGACGGCCGCCCGCCCGCCGATGCGCGGTGGAGCAGCCTGCACCACAACTGCTCCGGCAAGCATGCGGGAATGCTTCTGCTTGCCTGGCTCTCCGGCGCCGCCACGTCAAATTACCTCGATCCGAACCATCCGGTACAGGTCGCGATCGCCCGGGCAGTGGCTCATGCCTGCGGCGTTGCCGAGGTGTCGGCAATGCCGTGCGGCACGGATGGTTGTTCTGCCCCCAACTACGCGCTACCGCTGGCCGCGCTCGCCCGCGGTGCGGCCTGGCTGACCCGCGCAGAGCCAGATGCCGTCTACGGAGCGGCCCCCCAGCGTATCTTCGCGGCGATGGCAGCCCATCCGGAGATGGTCTCGGGCGAAGGACGTCACGACCTCGACCTCGCCCTCGCAGGTGCCGGGGACTGGATCGCCAAAGTAGGCGCCGAGGCCGTGCAGATCGTTGCCTGCCGAAGCCGAGGCCTCGCGGTGGCGGTGAAGATCGCCGATGGCAGCCCGCGCGCACTGACGGTGGCGACCTGCGCCGTCCTCGATCGGCTTGGACTGCTGGATGAGCCGCGCCGCGCACGTCTCTCCCGATGGGCTGAGGTTCCGATTCGCTCGATACGCGGTGTTGAAGTCGGCCGGATGGCCCCACTTGTGTAGGCGAACGGTGAACTCAGGACGGCCTGGTCTGTCAATACGTTATCCCGCAGGCGGAGGCTTCGCCGGCGACGAGTGTGCTGCCCCGCAGCACCGGCACCATGAAGACCCATCTGCGGAAGGCGCGCCCGAATGAGTGAGCGCGCGATCGATCAAGAACTCGTCGAGCGTGTACAGGCCGGTGACAAACAGGCCTTCGACCTGCTCGTCCTCAAGTATCAACGCAAGGTACAGCGATTGATCTCGCGCTACATCCGCGATAGTGGCGAAATCGACGACGTCACCCAGGAGACGTTCATCAAGGCCTATCGCGCGCTTGCCACGTTTCGCGGCGAGTCGGCTTTCTACACCTGGATCTACCGGATCGCGATCAACTGTGCCAAGAACTATCTCGCCAGCCCGGGGCGCCGCATCGTGCCTATGAGCGAGCTGGACAGCGAGGACGACGAGGATGGGGAATCTTTTGATCGAACGGCCGGTCTACAGGATGTGGCTACTCCGGACGCCGAGTATGCGAGCAAGCAGATCGCAGAAACCGTCAACCGGGCCATGGCAGCGCTGCCGGACGACCTGCGGACGGCGGTGACACTGCGGGAAATCGAAGGTTTGAGCTACGAAGAGATCGCAGAGGCGATGGATTGTCCAATCGGAACCGTGCGCAGCCGGATCTTCCGCGCGCGCGAGGCCATCGCCGCCGAACTGCGGCCACTGCTGGGAACACGTGAAGACAGGAGATGGTAGGGATGGATGAGCATCGGACCGCTCGTACGGCGGCCAGCTACGATGAGGGCGGGGATGACCGGCGCGCGTTGCGTGAGGATGTCTCCCGCTGGGTGGACGGCGACATTGCGCCGCATGAGGTGGATCGCGCAGTGCGTGTCCTCGCCTCACCGGAAGGGCGCGCCATTTGGGCCGAGCTGCACCTGGTAGGGGACGGTATCCGGGGTCTCGACATCGCGGGCGCATCGTGCGCAGGCCGGATTGCAGCGGCGATCGAGCGCGAGCCGGCGATTGTCGCTCCGGCTGCGCGGCGCGAGCGCCTCGCCCGCGAGAACGCCCCCGCCGCTCGCGCGCGCCTCCTCGGGCGTGGCGGTCGCGCATGGGCTGCCGTTGCATCGATGGCTGCGGTGGGACTGGTTTCGACCGCCGCATGGCAGGGCTGGCGTGGAGCGCCGAACGGCAACGCCGCGCTCGCCGGCGGAACCGTCACTGCAGTCAGCACGGGCGGCGCCATCACCAGCTCACCGGTACAGCACTCGGATTGGGCTGCGTATCTGCGCGCTCACCAGGAAAGCGCCGACAGCACCAGCGTCTATCCGGTCCGCCAGTACCTCCGGCCAGCGGTCAACGCCATTTCCGAATGAAAGTCGACATGGTTCGGTTGAGGCGCACTCTGGCGGCCAGTTTTGGGACCATCCTTCTCGTCTCGACCCCACTCGGTGATGCGGGCGCGCAAGCGACGGCACCCGCCGGCGCGAACGTGCCGCCGTTGCCACCGCCCGCTGTCGCGCAAATTCTTTCCCAGGCAGCACAGGCCGCTGCCACACTCAATTACACCGGCACCATCGTCTACACCCGCCGCGGCGCGACCGAGACATCTCGCATCGTCCATCTGTATGAAAACGGCGTCGAGATGGAGCGCATCTTTACTCTCGACGGCCCGCAGGTGGAGGTCGTACGTGTCAACGACGAACTGACCTGCTATCTGCCCGAAAGCCGCACCAAACGGATCGAACCACGCACCGGTCGACAGGGCTTTCCATCGCTGCTTCCCCGCCAGCAGACGACCCTCGCGCAGCACTTCACGGTGCGGAAACTCGAAATCGAGCGCGTCGCGGGCCACGAGGCTCAGGTGTGGATGTTCGAACCGACCGATGAATTCCGGTTCTGGCACAAGTTGTGGACTGAACTCAAGACCGGACTCTGGCTGCGCGGTCGGGTGCTCGACGAGCGCGGACAGACGATCGAAGAAATCACCTTCACCGATTTGGCGATCGGCGGACGGATCGATCGCGAGATGGTGAAACCGACGCTCGCGAGTCGCATCGCGCAGTGGCGCATCGACCGGACCGCACCACTGGGTGCCTCGCGTCACGAATCGGTATGGCATGCGCGCGGGTTGCCCGGCGGCTTCGTGAAGATTCGCGAGAACGTTCTGCGCAGCCTGCCAGGACGCAGCGAACCGGTGACTCACATGCTGTTCTCGGACGGCTTCAGCTCCATATCGGTCTACGCGGCCCCGATGACGCCCGGAGAAACAGCAGCCACCGGCGCGTCGATGCAGGGAACGCACCATGTCTTCTCGCGTCACGCAGGCGAGCACGTGATCACCGCCTTCGGAGATGCGCGGCCAGCCGCGGTGCGCGCCATCGCCCAAGCGGTTTTCCGCCGATGAATGGCCAGGCATTGCCCTAAATCCATCGGCGAACAGGCGATTGAAAGGCGTAGCGAGGATGGTCAGATGCGAGGCGCACGGAGCGAGCACCGCGCGACACAGCAGATGGCCCACCGCAGTAGTTTTTCAACAGCCTGCTAGAAAGCAGATAACCTTTGTTTCACGGTTTCGGGAAAGCACAATCATGACGAAGATCACCCTTCCCCGCCTCCTGGCCGCGTTGGGCGCGGCCTTCACCCTGACCCTGCTGTCCCCCATGCCAGCCGCCGTTCAGGCGCGCGAACTGCCTGACTTTGTGAAGCTGTATGAGGACAACGCTCCCTCGGTGGTGTCGATCCGCGTGACGCAGACGTTGGGGCGCCGCCCGTCGCGCGGTCAGCGCGGAGAGGACGGTGGCCCGAACCGGGACGAGATGGAGGAGTTTTTCCGTCGTTTCTTCGGTCCCGGCGGACCTGGCGGCCAGGGACGTCCGCGCGAATTTCGGCGGCAAGGAGGCGGCTCTGGGTTCATCATCGCATCCGATGGCTTCATCATCACCAACCACCATGTGGTGGATGATGCCGACGAAGTGATGGTTCGACTGACCGACCGGCGGGAGTTCAAGGCCAGGGTCATCGGCAAGGATCAGCGTACCGACATCGCCATCATCAAGATCGACGCCACCGGCCTGCGTCCGGTCAAGATCGGCGACCCGTCGGCATTGCGCATTGGCGAATGGGTAGCGGCGATCGGCCAGCCCCTTGGATTCGAGACGACGTTGACGACTGGCGTGGTAAGCGCGAAGGCGCGCGCGAGCCGAGGCGGCGACCGCACCGGCGACCTGGTTCCTTTCATTCAGCACGACGCAGCGGTCAATCCGGGCAACTCGGGTGGACCGCTGTTCAACAGTCGCGGTGAAGTGGTCGCGGTCAATTCGATGATTGCGACGTTCAGCGGTGGCTTTCAGGGCATTTCGTTTGCAATTCCGATCGATCTCGCGATGGATGTCGTCGCTCAGTTGCGGGCCAGTGGCTCCGTTCGCCGTGGCATGCTCGGTGTCAACATCGGGCCGGTGTCGCGCGAGCTCGCGGAGGCGTTCGGACTTCCGCGCGGCCAGGGCGCCGTCGTTTCCAGCGTCACCAGGGGCAGCGCCGCCGAGAAGGCTGGCATTCGCCAGGGCGACGTGATCCTGCGCTTCAACGACCGGCCGGTCGAGGAGTCGAGCGATCTACCGCGCTTGGTCACCTCGGTGCGTCCGGGTACGCCGGCCACGGTTCAGGTCTGGCGGGACGGCAAGGCGCTGGAGCTGACCGTCACGCTCGACGAATGGTCTGAGCCGACGACGGTGGCGGCCGCTGCGCCGAGCGCGCCATCGCGCGCTGCGCCCTCGCCGGCATCCAAGGTGGACAAACTCGGACTCGCGCTGCGCGCACCCAACGAACGCGAGCGAACGGCGAGCAAGGTCGAACGCGGTGGCGCCGTGATCGACGACATTGCCGACAACGCGAATGTCCGCAGCCTCAACGAAGGCGATCTGGTAACCGCGGTCACCATCAAGGGACGCACCACGAGCATCGACTCCGCCGCGCAGCTCGCCGATGTGCTGGCCAAAGCGGAGAAGGGAACGACGATCGCTTTCCGCGTCAAGCGCCCATTGCCGCAAGGCGGTGAATACGTCGATCTGTTCGCGACCGAGCGAATGCCGGAGTGAAGGCGGGGCGCGCGTCGGACTGCTGGCTCCCCGTAAAATCGATCGAGTTGAGCGCCTTCCAGCCCGAAGGACCTCTTCAGGTCGAAACGCCCGGCCAGATCCTAAGCGCCCCGCGACCCGTTCCCCGTGACCTGTGTCGGCCGTCGTTGCGGCATGAGTTAGCACTCGAGGGCGCACGACCGAGGCCGACTGCCGGTCCACCACCTCGCGCTCCAGCCCCTCGAGGATGCGGGCGCCCTCCCGTCGCATGCAGCAGATTCGCAACTTTTCCATCATCGCCCACATCGATCACGGCAAGTCGACTCTCGCTGACCGGTTCATCCAGCGCTGCGGCGGACTGTCCGAACGTGAGATGACCGAGCAGGTCCTCGATTCGATGGATCTGGAAAAGGAGCGCGGCATCACCATCAAGGCCCAGACCGCCGCTCTTCAGTACAGGGCCCGCGACGGGCAGCTCTACAACCTGAACCTCATCGACACACCCGGTCATGTCGACTTCAGCTACGAGGTTTCGCGCTCGCTGTCGGCCTGCGAGGGCGCTCTGCTGGTCGTGGATGCCTCGCAAGGCGTCGAAGCGCAGACGGTCGCCAATTGCTATACCGCGATCGAGCTGGGCGTGGAGGTCGTTCCGGTGCTCAACAAGATCGACCTGCCAAGCGCCGATCCCGAGCGAGTCAAAGGCGAGATCGAAGAAGTGGTCGGCGTCGATGCGAGTGGGGCGGTCAACTGCTCGGCCAAGACTGGCTTCGGCATCGACGACATCCTCGAGGCAGTCGTCGTGCGCATCCCCCCACCGCAAGGCGACCCAGAGGCGCCGCTCAAGGCGCTCATCATCGACAGCTGGTTCGACAACTACGTCGGTGTGGTCATGCTCGTGCGGGTCGTCGATGGCACCCTCAAGCCGAAGGACAAGCTGCTGTTCATGGCAACGGGTCGTTCGCACCTCTGTGAGCAGGTCGGCGTATTCGCCCCGCGTTCGACGCCACGCGAGCAGCTTTCGGCTGGCCAGGTGGGTTTCGTAATTGCCGGCATCAAGGAGCTCGACTCGGCCAAAGTCGGCGACACCATCACGCACGCACAGCGGCCGGCTGCCGCGCCGCTGCCCGGATTCAAGGAGGTGAAACCGCAGGTGTTTGCCGGCCTCTATCCGGTCGAAGCCAACCAGTACGAGGCCCTGCGGGAGGCGCTCGAAAAGCTGCGGCTGAATGACGCCTCGTTGCATTTCGAGCCGGAAGTGTCGCAGGCACTGGGCTTCGGCTTTCGCTGCGGCTTCCTTGGCCTGCTGCACATGGACGTGGTGCAGGAACGGCTTGAGCGTGAATACGACATGGACCTGGTCACCACGGCGCCGACCGTGGTCTATCAGGTCGTCCAGCGCGACGGCACCGTGCTCGCCGTTGAGAACCCGGCACGGCTGCCAGATCCATCGAAAATCGCCGAGATCCGCGAGCCGATCATCCGCGCCACGATTCTTCTGCCGCAAGACTACGTTGGCCCGGTGATGACCCTATGCAACGAGAAGCGCGGCACTCAGGTCAACATGCAGTACATGGGACGGCAGGTCATGCTGACCTATGACCTGCCGCTAGCCGAAGTCGTGATGGACTTCTTCGACCGGCTGAAGAGTGTCTCGCGCGGTTACGCCTCGCTTGACTACGAGTTCCGCGAATTTCGCCCGGCTGACGTCGTGAAGCTCGATATCCTGATCAATGGCGATCGCGTCGACGCCCTGTCGATCATGGTGCATCGACAGCAGGCGCAGTACCGTGGCCGCCAGGTCGCGGCCAAGATGCGCGAACTGATCCCGCGGCAGATGTACGATGTCGCCGTGCAGGCAGCCATCGGATCGACCATCGTCGCGCGCGAGAACGTCAAGGCGCTGCGCAAGGACGTTCTCGCCAAGTGCTACGGCGGCGACATCACACGAAAAAAGAAGCTGCTTGAAAAGCAGAAGGAAGGCAAGAAGCGCATGAAGGCCGTCGGATCGGTCGAAATTCCCCAAGAGGCATTTCTGGCCATTCTGCAGACGGGCGAGAAGTGAACAGCCGCCACATATGTGTCCATGCTTGCCGCTGCCGTCCTGACGGGGCGCTTGCGCGTTCCACTTTGCCTTCAGTTGCCACCCGACGATCTCCAGACTCTGCCGTAACGCCACCCAATCATCGATGCACTATCTTCCTTCACTGGCGCTCGCCGTCCTCGTGTTATTGGCCATGCGGGGGGTGTTCACAGGGGCACCCGTCAATTTCCCATTGCTGCTCTTTCTCGCCGTCGTGGTCTGCGGCATCGCCTGGACATGGGACCGGCTCTGGCTAGCGCGTCGCAGGGCGGCCGATGAGGTCGCCCACTGGGGCATCGAGGTCCCGGCATCGATCTTCTGGGTGCTGCTGATCGTCTTTCTGCTGCGCTCGTTCCTGGCCGAGCCGTTCCGCATTCCGTCGAGTTCGATGCGGCCCGGCCTGGTCACCGGCGATTTCATTCTCGTCAACAAGTTCAGCTATGGGATTCGCTTGCCGGTGCTCGACATCAAGGCGATCGAACTCGGCACTCCCGCTCGTGGTGACGTCGTTGTCTTCAAGGCGCCACACGAACCCGACAAAGACTACATCAAGCGCGTCGTGGCGGTTCCGGGCGATGTCCTGACTTACAAGGACAAAAAGATCTCGCTCAACGGCAAGGCCATTGAACAGACCGCGGAGGGCAGCTACAGCTACATGGAATTCGGCCGTTTCCTGACGGCGCAGCGTTTCAGCGAGAACCTCGAGGGGCGGCGCTATGCAATCGCTCAGGACGAAGGCATACCGTCCTTCCTGCCACAGCAGCGCTCACTCGACAGCCCCTCCCCGCGCTGCGATTGGTCTGAGGCCGAAGGGCTCAGCTGCAGGATTCCCGCCGGGCATTACATGGTGATGGGCGACAATCGCGACAACAGCCTCGACAGCCGCTACTGGGGGTTCGTGCCCGACTCCCATCTGCGGGGACGCGCGTTCTTCATCTGGTTCAACTGGGACGATGTCTCCTCGTTTGCTTTCAAGCGCGTTTTCCGGGGCATAGAATGAATCCAAGATCACGGGGACATCGATCACAATGAGACGCGCACGTTCGGGTCAACAGGGTTTGTCGCTGGTCGCCTTTCTGATCGTGGGTAGCGTCGTGGCCTTCGTCCTGTTCACGGCGGCCCGTGCGCTGCCTGCCTGGACGGAGTATTTCGCGGTCAAGAAAGTCCTGCAGGCGACGGCGGATGAGTTCACGGTCGCGGCGCAGCCACCGACCATCCGGGCCGCATTTGACCGGCGGGCGCAAGTCGACGACATCACGGCCGTCAAGGGCAACGATCTCGTGATCAGCAAAGTCGCCGGAAAGGTGGTCCTGCGTGCCACCTACAGCAAACAGGTGCCAGTGGCTGGCAACATGAGCCTGCTGTTCGAGTTCGACGCCTCCGCCACGAGTAACCGGTGATCGCCCCAGAGCCGCGCCTGGCGCCCATTGCCTCATCACGACGGCGCAGCGCGCTCATCTCCCAGGCAGCGAGGCGCGACCGGCGGTTCGGTCGAGCTCGATCATGAGCATCGAGGCATCGCTCGGCCACGTCTTCGTTGAACCCCGCCTGCTTCGCGAGGCGTTGACACACCGCAGCTTTGGCCAACCGCACAACGAGCGCCTGGAGTTCATCGGCGACAGTGTGCTGAACTGCGTCATCGCCCTTGCCCTTTTCGAACGATTTTCGGATCTGCCGGAGGGCCAGCTCTCGCGCATGCGGGCGAATCTGGTCAGTCAGCCAGCGCTGCATGCGCTGGCGGTTCGCATCGATCTGCCCGAGCATCTTCGCATCGGCGAGGGAGAGGAAAAGAGCGGCGGTCGCGACCGGCCATCGATCCTGGCCGACGCACTCGAAGCCGTCTTCGGCGCCATCATGCTCGACAGCGGCTTCGACGCCGCCCGAGAGGTGATCCTCCGGCTCTACGCCCAGCGGCTGGCAGCCGTTAATCCGCGCGAGGGGGGCAAGGATCCGAAAACGCGGCTGCAGGAGTACATGCAAGGCCGACACCTTCCGCTTCCCAGCTACGCCGTCGAGCGCGTCGACGGCGAAGCGCATGCCCAAGTCTTCACCGTTCGTTGCAGCGTGCGCGATCTCGGCAAGGAGGGCATCGGCACCGGCTCCTCACGGCGCGCGGCAGAACAGCAAGCCGCCGAGGCCGTGCTCCGTCAGCTCGGCCTGTGATGAACCAGCCTGTCGTCTCCCGCGCCGGCCAAATCGCCGTGATCGGCCGTCCGAACGTAGGCAAGAGCACGTTGTTGAACCGCCTGGTCGGCGAGAAGATATCCATCACCTCTCGCAAGGCCCAGACCACCCGCTTGCCGTTGCGCGGCATCCTCACGCGCGGCAAGACCCAGTTCGTTTTCGTCGACACGCCCGGCTATCAGACCCGGCACGGGGGTGAATTGAACGCACGACTTAATGCCAGCGTACGGCGGACCCTCGACGAGGTGGACGTGATTCTGTTCGTCTGGGACGCGACGCGACTGACCGCCGCGGATCGAACCGTGCTGGCGTTGATCCCGCCCCAAGCGAAGGTCATCGCCGTTGCCAACAAGGTCGATTGCATCAAAAGTGATGAAGCCCGCGCAGCCCTCGCCGGCACGATCCAGGGGCTCACGAAGGAGCGATCTTTCGCCGCCGTCGTGCCCGTATCGGCCACCCGCGGCACACAGACCGACGCCCTTCTCAGCGAGATCGAGCGCCACTTGCCGGAGGGCGAGGCGCTCTATGACGCCGACGCGCTGACCGACCGCTCCGAACGTGTTCTGGCGGCCGAGATCATCCGCGAGAAGATATTCCGTCTCACCGGTGACGAGATTCCGTATCGGGTCGCCGTCCTGATCGAAAAGTTCGAGCAGGAAGGGCAGCTACGGCGTATCTTTGCCGCGATCCTCGTCGACAAGGCCTCACAGCGCCCTATGCTGATCGGTGCTGGCGGCGAGCGCCTGAAGCAGATCGGCAGCGAGGCTCGGCGTGACATGGAGCGGCTGTTCGGCGGTCGTCTCTATCTGGAACTGTTCGTGAAGGTCAAGAGCGGCTGGGCCGAGAACACGCGTGTGCTGCGTGAGCTTGGCATTCTCTGAGCGCACGTGCCATGGCGACCACGGCGCGACGATCGGCTCCAGAACGAGCCTACATCCTCCACAGCCATCCGTACAAGGAGACAAGCCTCGTCATCGACGTCTTCACACGCGAGCACGGCCGGCTGGCGATGGTCGCCAAAGGGGCGAAGCGACCGGGCTCTGCTCTGCGCGCAGCACTGCTTGCGTTGCAGCCGCTCGAGATCGTCTGGAGCGGACGTGGCGAGGTACGCACACTCGCGCAGGCGACGTGGCAGGCCGGTCAACCCTGGCTTACGGGTCGCGCACTTCTCTGCGGCATGTACCTGAACGAACTGCTCATCAAGCTGCTGCCGCGCGAAGACCCGCATCCCCGCCTGTTCGAAACCTACGCCGCGACCCTGATGACGCTGGGCGCGGTCGACGCTGAAGGCGAACAGGCCGCTGTGCTGCGCGAGTTCGAAGTCGCCCTGCTGGCTGAACTCGGGTACGCGCTCGAACTCGAGCAGGAGGTCCCGAGTGGCGCCGCGCTCGAAGCCGATGTGCTGTATCGCTACGACTTCGAGCGCGGCCCGGCAAGAACCGGTCACGGCCCCGTCGTATCGGGCGCGGCACTGCTCGCGCTCGGCGCCGGTCGCTTCGCTTCGCAGCGCATCGCCAACGAGGCGCGCCAATTCCTTCAGGGTGTGATTGCGAATCTGCTCGAACGCCGATCGATCCGCTCCGCCAAAGTCATGGCGGACCTGCGCGAACTGACGCAGCGGCTCGATTCGGCGAAAGCCTCAGCGCGCGCCAGCCGCAGGCGTGAACCGGCCGCATGATCATCGGCGTCGGCACTGACATCGTCGCGGTCGCGCGCATCGGCCAGATCCTGCATCGGCGGGGCGAGCGCTTCCTGCAGCGGGTGCTGGCGGTAGGCGAACGGGCGTCGTTCGATGCCGTGGCAGCGCGCGACCGGCCGCGCTGGCTCGCCAAGCGATGGGCCGCCAAGGAAGCTTTCGGCAAGGCCTTCGGCACCGGCATCGCCGCGCCGCTGACGTTTGCCGGAATCGCAACCGACCATGATGCCGATGGGCGTCCGTACCTGATGCTTTCTCCAGTCATCGAGGAGTATCTCGCCCGCCGAGGCGTGGCACGCTGCCATCTAAGTCTCTCCGACGAAACCGACTACGCTTTAGCCTTCGTGATCCTCGAAGGCTATTCCGGCCAAGCGGCTTTGCAGATGCGCCATGCCTGATCCGTCCCGCCTGCCCCTGGGGCCGATCATGACTTCGATCGACGGCGTCGAACTGACGGCCGAGGATCGCGACGTCCTGCGCCATCCGCTCATTGGCGGCGTGATCCTGTTCGCACGCAACTACGTCGATCGGCGACAACTTGCGGCGCTGACCGGCTCGATCAGAACCCTGCGCGAGCCGGCACTGCTGGTCGCCGTCGATCAGGAGGGCGGGCGCGTACAGCGTTTCCGTGAAGGCTTCAGCGAAATCCCGCCGATGCGCACGCTCGGTGACCTCTGGTCTGCACACCCACCGAGCGCTCGCGCTCGCGCCTTCGAGCTCGGCGTGACCATCGCGCACGAACTGGGCGAAGTGGGCATCGACTTCAGTTTCACACCGGTACTTGATCTGGACTACGGCGCATCGACGGTGATCGGCCATCGCGCATTCCATCGCGAACCGCTTGCCGTGGCGGCACTCGCGATCGCATTGATGCAGGGCTTGCGCGCCGAGGGAATGGCCGCCGTCGGCAAACACTATCCCGGTCACGGCTATGTCAAGGGCGATACGCATTGGGAACAGCCTGTCGATGAACGCGATCTGGATGCCCTGGAAGCAGCCGACCTGATCCCGTTCCGCGAAGCGATTGCTGCCGGTCTCGACGGCGTGATGGCTGCGCACCTCGCATTTCCGCGCATCGATCGGTCGCTCGCCGGCTTCTCCTCCTTTTGGCTTTCGGAGATGTTGCGCAGGCGCTTGCACTTCGCCGGCCTGATCTTCACGGACGACCTCGGTATGGTTGCAGCGCATGTGGTCGGCGACCTGACGGCACGTGCCCAGGCAGCCGTGGAGGCGGGCGCCGACATCGTGCTGCCCTGTAATGACCGGCCAGGACTGATCGAGTTGCTCGACCGCTGGCAACCAAAGCTAACGACCGACCTGAGCGCTCGCTGGGACCGAATGCGCAGGTTGCCGCCGGGCGCGCGAGCCTGAGCGGCTTCGCGCCTCCTGGCGACACACGACGGCCTATCTTTCCGTCCCGCCATGAATGACACGTCACGCTGTGCAATCGAAGAGACGTTGAGGACGCTTCCGCAACGTCCGGGCGTCTACCGCATGCTCGGACGCGGCCCGGACGGAAGCGAAATCGTGCTCTACGTCGGCAAGGCGAAAAATCTCAAGGCGCGCGTTGGCTCCTACTTCGTAAAAGGCGGGCACGGGCCACGCATCGCCCGCATGGTGGCGCAGGTCGAGCGCGTTGAGGTGACCGTGACCCGTTCGGAGGCCGAGGCCCTGCTGCTCGAAAACAACCTGATCAAGGCGCTGGAGCCCCGCTACAACATCGTCTTTCGCGACGACAAGAGTTACCCCTATCTCTGCCTGACGCGCGAGCCCTATCCGCAGCTTCGATTCTTTCGTGGCAAGCCCGACCGGCGGCACCGCTATTTCGGCCCGTTCCCGAGTGCAGCGGCGGTACGCGAAGGCATCCAGATGCTGCAGAAGGTATTTCGCCTGCGCACCTGCGAAAACACCGTGTTTGCTCATCGCTCGCGACCCTGCATGCTGGCACAGATCGGCCGCTGCAGTGCGCCCTGTGTCAGCGCCATTAGCGAAACCGACTACGCACGCGATGTGCGCGACGCCGAGCGCTTTCTGGAAGGTCGCGCCGATGAGGTCACGCTCGACCTGCAGAAAGACATGGAAGCCGCCGCTTCGACCTTCGACTTCGAACGCGCGGCCGAATTGCGTGATCGCATCGCCCGTCTGAACCGGTTGCAGAGCCGGCAATTCGTGGCCAGCGCCCGCGACACCGATGCCGATGTCGTAGCACTCGTGCAGGAGAACGGGTTGATCGCATGCAACATCGTGATGATCCGCGGCGGGCAGCATGTCGGCGACCGCACCCATTTCCCGTTGCGCAATGCGCCGACGGAACCGCTTGCGAACGACGAGGCGGCCGACGTGCTGGAACGGTTCATCGCCCAGCACTACCTCGGGCGCGAAGTCCCGCTGGCCATCGTATCGAGCCATGCATTCGCCGTCGACGCGCTTGCCGAAGCGCTGTCGGAGCAGTCACGCCGGCGCGTCGAGATCTCAGCCCATCCGACCGGTGCACGCAGGGTGTGGCTCGATATGGCGATCGAGAATGCGCGCCTGGCAATCCTCGCGCGCCTACGCCAGACCGATACTGGAGCCGCGAGACTCGCCGCGTTGATCGATGCGCTCGGTCTGCCCGACACGACACGCAGGATCGAGTGCTTCGACGTCTCGCATACGCAGGGCGAAGCGACCGTGGCGAGCTGCGTGGTGTTCGATAACGACGCGCTGCAGCCGGCGCACTACCGCACGATGAACATCCGCTCACCGACCGGTGGTGATGACTACGCCGCTATGCGGGAAGCGCTGACGCGGCGTGCGTCACGCATCGCGGCCGGTGAGGTGCCGCTCCCCGATTTATGGATCATCGATGGAGGCGCTGGCCAGGTCGCGGTCGCCGCACAGGTGTTGGCCGAGGCCGGCCTGCATGACATCAGCCTGTTTGGTTCCGCCAAGGGGAGCGAGCGACGCAAAGGGATGGAAACAATCGTCTTTCCGCATACGGATGGCAACAGCGACACGCGAGCGCCGGTGCGTCTGCCTGCGGATCATCCGGGCCTGCATCTGATCCAGCAACTGCAGGACGAAGCGCACCGCTTTGCCGTCGCCGGTCACCGCGCACGCCGGGCCCGTTCCCGCGAGGCGTCAGCACTCGACGAGATCGACGGCATCGGCCCACGCAAGAAGAGCGCGCTGTTGAAGCGATTCGGCAGCGTCCGTGGCATCGCGGCCGCTTCGATCGATGATCTGATGCAAACGCCGGGCATCTCGAGCGAGCTGGCCGAGCGCATCTACGCTGCGCTGCACGGCGGGGCCTGAGGAGTCCGGTCACCCCCGGGGCCGTCCGGGCGGGTTGCTGCGTCGAAGGCCTTGCGCTTCAACCAGCTCGCTCAATTCTTCAGCGCTTACTGAGCAACCGATCGTGCAGGGCCATCCCGGCAAGCATCGTGATGGTGAACACGATCACCGGCAGGGAGCCCGTTGCGGCGACGACGATGGCCGGCCCTGGACACAGCCCGGCGATGGCCCAGCCGATGCCGAACAGCACGCCCCCGCCGATCAGGCGCGCATCGATCGTCGTGTTGTTCGGCAGTTGCATCGGCTCACCGGTGAGTGACGTGCCGCGTCCGCGCGTCAGGCGAAAACCGACGACACCGACCGCGATCGCGCCGGCCATCACGAGCGCGAGCGACGGATCCCAGTTCAACAGGTCCAAGAAGCCCTTGACCTTCAGCGGATTGGTCATGCCCGCTGCAATCAGTCCGATGCCGAAGACCAGTCCGGCCAGGATGG
>OGCL01001090.1_pt1 | contig 24946 bp, 23 predicted proteins | sample 1570041 | NCBI WGS metagenome assembly OGCL01 (sample SAMN06266162, study PRJEB24511) | hot springs metagenome | isolation source: Hot spring water | place: South Africa: Limpopo | collected 2015-06-22 | reverse complement strand
CTCGCCTGCGACCGTCACGCGCAACCTGCCTCGATCATGGGCTTCGCGCCTTCCCGCGTCCTAATGGACAATCTGGGATGATTTCGGCCCGATCATCGCACGAAAGCCCCTCATGCCCGAGTCACCCGAGTTCGAGGAATATGTCATCCGCGGCGAAACCAGCGCGGGCCGCAAGTTCAGGCCCAGCGACTGGGCCGAACGCCTGTGCAGCCTGTTCGCCACGACGGGCCCGAACAATCGGACGTGCTATTCGCCCCCACGCCTTTCCCGTGAGCCGGGAAGGCCTGGTCTGCGTGGTGGTGAACAAGGCCATGGAGACCGATGACCCCATGGTGTTCAAGTTTCTGATGGATTTCGCCCGCGACAGCGACCTCAAGGTGGTCGTGTGCAGGAAGGTTCGGCGAGACTGATCGGCCGTAACTGCCGAGGGTGTGGCCGGTGCGGCCCGTGTCTGCGCTCAGGCCATCGCCTTGATGGCAGCCGACAGGCGGCTCTTGTGACGGGCGGCCTTGTTCTTGTGCACGATGTTCTTGTCGGCGATGCTGTCAATGACCCCCATGGAAACCTGGAAGGCGGCCTGGGCAGCGGCCTTGTCGCCAGACTCGACGGCCTTGCGGACCTTTTTCACGGCGGTGCGGTATTCTGAACGCAGCGCCATGTTGTGCAGACGCCGGGATGCGTTTTGCCGGGCGCGCTTTCTCGCCTGGGCGGTGTTGGCCATGCTCTAACTCCTCGGGAAGATGCAGAGAAACGGGTATATTAATCACGCACGCGGCGCCTGACAAGGCGCACTCATCCCCATATTCCCGTATCTCAGCCATGAACCTCCTCAGGGCCCTCGCCTCGGTCAGTTCCATGACCCTGCTCTCGCGCATCCTGGGGTTCGCACGCGACGCCATCATCGCCAGGGCATTCGGCGCAGGGGCCATGACCGATGCCTTCTTCGTCGCATTCAAACTGCCCAACCTGCTGCGCCGGCTGTTCGCCGAGGGGGCCTTCTCCCAGGCCTTCGTGCCGGTGCTGGCGGAATACAAGAACCGTCGGGGCGAGGAGGCGACCCGGATCCTGATCAGCCGGGTTGCCACCGTGCTGTTCATCGCCCTGGCCGTGGTCGCCCTGCTCGGGGTGATCGGCGCCCCCCTCATCGTCCTCGTCTCCGCCCCGGGATTCGTGGCCACGCCGGACAAGTTCCAGCTGACCGTGGATCTCACGCGTGTGGTCTTCCCCTACATCCTGTTCATCTCGCTCACCGCACTCGCCGCCGGCATTCTCAATACCTTCAGCCGCTTCATGCTGCCTGCCTTCACGCCGGTGCTGCTCAACGTCGCCATGATCCTGGCGGCGACCGTGGCCGCGCCGTATTTCGACCCACCCGTGCTGGCGCTGGGCTGGGGTGCCTTCCTGGGCGGCGTACTGCAGCTCGGCCTGCAGTTTGCCGCCCTCAAGCGTCTGGGCCTGCTGCCGCGCTGGGACTTCAACCCGCACGACGAGGGCGTGCGTCGCATCCTCAAGCTGATGGCCCCGGCGGCCCTGGGCGTTTCCGTCGCCCAGGTCTCGCTGCTGATCAACACCCTGTTCGCGTCTTTCCTGACCACCGGCAGCGTGTCCTGGCTGTATTACGCCGACCGTCTGATGGAATTCCCCACCGGGATGTTGGGTGTGGCTTTGGGCACCATCCTGCTGCCCTCTCTGGCCAAGCACCATGCCGACGATGACCCCGGCGAGTACTCGAGATTGCTCGATTGGGGCCTGCGCATGACCCTGGTGCTGGCCACCCCGGCTGCGGTCGGGCTGGGGGTGCTGGCCGTGCCGCTGATCACTACCCTGTTCCATTACGGCGAATTCACCGCGCACGACGTCGAGATGACCCGGCAGGCGCTGGTCGCCTACAGTCTCGGTCTGCTGGGGCTCATCCTGGTCAAGGTGCTTGCACCCGGCTTCTATGCCCGGCAGGACATCCGCACACCGGTCAAGATCGCCATCTTCACCCTGCTGGCCACCCAGACCATGAACCTGATCTTCATCTGGCCTCTGCAACATGCGGGCTTGGCGCTCGCCATCGGCCTGGGGGCGTGCATCAACGCCGCCATCCTGTTCCACAAGCTGCGCGCAAATGGCATCTACCGCCCCCAGTCCGGCTGGTGGACCTTCCTTGCCAGGCTGGGCCTGGCCCTGCTGGTCATGGGGCTGTTCCTCTGGCTCGGCATGGGTGGGGAAGGGCAGTGGCTCGAGTACCGTGCCCGAGAGCGCGTCCTGCATCTGACCGCCCTGGTGACCGGCGCTGCCGGCCTCTATTTTCTGACACTGTGGCTGCTCGGCTTCCGTGTGCGCGACTTCACGCGCCGCGCCGCGTAGACACCCTTCAGCCGCATGTCTAACGGACATGGCGACGGCCACCCCAAAGCATGAATGTCGCCGTGTCCGTTCCCTCTCCTTAAGCCCCTCCCCCCGAGGGGGAGGGGTTTCATGTGCCCGTGTTTCGGATGAATAACGTAGCGTTTTTTCAGGTTCTTCTTTCGGATCAATAGGATAATCCGGCACGAAGTAAAGTTTCCCCGGCAGCACCGACTCCGCCCGACCCCGCATCCATGAGTACGCCCTACCCCGCCGACCTGCTGCGCGACGTGCAGCGCCGGCGCACCTTCGCCATCATCTCGCACCCGGACGCGGGCAAGACCACGCTCACCGAAAAACTGCTGCTGTTCGGCGGCGCCATCCAGATGGCAGGCACGGTCAAGGCCCGCAAGAGCGCGCGTCACGCCACCTCGGACTGGATGGAGGTGGAGAAGCAACGCGGCATCTCGGTGACCAGCTCGGTGATGCAGTTCGAGTACGCCGGCCATGTCATCAACCTCCTGGACACCCCGGGCCACCAGGACTTCTCCGAGGACACCTACCGCGTGCTCACCGCCGTCGATGCGGCGGTCATGGTGATCGATGCGGCCAAGGGCGTGGAGGCGCAGACCATCAAACTGCTGGAGGTCTGCCGGCTCAGGAACACGCCCATCATCACCTTCGTCAACAAGATGGACCGCGAGGTACGCGCCCCGGTGGAGCTGATCGAGGAGATCGAGTCGGTGCTGAAGATCGACTGCGCCCCGGTGACCTGGCCGATCGGCAGCGCCAAGACCTTTCGCGGTGTCTACCACCTGCTGCACGATCAGACCCTGCTGTTCACCGCCGGCGAGGAGCGGGCGGGCGGCGAGGTGGAGCTGATCGAGGGCCTGGCCAACCCCCGGCTCGACGAACGCTTCCCCATGGAGATCGGGCCGCTCAGGGAGGACGTGGAACTGATCCGGGCCGCCAGCCACCCGTTCGACATCACCGCCTTCCTGGCCGGCACCCAGAGCCCGGTGTTCTTCGGCTCGGGCATCAACAACTTCGGCGTGCGTGAGATCCTGCAGGCCCTGGTCGAATGGGCACCGCCGCCGCAACCACGCGATGCCGGCACGCGCATGGTGCAGCCGGCAGAGAGCGCCTTCAGCGGCTTCGTGTTCAAGATCCAGGCCAACATGGACCCCAGGCACCGCGACCGCATCGCCTTCTTCCGCGTCTGCTCGGGTCGCTACACGCCGGGCATGAAGGTGCAACACCTGCGCCTGGGGCGCGAGATGAAGATCGGCAACGCGCTCACCTTCATGGCCAACGAACGGGTGCACATGGAGGACGCGGTGGCCGGCGACATCATCGGCATCCACAACCATGGCCAGCTGCAGATCGGCGACACGCTGACCGAGGGCGAGCAATTGCAGTTCAAGGGCATCCCCTATTTCGCCCCGGAGGAGTTCCGCATCGTGCGGCCGCGCGATCCGCTGAAGTCCAAGCAACTCAGGCAGGGCCTCAAGGAACTGGGCGAGGAAGGGGCCATCCAGGTCTTCGAGCAGGTCGCCGGCGGCCAGATGCTGTTGGGGGCGGTGGGGCAGCTGCAGTTCGAGGTGGTGGCCAGCCGGCTGGAGACCGAGTACAAGGCGGAGGCCCTCTATAGCCCGTCCGACATCCACACCGCCCGCTGGCTCACCTTCGCCGACGAGGCCACCCGCCGGCAGTTCGAGCGCGAGCAGGCCAGCCGGCTGGCCGTGGACGTGGACGGCAACCCGGTCTATCTCGCCAGCAACCGCTACAACCTGGAACTCGCCATGGAGAAATGGCCCAGGGTGAGCTTCCACGCCACGCGGGAGCACGGGCAGCGGGTGGGGTAGGCTGCATATACGCGGCTCGTCACTTCGCCCTTGCCACACTGGGCCATCGAGACAGCCACGACCGACATGCACCCTCCAGAAGGCACCCTCCAGGAGGCCATCGCCCAGCAGCGCGAGGCGCTGCGTGTGATGCTGATCGGCCCGCTGCAAAAGGCGGCCGAGCTGGCGAGCTATGCCTGGCAAGACCGGCAGGCACTGGACAGGGCACTGCTGGAGGCGTTCGCACTGATCCCCGGCTGCAAGTACGTCTACGCCCTGAACACCGACGCCGTCCAGATCAGCAGCAACGTCGACCGCGATGGCGTCCACCCCGAGGATTACGGCCGTGACCGCTCGCAGCGCCCCTACATGCGCGAAGTGGTGCCGGCCGACGGCTTCGTGCTCTCCCAGGCCTACATCAGCCTGCGCGCGCAACGGCCCTCGCTCACCGCCATCCAGCTGGTGCGCGGCACCGACTGGCGGGTGCTCGGCTTCGTCGGCGCCGACTTCGACCTGCGCGACCTGCCCATCACCCGCAAGCTCTACGAGGAGCCACGCTACTGGCGTCAGATCAAGGGCGATCCGGCCATCCGCGGCGCCGTCTTCCATCAGACACGGGTCGACAGCGAGATGGACCGCAACCTCCCCACCGTGCTGTCGGTGGTGGAGGAGCTCATGACCCAGCGCGGCATCTACCATGTGATGCTGCACTTCTCCTCCAGCCGCGCCGTGGTGTGGGTGATGGACGACCCCTACCGTTACCGGCTGCTCGACATCCAGGCCCTCATCGACCCCGACATCTGCCTGGCCTATCCCCTGCGTCCCTACCCCCTCGACGCCCTGGTCAAGGCGGAACAGATCCAGCCCGTGCTCAGGGGCCTGCGCGAGCTGCGCTTCATGGACGAGATGCTCTATCTGCGCACGGGAACGCTGAACATCTTCAACGGCGTGGTCGGTCTCACCTTCTCCTGCGACGGCTCCCACTACGTGCCGGTGGACGAGTTCCTCGACAAGGGCCAGGACTTCTGGGTGAGCGGCGGGGTCCTGGGCTGACCGTTCATGGCCAATGGCCGCCCCTGCCGATGAAAGACGTCGTTGACGGCCATGAACGGTCCCTCTCCCCCCGCCCCTCCCCCCGAGGGGGAGCAACCGTGTCTCTCGTCAAGCGATTTTCGGGTTCCAGGGGGCATTGTTTCTGATCATGGCATTCATGATGGTCAGCAGCTTGCGCATGCAGGCGACGATGACGACCTTGGCCGGTTTGCCGGCCTGGGCAAGACGCTCGGCAAAGGCCTTAATGACCGGATTGTGGCGCATCGCCGATACGACCGACATGTACAAGACACTGCGCACATCGGCACGTCCGCCAAAGACGAAGCGTTTGCCCCGGTGTTTACCGCTGTCGTTGGCCAAGGGCGCCACTCCCACCAGCTTGGCGATCTCGCGCCGATTGAGCGTACCGAGTTCCGGACACTTGGCCAGCAGGGTCAGGCTGGTGACCGCGCCCACGCCGGGAATGCCGCGCAGCAGATCGTCCTTGGCACGCCAGACCTCAGAGGCGCGCAGCCGGCCTTTCAGATCGTCGTCCAGCTCGGCGATACGCTCGTCAAGCCAGGCGATGTGCGCCGTGAGGCTCTTTTTCTGCACCTTCGAGGCCGAGCCCAGCCGCAGCGACTCTTGAACCCGGATGTCGACCAACTGACGGCGCCGCGTGAGCAACTCGTCGAGTTCGCGGACGAAGGCTTCCTTGAGCGGGCGCGCCTGCGGCCGGATGGCACGGGCAAAGGCGGCCAGCACCGCGGCATCGACCGCATCGGTCTTGGCCAGCTGCCCGGTGGCTTTGGCGAAGTCGCGCACTTGGCGCGGATTGATGATGGCCAAGGGCAAGCCCTGGCCGGCCAACTCGCCCGCCAGGCGCAACTCCAGGCCGCCGGTGGCCTCCATGACGATCAAGGTAGGACCGAAGGCCTTCAACTGGCCGAGGACTTCGGCCATGCCCGCCGTGTCGTAGGCAAGGCGCAGGCGCTGCCCGCCCGGCTCGAGGCAAATATCGAGGCTGTCCTTGGAAACGTCGATGCCGACGAAGCGCTCCATAGTGTTCTCGCTCATACCCATCCTTGCAAAAATGCGGGCTCATTGGCCCAAGCAACCGTTCGGGTTGTCAGTGAGAAATCGGCGCGACGCTCTTCGCTCTCCCACGGGCTTGGCGTCCCCAGGGGTGTACGAGCTGCCGCACCGAAACCGAAGGTCTGTGGATTTGTGGACAATTCGCCTGCGGCGAACCGGGGCGCTTGCCGTGGAAAACGCTGCGCGTTTCCCACCGCACGCCCCTTTGCCCACAAGCTCCACAGACCGAAGATCATTTTCGTTTACTTTGAAAAAGGAACATACAAGGGGAGCGTCGTGAGTCGGCTGCGCGACTTTCACGGTAAGACCGCCGCCATTTCCAACGGCACGAAACCGCCCCCCCGGCACCATTTGAGCTTGGGGGTAGATCAGGTCATGCCCCCGCCTTCGATCCCCTTGCGCACCAGGTCGGCCAGGGAGTCGGCGCGCATCTTGGTATAGAGCTTGGCACGGTGGGCCTCGATGGTCTTGGGACTCAAGCCCAGCTTGCGCGCCATCTCCTTGTTCGACTGCCCGGCCATGATCAGGCCCAGGACCTCGCGCTCGCGCGGCGTGAGCCGTGCCATCAGGCCCTGGATCTCGGCCGAGGCCCCCTGCGCCACGCGGCGACCCTCCGGCCGTGCCAGGGCCGCCTGCACGGCAGCCAGTACCTCCTGGGCGCGCAAGGGCTTTTCCAGGAAGTCCACCGCGCCCGCCTTCATGGCCCTGACGGCGGTAGGCACGTCGGCGTGGGCGGAGATGAAGACGATGGGGATGGCCACCCCCATGTCCTTGAGTCTTTCCTGCAGATCGAGGCCAGTCAGGTCGGGCAGCAACATGTCGGCGACCAGGCAGGCCGGCTCGGCCGCCGGCAGACAGGCCAGGAATTCGGTCGCGCCGGTCATGGCCGTGACGGCTAGCCCGGTGGATTCGAGCATTTCCACCAGCCAGCCGCGCTCGGCGGGATCGGCCTCCACCACGTAGACGGTCATGCTGCATCCCCTTTCTCGGCCCCTGGCCGGTGATGACCCTTAAGTTTCCTGCCGGATTGACGATAATGATTTCATATCGTCACCGGCGCTGTGCAGCCCGATTTCCCTGCACGGCATCCGCCGGTGGCAACACAGCCGCAAGGAAAGGCCACGCCCTTGCACGAGAAGCAGGAATCCGTTGCCGTGAGCATATCGGCAGCCCTTCGGCGCGGCCCGCGGGTCCCATTGCGCTGGTCCCCGCCCGTGGCGCTGATCTTCGTCGTCTGCATCGCACCCCAGTCCGCTCAGGCTCAAGCCTTCTCGGCCGTGACATCCTGGCTGCCCGTCGTCCTGGTGGTCGGCGTACTCGGCGGTCTGGTCTGGCACTACCGCCAGGTGGCCAGTCGCAGCGCCCTGGCGACGGCCCGGCTGGCGAGCGAGACCGCCTGGCAACAGTCACTGCTGGACGGCAGCAGCCATGGCATCGTCGCCACCGATACCGCGGGCACCATCGTCAGTTTCAATCGCGCTGCCCAGCGCATGCTGGGTTACCGGCCGGAAGAGGTCCTGGGCAAGGCCACACCCGCCATCCTGCACGACCCCGAGGAGCTTATCCAGCGGGCGGTGGAGCTGACCAAGGCGTCGGGAGAGACCGTCACACCCGGCTTCGATGTCATCGTCGCCCAGGCCCGCCAGGGGCGCCCCGACGAGCGGGAATGGACCTGGGTGCGCAAGGACGGCAGCCGGCTGCCGGTACACCTGTCGGTGACGCCGGTGCGCGACGGCGCCGGCGTGATCACCGGTTTCATGGCCATCGCGGCGGACCGTTCTGCGCAGCTGGACACCGAGCGGGCCCTGAAGGGCCAGAAGGCCCTGCTGCAGGCCACCATCGATGCCATGCCCGGTCTGTACTTTCAGTTCGACGCCGAAGGGCGCATGTTGGCCTGGAACCGCAACTATGCCCAGACCCTGGGCCTCGGCTACGATGAGATCCGGCAGATGCACGCCCTGGACGTGGTGCACCCGGCAGACGTGGCCTGTGCCCTGGAGAAGATCCACAGCGTGCTGGCCAACGGCCAGATGGAAAGCGCCGAGATCCGTGTCCTCGCCCGCAACGGCTGCGTCATCCCGGTCCTGGTCACCGGCGGCCGCGTCATGTCGGAGGACGGACCCACCCTGGTGGGCACGGCGGTAGACCTCACCAGCAGGGTGGCGGCGGAGGCGGCCCTGACCAAGTCCCGTCAGGAGGTCGTGCGTCGCAACGAGAGCCTGCAACTGCTCAACGAGCTTTCGCGCCGGCTGCACGGTCACCTCGAGGTGGACGCGATCTGCGAGCAGGCCATCCAGGCCTTCATGCGCCTGGAGAACACCAACCATATCGCCATCTACCAGCTGTCCGAGGACGGCGAGCAGCTGGTGCTGACCCACAGCCATGGTTTCAACCAGGCGCTGCGCGAGGCCTTCCGCGTACTGCCGGTGCAAGGCACGCTCGCCGGTCTGGCACTGGCCGAAGAGCGTCTCATGCATGCCTCCGACCTCACCCTGGACGAGCACACCACCTCCGAGATCAGGCAGCAGCTCGCCGACCACCACATGCACGCCGCCATCATCATCCCGCTGATCTACAACGGCCGGGCCCTGGGGGTGATCCACCTCGTATTCCAGCATCGCCGGGAATTCGGCGAGCTCGAGCTGGAGACCTTGGAGACCCTGGGCAAGACCCTGTCCCTGGCCCTGGCCAACGCACGCCACGTCGACCGGCTGGAGCATCTCGCCCACCATGACACCCTGACCGGGCTGCCCAACCGGGTGATCCTACACCGCGAATTCGAGCGGCGTGTGGCCGCAGACGCCGGCAAAGCGCGGCGCATGACCCTGCTGCTGCTGGACCTGGACCGCTTCAAGGAGATCAACGACACGCTCGGACACTATGTGGGCGACCAGTTGCTGCGGCAGGTGGGGCCCCGCCTCCAGCCCCTGCTCGCACCGCGCGGGGGCCTGCTCTGTCGTCTGGGCGGTGACGAGTTCGCCGTGCTGCTTGCGCAGTCCCATCCCAGCGGCGAGATGGAGGAGGACTTCGCCCGCTCGCTGGTCAAGGCCCTGCGCGTACCGTTCATGGTCAACGACATGCAACTCGGGGTGGATGCCAGCGTCGGCATCGGCCTCTATCCCCTGGACGGCGAGGACAGCCATGCCCTGATGCGATCGGCCGACGTGGCCATGTATGCGGCCAAGCGCACGGGCCGGGGCGTGGCCCGCTATGAACCCGCCCTGGACCGCCACAGCCCCGAGCGGCTGGCGATGATGGCCGACCTCGATCGGGCCATCCGCGACGGTGAGCTGCTGCTGCACTACCAGCCCAAGTATGACCTGAAGCAGGGTCGCATCGCCGGCTTCGAGGCCCTGGTGCGCTGGCTGCACCCGCGGCTGGGGCTGCTGCACCCCGAGCAGTTCCTGCATCTGGCCGAAATGGGCGAGGCCATCCATGCCCTGACCGAACGGGTGCTGGACCTGGCCCTGGCCGATCTCAGGCAATGGCAGGACGACGGCCGCGACTACGGCGTGGCGGTGAATCTCTCGGCCCAGTCCCTGGCGGACGAACGCTTTCTGCTCACACTGCAGGCCCTGCTGCGCAAACACGCCGTCCGGCCGGAGCGGCTGGAGCTGGAGATCACCGAGACCGCGCTGATGCACGACCCGGAGCGGGCCGCCGCCCTGCTGCAGCGCATCGCCGCCCTGGGGGTGAAGCTGTCCATCGACGACTACGGCACCGGCTACTCCTCCCTGGGTTATCTGCACCGCCTGCCCATCCATACCCTCAAGATCGACCGCATGTTCGTGCGCGACATGCCGGTCAACGAGCACGACAGCATCATCGTGCGCTCCACCGTCGCCATGGCCCACAACCTGGGTCTGGAGGTGCTGGCCGAGGGGGTGGAGGACGGTCGGACCGAGGACATCCTGCGCGAGATGGGCTGTGACCAGATCCAGGGCTTTCATCTGAGCCGGCCGATGCCCGCGACCGAACTCGCGGCCTGGCTGGAAACGGTGCATTGACGGATTTCGCAGGCCGGACTTGCCCTAGGAGCCTGTCGGACTTGAAGAATCGAAGCGAAAATTCGCCCGAGCGAGGACAGTTTTTGACGATTTCGCCGGGCAATAGTCGAACTATTGCCCAAGAAAGCGGCAAAAAATGGACCGCTCCGGCGGATTTGCAGCCGATTTCCTTCAAGTCCGACAGGCTCCTAGGCCTGGACCATAATGAAACGAATAAGCATGCTTGAATAACAATCGTGTTGCCGGATGTCCATACCCTGCCGGTCAGGATGCTGCCGCAACCGGACGAGACCACCTGCGGACCCACCTGCCTGCACGCCATCTACCGCTACTGGGGTATGGAGGTGGCGCTGGAGGCGGTGATCGCCCGAACCCGCAAGCTCGAGGACGGCGGCGGCACCTTCGCCGTGTTCCTGGCCTGCGATGCGTTGCGTCAGGGCTATCGGGCGACGATCTATACCTACAACCTGACCGTCTTCGATCCCACCTGGTTCAACGCCGGGGTCGACATCGCCGAGCGGCTGCATCTGCAGCGCGAAGTCAAGCGCGAGGCGCGGCTGCAACATGCAACGGAGGGCTATCTCGACTTCCTTGGTCTGGGCGGGCGGCTGCGTTACGCCGATCTCACCCGCACCCTGATCCGCGGCTTTCTGCGCCGGGGGCTGCCCATCCTGACCGGGCTGTCCTCCACCTATCTCTACCGCACGGCGCGGGAGTTCGGTCCCACGGACCAGCCGGACGACATCCGCGGCACACCCAGCGGTCACTTCGTCGTCCTGGCCGGTTACGACCGTAAGAACCGGGCCGTGCTGGTGGCCGACCCCTACGGCCCGCATCCCTTCGGCCCATCCCACGAATACTGGATGAACATCGACCGCGTGGTGGGTGCGATCCTGCTGGGGATCGTCACCCATGACGCCAACCTCCTGCTGATCCAGCCCGCCCGATCCGAAACATGGCCATCCTGATCGTGGTCGAGAACCCGCGCGACTGGCCGCTCGACATACCGGGCGTCAGCATCGTCGCCGCGCGCGCCTATCTCACCGATCCGGCCTGGGGCGAGGACCGCGCTGCCCGCGTGTTCAACCTGTGCCGCTCCTATCGCTACCAGAGTCTGGGCTACTACGTGTCCCTGCTGGCCGAGGCGCGCGGCCACAAACCGCTGCCGCGGGCCAATACCATCGAGGACCTGCATGCCCGCGGCCTGGTGCGCCTGCTGGCCGAGGGATTGGACGAACTGATCCAGCGCACCCTGGCCCCCATCGAATCGGACCGTTTCGAGCTGTCCATCTATTTCGGCCGCAATGTGGCCAAGCGCTACGACAAGCTGAGTCTGCAGCTGTTCAACCTGCTGCAGGCGCCCCTGTTGCGCGCACGTTTCGAACGCCACGGCGGTCACTGGCAGATCGAGAGCGTGAAACCCATCGCCGCCAGCGACATCCCAGACACGCACCACGATTTCGTCGTCCAGGCAGCCAGCGACTACTTTGCCGGCCGGACGCGGCGGCTCAAGCGGCGCGTACTGCCGCGCTATGACCTGGCCATCCTGATCGACCCGAAGAACCCGGAACCCGCGTCCAACCCGCGTGCCATCGAAAAGTTCCAGAAGGCCGCCGAGGCCGTAGGCCTCCAGCCCACCCTCGTCACCCGCGGCGACTACGGCCGTCTGGCCGAGTTCGACGCCCTGTTCATCCGCGACACCACCTTCGTCAACCACTACACCTACCAGTTTGCCAGCCGCGCGGCCGCCGAGGGCCTGGTGGTGATCGACGATCCGGAATCCATCCTCAAGTGCAACAACAAGGTCTATCTGGCCGAATTCCTCGGCCGCCACCACCTGCCCGCCCCGCGCACGCTGATCGTGCACAAGGGCAACGTCGGCGAGATCATCCCCGCACTGGGTCTGCCCTGCGTGCTCAAACAGCCGGACAGCTCCTTTTCCATGGGGGTGGTCAAGGCAGAGACGGAAGCCGAACTGTACGCACGCTTGAGCGCCTTGCTGGACAAGTCGGAGCTCGTCATCGCCCAGGAGTGGCTGCCTACCGAATTCGACTGGCGGGTGGGCGTGCTGGACCGCCGGGTGTTGTTCGTCTGTCGCTATTACATGGCGCCAGGTCACTGGCAGGTCGTGCGGCATGGCGAGCGCCGGAGCGACTATGTGGAGGGGCCGACCGTGGCCTGCAGCGTCGGCGAGGCGCCGGAGGAGGTGGTGAGGCTGGGCCTGAAGGCCGCCAACCTGATCGGCGACGGCCTCTATGGCGTGGACATCAAGCAGGTCAACGACCGCTGCCTCATCATCGAGGTCAACGACAACCCCAACGTGGACGCCGGCAACGAGGACGGTGTGCTGAAGGACGCCCTCTACCGTGAGGTGATGGGGGTGTTCCTGCGCCGCATCGAGGCCCGCAAGCGGGGAATGCCTAGATGACGGCTCGTTCCCGCCCGTCCGCCCTGCCCGCCTTTTCCGCCTTCGGCATCGAGCTCGAGTACATGATCGTGGACCGTCAGACCCTGGCGGTCCGGCCGATCGCCGACCGGTTGTTGCGTGATGACCGCGGTGCCGTGGTGAACGAGCTGGAACGCGGGACGATGGCCTGGTCGAACGAGCTGACCCTGCATGTGATCGAGCTCAAGAACGGCATCCCGGTACCGGAGCTGCCTGCCCTGGTCGACGCCTTCCAGAGCGAGATCGGCGAGATCGAGCGGCGCCTGGCCGCCGAGGGGGCCCGTCTCATGCCTGGCGGCAGCCATCCATGGATGGACCCGCTGACCGAGACCCGGCTCTGGCCGCATGCCCATGAAGAGATCTACCAGACCTACGACCGTCTGTTCGACTGCCGCCAGCCCGGCTTCGCCAACCTGCAGGGCATGCACCTGAATCTGCCTTTCGCCGACGACGAGGAGTTCGCTCGCCTGCATGCCGCCACCCGGCTCATCCTGCCCATCCTGCCTGCGCTCGCGGCGAGTTCCCCGTACATGGGCGGCGTGCGGACCCCGGTCCTGGATCGCCGCATGGCTGCCTATCTCCGGCACCAGCGTGCGCTGCCCGCCAGCATGGGACAGTTGATCCCCGCTACCGTCCGCAGCGAGGCCGAATACCGCGAGCGGGTTTTGGCACCCATGTATGCCCAGCTAGCCCCGCTCGACCCCAAGGGTGTGTTGCGGCATGAATGGCTCAACGCCCGCGGCGCGATCCCGCGCTTCGATCGCATGGCCCTGGAGATCCGGGTCATCGACATGCAGGAATGCCCGCGTGCCGACCTGGCGATCGCCGCTGCAAGCAGCCGGGTCATCCAGGGCCTCTACGAGGCGCGCTGGTGTGACCTGTCGCAGCAACAGGCCATGCCCACCGCGGCCCTGGCGGACATCCTGCACGCCTGCATCCGCGACGGGGAGCGTGCGCTCATCGACGACAGTGCCTATCTGCGGCTGCTGGACTACCCTGCGCTGCGCTGCACGGCTGGCGAACTGTGGGGCCATCTGCTGGACGCCAGCTACCGGGTCATCCCGCCACCCTGGCGCGAACCCCTCAACATCCTGCGCGAGGAGGGACCGCTCGGCCGGCGTCTGCTGCGGGCCGCGGGCCCCGCGCCGGCGCGTGGGCGACTCGAGGCGGTCTATCGGGAACTGTGCGATTGCCTGGCGCAGGGACGTCTTTTCCTGGGTCTGGAATGAGCGGCGCTCGACTGGCATGAAGCCCCTCATCACCTGCGAGCATGCTGGCAATCGGGTCCCGGCCCGCTATCGGCCGCTGTTTCGGGATCATGCAGACCTGCTGCACAGCCATCGCGGCCATGACCCCGGCGCCCTGCTCCTGGCTCGGGAGCTGGCCGGGGCCCTCGGCGCCCCGCTGATGGTGTCGACGGTCAGCCGGCTGATCATCGACCTGAACCGATCCCACGGCCATCCCCGGCTCTATTCCGAGATCACTCGCCCCCTTCCCCCGGCGGCCCGTCGGGAGATTCTGCTGCGCCACTACCTACCCTACCGTGCGCGGGTCGAGGGCTGGATCGCCGCCGAGGTGGATCGCGGCGGCCGGGTGCTGCATGTCTCCGCGCACAGCTTCACACCGGTATTGGGCGGGGAGGTGCGCAATGCCGACGTGGGCCTGCTCTACGATCCGCGCCGGCCGGCCGAGGCGACCTTGTGCCGGCGATGGCAGCTCGCCCTGCGCTCGCTCGCGGCCGACATCCGGGTGCGACGCAACTACCCCTACACCGGCCGCTCGGATGGACTCACCGCTTGGCTGCGGCGGCGTTTTCCGGTCGAGGGCTACCTTGGCATCGAGCTGGAGGTGAACCAGCGCTACCCCATCGGCGGCGGGGCGGCCTGGCGGGAGCTGCGCGACCTCATCATCGCAGGTCTGCGGCGCTCGATTGCGGACACACCGGATTGACCGCGGCGGTTGTCGACATCCGAACGGACATGGCGACCAGCCGTCCGGCTTCGGGCGCTCAGCGTCTGAACGGCAGGACGTCGCCGGACCTGGCCGGCTTCGGCGGCTGCCCCAGGAGCGGTTCGCGCAGCGAATTGAGTGCATCCAGCAGACCGCCACTGCCGTACATGGACTCCCACATCATGGCATGCAGCGCCATGCAGGATTTGAGCGGATGCTTGTAGCGCCGACGTTCGGCGTCGATCCGCCACTGCAGGCGCCGCAGGCGGTCCTGCAGGTGTTCCGGCGCCTGAGCGATGAACTGTTCCAGCAGTTCCTGGCGTCGTTGCTCGAAGGCAGCGGCATCCTCCCTGGCCAGGGTGGCCCAGGTATCGAAATCGAAGGCTGCGCTTGGATCAGGCTGCATCGGTCAGGTGTCCCGTGAATCTCCAGCCACCATGAAGCAAATACCGGACCAGCCCTAAACCCAGGGCGTGATCCCATGATGCCGCGCTCAGAGCCAGCCCCGCTCGGCAAACGATACACCGCGGCCGCCGGCAACGATGAAGTGATCCAGCACCTTCACATCCACCAGGGCCAGCGCGTGTTTGAGCTGATCGGTCAGCCAGCGGTCGGCCTGGCTGGGCTCGGCCACACCGGAGGGATGGTTGTGGGCCAGGATGACGCCGGCGGCATTGTGGGCCAGGGCCCGCTTCACCACCTCACGCGGGTAGACACTGGTTTGTGTCAGGGTACCGCGGAACAGTTCCTCGGCGGCCAGGACCCGGTTCTGGGCATCCAGGAAGACCGCCATGAAGGCCTCGTGCGCCAGGCCTTCCAGACGCAGGCGCAGAAAGTCCCGAACCGCGGCGGGCGAGCTCAGCGCGTCGCCCAAGCGCATCTCCTCGGCGAGCGCCCGACGCGCCATTTCCAGCACCGCCTGCAGCTGGGCATACTTGGCCGGCCCGAGACCGGGGAAAGGCCTGAACGCCGACAGCGGGGCGGAAAAAAGCCGGGTCAGACTGCCGAAGTGATCCACCAGGTCTCGCGCCAGCGCCACCGCGCTCTTGCCCTTCACCCCGACGCGCAGGAAGATGGCCAGCAGTTCCGCGTCGGACAGGGCCTCGGCGCCCCGTGCCAGCAGCTTCTCGCGCGGCCGCTCGCCCTCCGGCCAATCGGTGATCGCCATCATTGCCTCCCGTCTTTGTAGAATGCCGAAACTGTAATCAAAATCCGCATCGGGATGGAGCCCCCCATCAAACACATCGTGCTGGGCATCACCGGCGGCGTGGCCGCCTACAAGGCAGCGGAGCTGGCCCGGCTGCTGGTCCGGGACGGCATCGACGTGCAGGTGGTGATGACCGCGGCGGCGTGTCACTTCGTCGGGCCGGCCACCTTCCAGGCCATCACCGGCCACCCGGTGTTCACCGATCTGTGGGACGAACGCATCGACAGCGGCATGGGCCACATCGATCTCACCCGCGGCACGGATGCCGTCCTCATCGCCCCGGCCTCGGCCGACTTCATCGCCAAGCTGGCCCAGGGCCGCGCCGATGACCTGCTCTCCACCCTCTGCCTGGCACGCGACTGCCCATTGCTGATCGCCCCGGCCATGAACCGGCAGATGTGGGACCAGCCCGCCACCCGCCGCAACGTCGCCCAGCTCGAGGCGGATGGGGCCATCCTGCTCGGGCCCACGGCCGGCGAACAGGCCTGCGGCGAGACCGGCTACGGCCGCCTGCTGGAGCCGGCCCAGATCGTGGAGGCCCTGCAAGCCAGATTCAGGCCCAAACTGCTCAAGGGGCTCAAGGTACTGATCACCGCCGGTCCCACCTTCGAGGCCATCGACGCGGTCAGGGGCATCACCAACCTGAGTTCCGGCAAGATGGGCTACAGCGTCGCCCGCGCCGCCCTGGAGGCGGGCGCAGAGGTGACCCTGGTCAGCGGGCCCACCTGTCTCGCCGCGCCCGATCAGGCCAGAGTCCTGCGCGTGAGTTCCGCCCAGGAGATGCTCGAGGCGGTCGAGGCCCAGGCCGATGCGGCCGACATCTTCATCTCGGTGGCGGCGGTGGCCGACTACTACGTGCTCAATCCCAGCGAGATGAAGATCAAGAAGGATGCCCACATCCTCACCCTGGAGTTGGCACCCAACCCGGACATCCTCGCCAACGTGGCCAGTCGCCCGAAACCGCCGTTTTGCGTCGGCTTCGCCGCCGAGATCGAGAACCTCGAGGAGTACGCCGAACTCAAGCGACGCCGCAAGCACCTGCCCCTGATCGTCGCCAACAACGCCCGTGAGGCGATCGGCGCCGACGAGGTGGAGCTGCTGCTGCTCGACGATGACGGCCAGCACGTCCTGCCCCGCGCCGACAAGCTGACCCAGGCGAGAAGGCTCGTCGAACACATCGCCCACCTCTACAACGGCCTGTTTCAATAGACATGTACATCGACCTCAAGATCCTCGATCCCCGCGTCGGCGGCCAGCTGCCCCATTACGCCACCCCCGGCTCGGCCGGGCTGGACTTGCGCGCCTGCCTGGAGGAGCCGCTGACCCTCAATCCGGGCGAGACCCGCTTGATCCCCACCGGCCTGGCCATGCACCTGGCCGACCCCGGCTATGCCGCCATGATCCTGCCCCGCTCCGGACTGGGTCACAGGCACGGCGTCGTGCTCGGAAACCTCGTCGGGCTCATCGACTCGGACTACCAGGGCGAGCTTTTGGTCTCGGTCTGGAACCGGGGCCAGGAGGCCTTCACCATCGAACCGTTCGAGCGCATCGCACAGATGGTGATCGTGCCGGTGGTACAGGCGAAGTTCCGCCTGGTGCAGGAATTCGAACAAAGCCACCGGGGCAGCGGCGGCTTCGGCAGCACGGGCAAGCATTGAGCACCATGGTCCGCGCCATCACCTATAGTGGGAAAAATCCCTGTGATGGAGGAGCCCTATGGACAGCGCCCTTGCCGAAGGCTTCGATCAATACGGCTTTCTTCTCGACCCAGCGGCTTGGTGCGAGTCGCTGGCACAGCGCCTCGCCTGCGAGGATGGACTCACCCCCCTGACAGAGGAACAGCTCGGCGTGCTCAGGCAGATGCGCGCCTGTTACGAACGCACGGGAGGACCGCCGGCCTGGTACCACGTCTGCCGTCTGTCCGGCATGGACCCGCAGTGCCTGAGCCGGCTTTTCCCGAGCCCGCGTGAGGCCTGGCGTCTGGCGGGCCTGCCTTATCCGGGCGAGGAGGCGCTGGCTTACCTCTGAGCGCCCCCAGGGCCGGGCACTGCCCAGCCCGCCCCCCGAGGGGGTGCAAGAAACACTTGGGGCGGCCCGGCGTGTTTCTTGAGAGCGTGCTTCAGAGCAGGGCGATGCCGGGGTCGTTCTTGGGCATGCCGACGATCTTGGGCTGGTTGAGCTTCAGGCCCTTGATCACCTTCTTGCCCCTCAGATATTCGGCCACCACGTCCCAGATCGGTGTCCCGCTGGCGCCTTCTGCCACGGGCGCCCAGCCCGCCACCTTGTAGGTCTTGCTGGCCTCCACGGGCTTGCCGCCGATGCGCATGTCGCGGATGCGCTGGCCCATGCCGGCGTTGGGGGCGATGGTGTATTCGATGCCGCCCACGCGCACCATGTCGCCGCCCTGCTGGTAGTAGGGATCGGGGTTGAACAGGTTGTCGCAGACGTCCTCCATGATGGTCTTGATCATCTCGCCGCTCATGGGGGTCAGCGTGGTGTAGGGATAGGTGATGGCGGTCTGGTCCATCAGCCGCTCCATGGTGATGGCTTCGCCGGGCAGGATGCTGGTGCCCCAGCGGAAGCCGGGCGAGAAGGCGGCATCCGCGCCTCTGACCGCCATGAGGGCATCGCAGATCAGCTGGTCCCAGGTGCCGTTGAAGTTGCCGCGGCGATAGAGGAGGTCATCGCTGACGGCCAACACTTCGTTGAGCTTGGCCTCGTAGGGGGCGCGGATCTTCTTGATGAGCGCCTCCATCTTGGGGTCGGCCGGCAGGAGGTTGGAGAACACCGGCAACAGGCGGTATTTCCAGCCGCGGATCTTGCCGTCCTTGACGTCGAAGTCCATGACGCCGAGGAACTTGCCGTTGGAACCGGCGTTGGTGACCAGGCACACACCGCCATCCGGCCGCTTGACCGCCACCGGCTGGTAGACGCCGTCGTGCGTGTGGCCGCCGAAGATGGCATCGATGCCATTGACGCGGCTGGCCATCTTGAGGTCCACGTCCATGCCGTTGTGGGACAGCACCACCACCACCTTGGCGCCCTTGGCGCGGGCCTCGTTCACCCACTTCTGCATGGAATCTTCGCGGATGCCATAGGACCAGTCCGGCACCATGTAGCGGGGGTTGGCGATGGGCGTGTAGGGGAAGGCCTGGCCGACGACGGCCACCTGCACCCCGTTCATCTCCTTGATCACGTAGGGCTTGAAGACCTGATCGCCGAAATCGCTGGTGACGATGTTCTGCGCGACGAACTCGACGCCGTTCCTGGCAAAGTCCTTCTGCACCACCTCCATGACGCGATCTGCGCCGAAGGTGGCCTCCCAGTGCGGGGTCATGACGTTGACACCCAACTGGATGCAGGCGTCGACCATGTCCTGGGCGTTGGTCCACAGGGAGGTGGCGGAGCCCTGCCAGGTGTCACCGCCGTCCAGCAGCAGGGCACCGGGCCGCAATGCGCGCACGCGATCCACCAGGGTCTTGAGATGCGCGAAGCCGCCCACCTTGCCATAGGTCTTGGCGGCGGTCTGGAAATCGAGATAGGTGAAGGCATGCGCCTCTGCGGTGCCGGGCTTGATGCCGTAGTGCTTCAGAAAGTGCTCGCCCACCAGGTGCGGCACCTTGCCGGACATGGCGCCCACACCCAGGTTGACGTTGGGCTCGCGGAACCAGATCGGCAGCAGCTGGGCATGACTATCCGTGAAATGGAGGAATGACACGTTGCCCGCGGGCGGCATGTCGTAGTAACCGCTCGGCAGGTTGCCGGCCAGCACGGACTTGCTGTCCAGTGCCAGGCCGGAAGCGGCGGCGGCGGCCAGGACCTGAAGAAACTCGCGTCGGGACATGGACATGTCTGCTCTCCTCTCAATCGCTCAAGACCGCGGCATTGTCCCGGCCGGCGGCAGGCGGGTAAATGGTAACTATGGTCCAACGGGCCCGGCAGATCAGGGCCTATGCGGGTATGGCGCCCTGCCCGCGCAGGGCAGGCTTGAACCCGGCTGCTTCCGGAATCCGGAAGACTTCATCTCCAGGCCGTTGCCGAGGCAGGCGTGAACCGGGATTGTCGGCGTGAAGACCGACCTGCACATCCTTGACGTATCAAGAGCCGAGCTCCCAATGGGAAATCCGGGGTGAACTACTTCGGGTTGTTGAGCCGCTGCTGCCAGGCACGGGGAGCACGAGGCACAGCGATCATACAGACCGCATGGCCATTGCGTTGTCGTCTTGGTCCTTTCGTCCCCCTCGACAAGAGGAACGCATGTATCCCGCCGCAGCCGCTGCATGGCTGTGGCGGGCGGCGAAACTTAGCCGATGCTGGCCTCGGCGGTTTCCTTGGCGCCCTGGTTGTCTTCCCAGCTCACCACCACCTTGTCGCCCTTCTTGGCACCCTTGACCTTGAACGCCAGATACGGGTTGCGGCTGATGCCGCCGGCCCATTGCGCAGCCAGCACGGTCTTGCCATCCACCGTCGCCACCACGTTCTTGATGAAGTGCGCCGGCACCAGCTGCCCCGTCTTGGCGTCCTTCCTCAGGCCCGTCTCCATCGGGTGGTTCATCAGGCACTTCACCTCGGCACTGTCCCCCGTCATGGAGGCACGAATCTTGATGCTCGACATAGCTTGTTCCTCTCTCTATCCAGGTTTGCCCGTATCAGCCGCCGCAGCCGCCTATGGTGACCTTCACTTCCTTCGCCGCCGTGTACATCTTGCCGCCGGCCTTCACCACCGCACGCACGTTCGAGGTGCTGCCCAGCTTGATGCGCGTGGACACAAACCCTTCCGCTCCGTTCATCAGGTCGAACTGCGCCACCAGCGGCAGGTTGTTCTTCTCGCCAACGATGGCTATCGACTCCGTGGCCGGGATCGCCGAGGTCACCTCCACCGGCACCACCGCACCGTTCTCGGCAATGTCCGGCGCCTTCACCGTGATCTGAGCGCTCTCGGCCGCGCCCACAGCATTGATCGACTTGAGCGCGTCGGCCAGGTTGCGTGCCTCGAAGCCCGCCTGGTTCCACGGCGCCGCATACACCGCCGTGGGCTTGAGCAGCCCGGCGGCCATCGCCACCCCAACAGCACCGGCCGCACCGGCACCCTTGAGCACTTGTCTACGCTGGTGATTCATCAATTAGCTCCTTCACATCCATGGTTGCGCTCGCCACCCCGTGAGGATGGCAACCTGGGCAACGGCCCACTCCTATCAACGCACTACCGGCCCCCCGCGCCTACAGTACTTTCGTCACATGCGGGGTGGGCAATTCAGCCAGCCGGGCAGCCCGAATACTAACCCAAAGCGAAAAAAGATGAACAGGGTGCAAAATCAACCAGTACGTCCTGACCCGGTTGGCCTATCCGGACCTGAGTTCCGGGTGAGAGGACGATCCGGGATCAACGCAGGCCCGAGATGAACTCGGCCACCGCGCGCATCTCCCGGTCGGTCATCTTCCTGGCGATCACCTGCATCATCTTGCCACCGTCATTCGCGCGGTCACCGCTGCGGAAATTCCTCAGCTGGGTCTCCACGTAACGCGCATGCTGGCCCGCCAGGCGGGGGAATTGCACCGGGATGCCGGCGCCGTTGGGGCTGTGGCAGGAGGCACAGGCCGGCACCCCGCTGCCGGGGTTGCCGCCCCGGTAGAGGCGCTGTCCGGCCGCGACCAGTTCGGCATCCCTGGCCGGTCTGGGCTTGGGCGTCTGGGCGGCGAAATAGGCTCCCAGGTTGAGCATGTCCTCGTCGCTCAAGCCGACCACGTTCGGCGCCATGATCGCGTTCCGGCGTGCCCCGGACTTGAAATCGTGCAACTGCTTGGTGATGTATTCCGGGTGCTGACCGGCCAGCGAGGGATAGGCCGGGGTGGTGCTGTTGCCATCCGCGCCGTGGCAGGCGCCGCACACGTCGTTGACGATCTTCTGGGCCTTGGCCGGGTCGCCGCGGGTTGCGGCGGTGGGGGCCGTGGAGGCCCATGCCGACGAGACGGACATGAGCGCGATCAGCAGCGCATAGCGAAGACGCATGGCAACACTCCCAATTCAGATAGCAGGGTCATCAAATCGCGGCATTCTAGCCGCCATCCTGGTAGGATGCCAAGCTTTGAGCGCACTGGTCTTGATCAACGCGACCTTCCACACCACCGTCGCCAGTCTGGCCGGCCTGCCGCAGGACAGCGAGGCCGAGGTCGCCTTCGTCGGGCGTTCCAATGCCGGCAAGTCCAGCGCCATCAACGTCCTGGCAAATCAGAGGCGCCTCGCCTATGTCAGCAAGACGCCGGGGCGCACCCAGCACCTGAACTACTTCCGTGTCGGACCGGGGCGCTTCCTCGTCGACCTGCCGGGCTACGGCTATGCCCGCGCGCCTCTGGTGCAGCAGCGGGCCTGGCAGTCGTTGGCCGGGGATTATCTGATCTCGCGTGCGGCCCTGCGCGGCTTGATCCTGATCATGGACATCCGCCATCCCCTGACCGATCTCGACCGGCAGTTGCTCGACTGGTGGCGGCAGACCGGCAAGCCCGTGCACGTGCTCCTGTCCAAGGCCGACAAGCTCTCGCGCAGTCAGGCACTGACGACCCTGCGTGCGGTGCGGGCCTTCCTGGCAGGGCAGGGGCTGCCGGGCGCGGCCCAGGTCTTCTCCGCCACGCGGCGGCTGGGGCTGGACGAGGCCGAGACCGTGCTGCGTGGCTGGCTCGACCTCGGCCGCCGTCCCCATGCCGAGGGGGATGGAAAAACGCCGGACAAAAAAAACCCGGCTCAAGGGGACAAAGCCGGGTTGAATGAGCCTTAACTTTGCGTTAAGGCACCCGCTCAGGGAGGAGAAGCGGGAGACGAAGCGACACGTCTTGGTACACAGATCGATTCTCGTTCCAAAAAGTTCCGCAGTCTTGCCGTGAAAGTCGCGCAGCCGACTCCCGACGCTCCCCTCCCCCTCGGAGGGAGGGGCGGGGGAGAGGGACCGTTCATGGCCATCCACTGCGTCTTTCATAGTCAGGGGCGGGCAAGCGGCCATGAACGGCACGCGGGGTCTGTAACCCCGGCCCGCGCTGGTATCCTTCTGGCTTCCTGACATCGGGATCAACACCATGTTCGACCTCGCCAGTTTTCCCCGCAGGCGCATGCGCCGCATGCGTCGCGATGCCTTCTCGCGCCGGTTGATGCGCGAGCATGAGCTCACGCCCGCCGACCTCATCCTGCCGGTCTTCGTGCTGGACGGCGCCGATCGCGAGGAGGCCGTCGCCTCCATGCCCGGCGTCAAGCGCATGAGTCCGGACAGGCTCTACAGCGTGGCCGAGGAATGCCTGACGCTGGGCATCCCGGCCCTGGCCCTGTTCCCGGTCATCGATCAGGCCCTCAAGAGCGACGGGGCCGAGGAGGCTTACAACCCGAACGGCCTGGTGCCGCGCGCCGTGGCCGGGCTCAAGGCCCGTTTCCCGGCGCTGGGGGTGATCACCGACATCGCCCTCGACCCCTACACCAGCCACGGCCAGGACGGGCTCATCGACGAGGCCGGCTACGTGCTCAACGACGAGACCATCGCCGTGCTCACACGCCAGGCCGAGGCGCACGCCGCCGCCGGCGCCGACGTGGTGGCGCCCTCCGACATGATGGACGGGCGCATCCGCGCCGTGCGCGAGGCCCTGGACGCCGCCGGCCATATCCACACCCGCATCCTCGCCTATTCGGCGAAATACGCCTCCAGTTTCTACGGCCCCTTCCGCGACGCCGTGGGCTCGGCCGCCAACCTGGGGGCGGGCGACAAGTACACCTATCAGATGGACCCCGCCAACAGCGACGAGGCCCTGTGGGAGGTTGGACTGGACCTGCAGGAGGCGGCCGACATGGTGATGGTCAAGCCGGGGCTGCCCTATCTGGACGTGGTCTGGCGGGTGAAGGAGACCTTTCGGGCCCCCACGGTCGTGTATCAGGTCTCCGGCGAATACGCCATGCTCAAGGCGGCGGCGCAAAACGGCTGGCTCGACGAGCGCGCCTGCGTGCTGGAGGCGCTCACCGCCTTCAAGCGTGCCGGGGCGGACGCGGTGCTCACCTACTACGCCCTGGATGCCGCCCGCTGGCTGCGCGAAGAGCAGTCCGGATGCCGGCAAGGCTAACCTCACAAATACCGCTTGCGCCGCTCCCGCTCCCCACGGGTGATATAGCGCTGCAAGGTGGTCTCCAGCCCCGGCGGCAGGTCGATGAACTGGCATCCCGCCCGATGCGAGCGGCGCCCGTTGCGCAGGGTGATCTCGAAGAGGCTGCGCACGGTCAGGCTGACTGCAAACTGGCCCAGGGTCGGCAGGGCGAGGTGGCAGCCGTGATAGGCCAGGCCCACTTCCAGCGGGACGTCCGGCTTGTAGGCGAGGATGCCGATACCGCCCACACTGAGGTCCACCACGGTCGCCTCCAGCTCGCCGCGAGCGGTGGCGATCCGGCATATGATCGGGTCGACCACCGAGGTCACCAGGCGGTAGTACTCCCGCCGCTGCAGGCGCAGTAGCTCCTCGGGCATGGCGGCGCGCAGCACCTCGGCCTGCCGATGACGGACACGCTCCAGGGCGGGGGAGGTGAACTGCACCCGTACCCCCTCGTGGGTCGTGGACAAGACCACCTCGCGACAGCTGGCGAGGCGCGCGTTCATCCCCTCGTCCGCGCCGCAGTCGAGGAAGACGGACCTGCCGACCGGATCCAGGTCGACGATGGTCGTGAGCATGCAGCTGCGACCGTCGTCGACATAGGCGGTGACGATGTCCTTGTCCTGCATGACCTCGCGCAGGATGCGCAGCACCTCCGCCGGGTGGCGCACCAGGTAGCGGTTGCGTTCCTCGCTGGAGGTGATTTCGATCTTCATGGCGCGGGACCAGGGCGGATTGTTGGTCACTGTAAGAGCAAGTTAGTAATGTCCGGTCTCCAGTAGTGTCCCAACGTCGGAACGCTGGGCCTGTGTAACAAGTTGAAGTAAATGAGTTATATCGTGTTCGAGGCTGGTCTCGATTTGAACTGCGTTCGTAGCATTTCCGGTTTTTCCAACCGGACTGCTGGACGCATTCA
>OGCL01001089.1_pt1 | contig 24950 bp, 22 predicted proteins | sample 1570041 | NCBI WGS metagenome assembly OGCL01 (sample SAMN06266162, study PRJEB24511) | hot springs metagenome | isolation source: Hot spring water | place: South Africa: Limpopo | collected 2015-06-22 | reverse complement strand
CCGGGGCCGACATGGTGGTCGACTCCTTGGCCTCGGTCACGCTGGCCGAGCTGCGCCGCCACGTCGGCTGAGCCGCCGGGGTCTCTCGGGTGGGTCGCCAGGGCTGCGGCTCGTAGGATCGCTCGGGTGAGCTTCCCGCAACGACGACTCCGCCGTCTCCGCCGCACGCCGGCCCTGCGCCGCCTTCCCGCCGGTCCGCCGTGGCGACCGCTCGATGTCGCCACGGGCCTCCGCGCGCTTCGGGAGAGCGCCGACGGCGAGCGCATGGCCGTGCTGCTGGCCAACTACAGCGGGCCTTCCGGCGGCTACGTCAGCGCGGGCCGCAGCGCGGTCTGGGAGCCCGGCGGCCGCTGCGTGGTGGCGGCCGAGGGCGATGCGCCCTGCATCGTCTGGGCTGCCCGGGGCGACTGCGGCTGGAATGGCGGCGTGGTGGCCGTGGACCTCCAGCACCTGGCCGCCGTGGCATGAACCCCGCCCGCGCCCTGTACTCGGTGGTGACCTGGGGCGCCCAGCCCCTGCTGCGCCGCAAGCTGCGCCGCCGCGCCAAGGCCGAGCCAGGGTACGGTGTCGCCATTGGCGAGCGGTTTGGCCGCTATCCCGCGCCCATCGACAGCCTGATGATGCACAGCGGCTCCGACCCGCTGGGCCGGTTTGTATGGATCCATGCGGTATCCCTGGGCGAAACGCGGGCCGCAGCCATCCTGCTGGCCGCGTTGCGCGAGCAGTTGCCCGGCATGCGCCTGCTGCTCACCCACGGCACCGCCACCGGCCGGGCCGAAGGCGAAAAGCTGCTGCAGCCCGGCGACGTGCAGGTATGGCAGCCCTGGGACACCCCCGGCGCCGTGTCGCGGTTCCTGCGCAAGTTCCGCCCGGCCATCGGCATCCTGATGGAGACCGAGGTCTGGCCCAACCTGGTGGCCGGCTGCCGCGCGCACAGGGTGCCACTGGTGCTGGCCAATGCGCGGCTCAATGCCAAATCCCTGCGCAACGCGCAGCGCCTGGCCGCACTGGCGCGCCCCGCCTACAGCAACCTGGCCGCCGTCTGGGCCCAGACCGAGGACGATGCCCAGCGGCTGCGTGCCATCGGCGCACGGGTGGCAGGCGTGTTCGGCAACCTCAAGTTCGACGTGGTGCCCGACGCCGCCCAACTGGCGCAGGGCCGCAGCTGGCGCGCACAGGCGCAGCGCCCCGTGGTCATGCTCGCCAGCAGCCGCGAAGGTGAAGAGGCGCTGTGGTTGGAAAACTTGAGGTCAAAAACGGCCTCTGCGCGCGTCCAGCTTGCCCAAGCCGCTATCAATAGTGAAGCACCATCGACTGAGGATAGAGAGGACGCCGCACGCACCGTACACCCCGTGCAGTGGCTCATCGTGCCACGCCACCCGCAGCGTTTTGACGAGGTGCACCAGCTGCTGCTGCAGGCAGGCCTCACCGTGTCCCGCCGCAGCACCTGGACGGGCGCACCCGGCGCCGCCGACGTATGGCTGGGCGACTCGCTGGGCGAGATGGCGCTGTACTACGGCCTGGCCCATGTCGCCATGCTGGGCGGCAGTTTTGCCCCGCTGGGGGGGCAGAACCTCATCGAAGCCGCCGCCTGCGGCTGCCCGGTGGTGCTGGGGCCCCACACCTTTAATTTTGCCGAGGCGGCCGAACTGGCCTGCGCCGCTGGCGCTGCGCAACGCGTTGGCGACATGGCCGAGGGCATCGCTCAGGCCACAGGTCTGGCCCTGAACCCGGCCGCCCATGCGGCGGCCAGTGAGCGCGCCAGCCGCTTTTCCACCGCCCACCGGGGGGCGGCGCAGGCCACGGCGCAGGCCGTGCTGGGCCTGGTGCAGCGCCGGTGACGGTTTGGCGCCCGTGAAACACGGGCCGCCCATCATCGGCTTGCCGTCGCTTGATTGCGGCAGACCCTAAGCACAAAGTAAGCCGCACCCGCTAGGATGGTGTGAAACAACTGTAACTGGCGGTGTCCTGTGGTTCCTGTTCACGACCTGGGCGTTGCGGCACTCGCGATTCTGGGCGTGGCGTTCCTGATCGGCTGGAGCAGTGCCCGCCTGAACCAGGCCACGCTGCTCTGGGGCATTGCCCACCTGTCGCTCGCGGGGGCCACCTTCACCGGCTACCGCTACCACCTGCAGCCTGAATCGCCGTGGCTGGGGGTGGTGGCCACGCTGCTCACCGGCTTCTTCCTCGCCAGCCTGCACGGGGGCACCAACTTCCTCAGGGGCCGCATCATCGGCCCCGGCACCCTGATCGGGCGCAGCCTGGGCGTGGCGTTTCTGATCGCGGTGGTGGGCTTCGGGGGCGACAAAAACGCGGGAAGCATCCTGGTGCTGGGGCTGATGATGCTGGTGTACGGGGTGTCGGCCTACCTCTGCCTGCGCATGAACTACCGGCTGCTGGCGGCGGCGTTTTCCCTCAAGACCGGGGCCTTCCTGCTCTACTTCCTGGACCCGTCCACCATTGGCACGCCGTTTCAGAACCCGGACATCCTGGCCGTGGGCTGGGTCTCCAGCGTGTTGCTGGGGCTGGTGCTGGTGGACGCAGCCATTGCGCAGACGCGGCAGCGGCTGTCGAACGTGATTAAGCACCTGCCCGACGCGCTGGTGGCCCGCAGGCTCGACGGCAAGATATTGTTTTGCAACGACCGGTTTGCCCAGCTGGCGGGCCACACTTCCCCCGCAGAGCTGGAGGGCCAGCAGGTGCCGCTGCTGACCCAGGAGCAGGAAGAGGCCGAGGCCATGTTCCGCAAGGTCAACGCCATGGTGCAATCGGGCCCCATGGACGAGCCCATGCGCCTGGAGCGTTCGGTCACCCCCGCGCGGGGCGAGCCGTTCCCGGCAGAAATCATCTTCTCCAGCTACATGGATCTGGGCTATCCCGTCATCCTGGGCCTGATCCGCGACCTGAGCGAGCGCAAGCGGGGCGAGGAGGAGCGCTTGCACCAGGCCAACACCGACCAGTTGACGGGCCTGCCCAACCGGCGTTTTCTGGAGCAGCAGCTCGACGCCGTACTCTGGATCGCGCACCGCCAGCACACGCAGTGCGCCGTGCTGCTCATCGACCTGGACCATTTCAAGAAGGTGAACGACACGCTGGGCCACGCCTTCGGCGACGAGATCCTGCGCGACATCGCCCGGGCTCTGCAGGCCCAGCTCAAGCCCGGCGACCTGCTGGCGCGTCTGAGCGGTGACGAGTTTGCGCTGGTGATGGCGGGGCTGCCATCGCTCATGAGCATCCTGGAGGTGGAGGCCCGTGCGCTGGCGCTGCTGCAGCTGATCCGGCGCCAGTTCTGTTCCGCCGACGGCATGGAGTACCAGATCGAAGCCACCATTGGCGTCGCGTTTTCGGGGCGCGAGGGCCTCAAGGCCTCGGTGCTGCTACAGCACGCCGAGGTGGCCATGTACGAGTCCAAGGCGCGCGGGCGAGGCAGCTGGTGTTTCTTCGAGTCGGACATGGACGAACGCCTGGCCGAATCGCTGCGGCTGGAGTCTGCCCTGCGCCAGGCCGTGCCGCGCGGGGAGCTGCGCCTGCACTACCAGCCCATCTACAGCTGCAGCACCGGCCGCATGACCAAGGCCGAGGCACTGGTGCGCTGGGAAAACCCGCAACTCGGCTGGGTGCCGCCCGGGCGTTTCATCCCGGCTGCCGAGGAGTCCTCGCTCATCCTGGAAGTGGGGCAATGGATTCTGGAAGAGGCGATCCGCCAGGCCGCGCAGTGGCGGGCCCAGCCGGGTCTGGCACCGGTGGTCAGCATCAATGTGTCGGTGCGGCAGTTTGCGCAGCCCGGGTTTGAGAGCCAGGTGTTTGCCCTGCTGGAGCGCTATGGCGTGCCCCCCTCGGGCATCGAGCTGGAGCTGACCGAGACCCTGCTGGCCAGCGACCAGGAAGACCTGCCCGCGCTGCTGCACCGCCTGCACGACGCCGGGGTGGGGCTGTCGCTGGACGACTTCGGCACCGGCTACTCCTCTCTGAGCTACCTCTCACGCTTCAGCCTCAACACCGTCAAGATCGACCGCAGCTTTGTGATGGGCCTGCAGGAGAGCAGCCGCAACCATTCGCTGGTGCGCGCCATCATCTCGATGGCGCACAGCCTGCACCTCAACGTGGTGGCCGAGGGGGTAGAAACCTGGCGCCAGTACGAAATCCTCAAGGCCGAAGGCTGCGACTACCAGCAGGGCTACCTGCTGGGGCGGCCCATGGCGGCCGACCAGCTGCGCGCGCACCCGCAGGTGCTGGCCGGGGAGGAGAGCAACATCCCCGATGCGGTGATCTGAGGGCTTACTTCACCAGCAGCGCGTTGATGGCTTCGATGTCCTGTTGCGTGAGCGTGCCCGCCGCCTGGCGCAGCTTGAGCGTGCCCAGCAGCACGTTGTAGCGCGCCTGGGCCAGGTCGCGCTTGGTCTGGAACAGCTGGCTCTGGGCGTTGAGCACGTCGATGTTGATGCGCACGCCCACCTGATAGCCCAGCTTGTTGGCATCCAGCGCGCTCTGGCTGGAGGCCTCGGCGGCTTCAAGCGCCTGCACTTGGCCCTGGCCGGACTGCACGCCGAAGTAGGCCGCGCGCGTGGCCTGGGCCACATTGCGGCGCGCGGTTTCCAGGTCGGCCGTGGCTTTTTCTTCCAGGGCCAGGGTTTCCTTGACGCGGTTTTGCACCGCAAAACCCGCAAACAGCGGCATGTTCAGTGCCACGCCCACGCTGGCGGCGTTGCTGCGGCTGGTCACGCCGGGGGCACTGATGGTGCCGTTGAGGTTGCGCGTGACGTTGTAACCCGCCTGCAGGTCCACGGTGGGCAGGTGGCCGGTTTCGGCTTTTTTGGTTTCCAGCCGGGCGATGTCGAGCGCAATGGCGGCCTGGCGCACGCCGGGCTGCTGGTCGCGCGCCGTGTCCACCCAGGTGGCCACGTTGGCGGGTTGCACGCTGGGCAGCTGCAAGGGCAGGGCCAGGGGGCGCGGCTGGGTGCCGGTGATGCCCACGAGCTGGTCCAGCGCCAGGCGCTTCACGCGCAGATCGTTTTCGGCGGCGATCTCCTGCGCGATCACCAGGTCGTAGCGGGCCTGGGCTTCACGGGAATCGGTGACGGTGGTGGTGCCCACTTCGAAATTGCGCTTGGCCGAGGCCAGTTGCTCGGACACGGCGGCTTTCTGGGCCTGCACAAAGGTCAGGGTGTCCTGCGCGGCCAGCACGTCAAAGTAGGCCTGGCTCACGCGCACCAGCAGGTCTTGGGTGGCTGCGTCGAGCTGTGCCTGGGCCACGTCCACACCGCGCTGGCCTTGCTCCAGGGTGATGCGGTTGGCCGGGCGGTACAGCGGCTGCGAGGCATTGATGCCCACCGTCTGCGCCGTGCCGGTGTTTTCAATTTTGGGCTTGCTCAGCTCCACATTGCTGCGGGTAAGGCCACCCGTGAGCGCCGCCGAGGGCAGCAGGCCCGCGCGGGCCTGGTCGGCCTTGCGGCCAGCCGCATCCAGCTGGGCGCGGGCCGACTGCCAGGCCGTGTCATAGGTGCGGGCCGACTCCACCAGCTCCAGCAGGCTCTGGGCCTGCGCCGGGGCGGTGAGCGCCGCACCCAGTGCCAGGGACAGAAGGGACAGGGAAAGAGGCCGGAACGGTGTCATGGAGGTCCTTCGGAAGGGTCTGCGGTTCGATGGAGGATGCGAGCGAGCGGGGCGGTCGTGGGCCGTGGCAAAACGTCAGTACCGGGGCACGGCGGGGTCGTTTTCATGCGACCAGGCCTCAATGCCGCCAGTGATGTTGGCCAACCGTTCAAAACCGTTGTGCTGCAAAAACGCGGCCACCCGCAGGCTGCGTGCGCCGTGGTGGCACAGGCAGGCGATGGGGCGTTGCGCCTGAAGGGCAGCGTCCAGCTCGGCCAGCCGCGCGGGCAGCTCGCCCATGGGGATGGCCACCAGCTCGAAGCCCTCAGCGCGCACGCTGGCGGTTTGCAGCTCCCAGGGTTCGCGCACGTCCAGCACCAGGGGCTGGCTGCCTTCGGGTGCCGTGGCGAACCAGGCAGACAGCTGGGCAGGGCGGACGTGATCGATCATGCAGAACTCCGAAGGACGGTAATCAGAAGGTGAAGCCGGAGGGCTCGGGGAAGTTCACCAGGCGAGGCGCGATGGTGTCCCAGGGCGAGGTGGTCTCGAAACGGTCGCCGCTGCGGCGCGTCACGGTGAAGCGCATCACGGGATCGTTGCCCACGATAGCGCCCAGGCGGCCGCCGTCTTTCAGCAGCGCCAGCAGGGCGGCGGGCACTTCGGCCACCGAGCCGCTGAGCACGATCACGTCGAACGGGCCGTCCGGGATCGCGTCACGGGCGCCGTCGGCCTGACGCACATCGGCGTTCTGAATGCCGGCGTCGCGCAGGTTCTCGCGGGCCATTTCGGCCAGTTCGGGGTTGATTTCGAGGGACACCACGCGCTCGGCACGGTGGGCCAGCAGGGCGGCCATGTAGCCCGAGCCTGCGCCGATTTCGAGCACGCGGTCGGTGGGCTTGATTTGCAGGTCTTGCAGGATGCGGGCTTCCACGCGCGGCTGCAGCATGCTGTGGCCCTGGCGCACGGCCTCTTCGCTGTTGGCGCCCAGCAGGGGCACTTCGATGTCCATGAATGCCATGCTGCGGTAGGCTGGGGGCACAAAGTCTTCGCGGCGCACCACGGCCAGCAGGTCGAGCACGTCGGCGTCGAGCACGTTCCAGGGGCGGATCTGCTGCTCGATCATGTTGTAGCGGGCCTGGGCGACGGGGTCGCTGATGTTGGCGGACGTGTTCAGGGGCATGTTCATGGAATATCTCCGTGGGGCGGGCGTCTAGGACAAACCCTCGATTTTACTGGGCGTTGCAGACGCACCGGCGAACTTGCGGCGCGCCCAGCGGGCCAGATCATCCATGTAGCAATACACCACCGGCACCACCACCAGCGTGAGCAGCGACGAGGTGATGACCCCGCCAATCACCGCCTGGCCCATGGGCGCACGTTGCTCGGAGCCTTCGGAGAGCGCAAACGCCAGCGGCACCATGCCAAAGATCATGGCCAGCGTGGTCATGAGGATGGGGCGCAGCCGCACGCGGGCGGCCAGCAGCAGGGCCTCGGCACGGGGCAGGCCGGGCACGGTCTGGCCTGCGTCGTTCACATGCTCTTCGCGGGCGCGGATCGCAAAGTCCACCAGCAAGATGGCGTTCTTGGTCACCAGGCCCATGAGCATCACCACGCCGATGATGGAGAACATCGACAGCGTGGAGCGGAACATCAACAGCGCCAGAACCACGCCAATCAGCGTGAGCGGCAGCGAGGTCATGAGCGCCAGCGGCTGCAGGAAGCTCTTGAATTGGCTCGCCAGGATCATGTAGATGAAGATGATGGCCATGGCCAGGGCCGAGATGGCGTAGCCGAACGATTCGGCCATGTTCTTGGTGGAGCCACCGAACTGGTAGCGGTAGCCGGGCGGGAAGGCCACGGTGTCGAGCGCCTTCTTGATGTCACCCGACACCTCGCCAGCCGAGCGCTGGGACACGTTGGCGTTCACGGCCACTTCGCGGGTCAGGTCGCGCCGGTTGATCTGGTTGGCGCCGGTGGATTCGGTCACGCGAGCCACCTGGTTCAGGCGCACGATGCGCGCGGTGCCGTCGGCGGCCGTGAGCGCAAAGGGCAGGCGCTCCAGGTCGGCGGGCTGGGTGCGTGCCTCGGGGGCCAGGCGCACGTTCACGTCGTAGGTCTGGTCGTCCGGCGCACGCCAGTTGCCCACGGTGGAGCCCGCCACCAGGGTGCGCAGCGATGCTGCCATGGGCGCCACCGACAGGCCCAGGTCCGAGGCTACGTCGCGCTTGACCTCCAGTGCAATCACCGGCTTGTTGGGCTTGGCGCTGGTGTCCAGGTCCACCAGGCCGGGAATGTCGCGGATCTTCTCTGTGACCACCTTGGTCAGGCGTTCCAGCTCCTGCAGGTCGGGGCCTTGCAGCGAGAACTCCACCTGCTTGTTGCCACCCACGGCATCCAGCAGGCCCACGTGGGTGATGGTGATGCCGGGCACGGTTTTCAGGCGTTCGCGCAGCACGTCGGACATCTGGTCCACGCTGCGGCTGCGGTCCTTGCGGTCCACCAGGCGCACATAGATATTGGCGTAGATCTTGCCCTGTGCGCTGCCCGTGTTGATGGTGGCCAGCGTGTAGCGCACTTCGGGCATCTCGCGCAGGATGCCTTCCACCTGTTTGGCCTTGGCTTCGGTCGCTTCGAGCGACGAACCCACGGGCGTGTAGAAGTTGAGGCTGGTCTCGGAAAAGTCGGCCTTGGGCACAAACTCGGTGCCCAGGAGCGGCACCATGACCACGCTCAGCACGAAGATCGCCACGGCAATGGCCATGGTCGCCAGCTTGTGCACCAGCGACCAGCGCAGGATGTGCTGATAGCCCTCGGCCATGGCATCGGTGGCGCGGTCAAACCAGCCGGTGACGCGGCCAATCGTCTTGTCGTACAGGGTGACGGGTTCTGTTTTCTGGCCGTGCGCGTGGATGCTCGGGTCGTGCCAGATGCTCGACATCATGGGGTCAAGCGTGAAGCTCACGAACATCGAGATCATCACCGCCGCGACGATGGTGATGCCGAACTCGTGGAAGAACTTGCCGATGATGCCGCCCATGAACCCGATGGGCATGAACACCGCCACGATGGACAGGGTGGTGGCCAGCACGGCCAGGCCAATCTCCTGCGTGCCGTCCATGGCCGCGTCATAAGCGCCCTTGCCCATCTGCACATGGCGCACGATGTTCTCGCGCACCACGATGGCATCGTCGATCAGCAGGCCCACGCACAGGCTCAAAGCCATGAGCGTGATCATGTTGATGGTGAAGCCGAACATGTTCATGAACAAAAACGTGCCGATCAGCGCAATCGGCAGCGTCAGCCCGGTGATCACGGTGGAGCGCCAGGAGTTCAGGAACAGGAACACGATGAGCACCGTGAGGATCGCGCCCTCGATCAGTGTCTGGCGCACGTTGTTCACCGCCACGCGGATGGGGCGGGAGCTGTCGCCAATGCTCTCCAGCCGCACGCCGGGGGGCAGCTGGTTCTTGAGATCGGCCACGGCCGTGTTCAGGCCATCGACCACCTCGATGGTGTTTTCGCCCTGCGACTTCTGCACCGACAGCAGCAGGGTGCGCTGGCCGTTGTACAGGGCCAGACTCTCCACCTCCTGCGCGCCGTCGTTCACCCGTGCAACCTGGTCCAGGCGCACCGGGGCGCCGTTCTTGCGGGCCACGATGATCTTGCCGAAGTCCTCGGGCCGCTCCATGCGCGCATCGATCTGCACCACGCGCTCCTGCGCCAGCGAACGGATGGCGCCCACGGGCAGGTCCTGGTTTTCGTTGCGCACAGCGCTGGCCACCTGCTCGGGCGTCACGCCGAAGGCTTCCAGCGCCTGCGGGTTCAGGTAGATATTGATTTCGCGCTTGGTGGCACCCACCAGGTTCACCGCGCCCACGCCGCGCACGTTCTCCAGGCGCTTTTTCAGCACCTGCTCGGCCCAGGTGGTCAGCTCCACCGCGCTGCGGCCGGATTTTTCGTCGGGCAACACGGCCAGCGACCACACTGCGCGGCTCGCGGGGTCGAAACGCAGCACACGCGGTTCCTTGACCTCCGTGCGCAGGTTGGGGCGCACCGTGGCCACCTTCTCGCGCACGTCCTCGGCGGCCTTGCGGCCGTCGATGTGCAACTGGAACTCGATGATGACAACCGCCGTGCCTTCGTAGCTGCGCGAGGTGAGGGCGTTGATGCCCGCAATCGAGTTGACGCCTTCCTCGATCTTCTTGGTGACTTCGCTCTCGACAATTTCAGGCGACGCTCCGGGATAGTCCACGGTGACCACCACCACCGGGAAGTCGATGTTGGGGAACTGATCGACCTTCAGGCGCTGGTACGAGAACAAACCCAGCACGACGATGGCGAGCATCACCATCGTGGCGAACACGGGATTTTTCAGGCTGACTTTGGTGAACCACATGGCGGGGCGGGGCGCTCAGGGGGCCGTGCGGGAGGCTGCAGGCACAGCGACAGCCGCAGCGGCAGGCCCGGCGGTAGACACAACCGTGCCCTCGCGCAACTGGCCGATGCGGCCAGCAATCACGGGGGTGCCCACAGGCACTCCCTCCACCGCCACCAGGGTCTGGCCATTGACCACCGCGCGTGTGCCAGTCTTGACTTCGGCATAGGCCACGCGGCCATCTTTCAGTGTCTGGAGGTAGGGCGCGGGCTTATCGGTGCGCACCGCATCGAGCGGCACGGCCAGCACATCGGCGCGGCCGGTGTCGAGCGTGCCCTGCACAAAGAGGCCCTGGCGCAGCGGCGTCGCGTTCTGGGCCTGCTCCACGCGCAGGTACACCGGCACAGTGCGGCTGCCCGCCTGGGCGCTAGGGTTGATGCGCACCACCGTGGCTGTCACCGGTGCCGACATGCCTTCGACAGACAGTTGCGCCTTCTGGCCCACACGCACGGCCACGGAGTCGGCCGGGGGCAGCAGCGCCTCCAGCTCCAGGCGCGACAGATCCACCACCTCGATGATGCGGGCATCCACCGCCACGCGCTCGCCGGGCTGGGCCAGGCGCTGCGCCACCTGGCCGCTGATGGGGCTTTTGAGCACGGTGTCGTCCAGCGCCTTGCGGGCCACATCAGCCGCAGCCACGGCCGCCTGGTAGCTCGACTGGGCGGCCTCCAGGCTGGCCTGGGAGGTGACCAGCGCGGTGGGCGAAATAAAGCCCTGGTCCACCAGCGCGCGGTTGTTGGTGTACTGGCGCTGGTTGATGTCCACCTGGGATTTGGCGGCATCGGCCTGCTGCTGCGCCTGCCGCAGGCGGGCACGGGCCTCGGTAGGGTCGATGCGCGCCACCTCCTGGCCCACCTTCACGCTGTCGCCTTCACGCACCGTGAGGCCCTGCAGCTCGCCGCCCACGCGGGCCTTGACCATGGCCGAATCCACCGCCCGCAGTGCACCAGACACCGGCACTCCGAGCGGCAGATTGACCTGCGCCACCCGCAGCACCTCGTCGGCACCCAATTGCAGCGGCGCTGCCACGCGCTGCGCGGTGGCCTCGCTCAGGGCTTTTTGCTGCGCCTGCCGCGCGGCCATGGCACGCCAGACCCCACTGCCCACCAACACAACGGCGATGGCTGCCGCCACCCAGGGAATCCAGCGTTTCATGATCTGATCAGACAGGGGTTGAAGAGGAGGGGGCGGGCGGGTTGGTGCCGGACCGCACACACAGCCCGTGCAGGATGTTGTCGGCCTGCATGTCGATGTACTGCTCGGGCGTCATGCCCAGGGCATCGGGCACGCAGGCGCCGATGGAATGTTTCCACAGCATCAAGAAAATCATGGGCGCCAGCACCAGGTACACGGCGTAATCCGGGTTCATGGGGCGGAACTCGCCCCTCGCGACGCCCCGCTCAAGGATGCGCCGGATGAGCGCCTGGCCGGGCAGGATCACCTCCTGCTGGTAGAACTGGACGATCTCGGGGAAGTTTTGCGCTTCGCTGAGCATCAGCTTGGTGATGCCCGACGCTTTGGTGCAGCCAATGCGCTCCCACCAGACCTGGTAGCAGTAGCGCAGCACCTCGCTGGTGGTGCCTGCAAAGTTCTCCAGCTCGTTGTTCCACTCGGCAAACCGGCCCGCGATGTTTTCGCGGACCACGGCCTTGAACAGTTCTTCCTTGCTGGGGAAGTACAGGAATAAAGTGCCCTTGGACACCCCGGCCCGCGCAGCCACCTCGTCCACACGCGTAGCGGCAAAGCCCTTTTCGACAAACAGGTCGAGCGCGGCCTCCAGTAGCTCGCCAGGGCGTGCCTCCTTGCGGCGCTCGCGTTTGGTGCCTGCGGCTGTCGAAGGGGAGGAGGGTGTAGGAGACAAGGCGTTTTAGTTAATGACTGACCGGTTAGTAATGTAGCAAGCACGGGATAGGGCGTCAATTCATAATCACAGGCCCTGTCTCCGTTTGAACCCGAGGACCCCATGACTTTGCAAACCATCACCCTGGGCGGCGGCTGCTTCTGGTGCACCGAAGCCGTGTTCGACCGCGTGCGCGGCATCACCGACGTGGAAAGCGGCTACACCAACGGCCACACCATCAACCCCACCTACGAACAGATCTGCGAGGGTGACACCGGCCACGCCGAGGTGGTGCGCCTGACCTTTGATGCCGACGAGATCAGCCTGGAAGAAATCCTGGAAATCTTCTTCCACACCCACGACCCGACCACGCTCAACCGCCAAGGCAATGACGTGGGCACGCAGTACCGCAGCGGCATCTACTACGAAGACCCCGTGCACGGTGACATTGCCAATGACATGATTCGCCAGATGTCGCAAGACAAGCTGTTTGGTGCGCCCATCACCACCGAAGTGAAGCCACTCGCCAACTACAGCGCGGCCGAGGTGTACCACCAGGACTATTTTGCCAAGCACCCGAACGCCGGGTACTGCGCGTTTGTGGTGGGGCCAAAGGTAGAGAAGTTCAGGAAGACGTTTGCGAAGTACTTGAAGGGGTAGGGCGCCGTTCGGTAACTAGTTGACGGTTTGGGCGGTGGTCTGCGACCGATCAGTTCATGGACGAGGCGCTTGCTGGGCTACCCCTTGCTTTTCCAGCATTGCCAATAAGTCCTCCCGACTTGACGAGGCGGGCGAGAGCCTCCGGACGGGCACATAGGCATAGAGGTTGTTGGACAACTCGATTTCAATGAACCGCCTGTCCGCACGGAAAGAACGAACGGAAGCCCAGGGCGCAAACGACTCGATTCCGGAGTCGAATTCGCGCAGCCCTTCGTCAGACACCTCCAGTCGGATGGACCGGGGCGGATGGCTGCGGAACGAAGGGCGCATTCCTAGAAGTGCTTTACGCAGAAGGCCAAACTGGGCGAAAAACGATGGGATTCTCCAGGCGGTGGCTATCAAGGCCATGGCCAGAAGCTGCCAGAGCTGATGCCGGAATGAGACCAGCGCGGCATAGACGACGGCCAGCGCGATGACCCATTCCTTGGCTCGGTGCTTGCGTTCTTCGGCTGCGAGTTGATCCACACCGCGACCAGCACGAAAGCGCTGACTATGGAGTCGCCAGTCTTGAACATATTCGTAGAGCAGTTGCTGATCAGCGTCCGCTTTCACAAGCGGTATATCCATATAAAATTCACTATATTATTTTTAAATATTTCAGAGCAATTTAATCTGAAGGTGTTAAAAATCAGATAATCGCAAGCTCCAGACCTCTAAGAACAGCACGCGTTCTGTCGCGTACCCCCAGCTTGGACAAAACGCTGGAAACATGGTTTTTTATTGTCCCCTCAACCACATTCAAGGCGATCGATATTTCGCGGTTGTTGAACCCGCCTGCCATCAAGGCCAGGACCTCTTTTTCTCTTGACGTCAGGGGATCTGGCAGAGGCAGCTTGAGAAAAGCGGATTGATTTTCCTTGATGGAAGCGAGATTGCGTTCTGTAACGCCAGGTCTGAAGAGGGTTCCCCCGGCAACAACGGCCTTGATACTTTCGACCAGTCTTTCCAGCGATACATCTTTCAGCAGAAAGCCCTTGGCGCCAAATCGCATTCCTTCCAGCAGCGCATCGTCGTCGTCAAAGGTTGACAGCAGCAGCACCGCAGGCATGCCGGGCTTTGCCTGGAGTTCTTTCAGCACTTCGATGCCCGAGAGGCGGGGCATCCGGATATCCAGCAGCACAACGTCCGGGGCTGTTTTTGCAATGATTTCCAGCGCTTCCACGCCATCGGATGCTTCGCCCACCACCTCCAATTCGCCTTTGAGCGCAAGCAGGCTGCGAATGCCCGTTCGGACCAAGGTTTGGTCATCAATGACAACGATGCGGATCATGGCCTCCCTTCCCCTCGCTCCTGGGGGTGAGAACCCGAGCGTTCGGCCCGAACAACCAGTCGGACGGCAGACAGAATGCGGTGGGCCAAGGCCTGGGCCATAAGAAGAGTGTCGGAAGCTTGGGGACGTGAATTTACCTGCAAAGCCAACTCAAGATGCAGGCTGACGGCGGTGAGCTGGTGGCCGATGGAGTCGTGAAGCTCCCTTGCAATCCGCGCGCGCTCTGCAGTTCGGACGGTTTCCGCAAGCAACTGTTGCGTTGCCTGTACCTGTGAGTACGTTGTCACCAGTTCTTTGCGTTGTTGTTGCTCCCGCGCGCACAAAAGGCCAAAACAGAAGGCCAGCCCTTGCGACACCAGGCTGATGCAAGTGTCCTCGAAGGCTGCGGCGGTGGAGGAGGGCACAGTCAGGGGCGCAAGCAATCCCGACGCAGCGATTTCGCACTGCCCTGACTGCCGCAAACCCATTTGCCATAGCGCCGCATGGATGAGCATGGTTGCGCCCCACTGGGACCCCAGCCACGCCCACGCCCATCTGCGGGGCAAAAGAAGTGCGGAAACTGCCGCAAGCGGAATAAAAAAGCGCTCATCAACCAGCAGGGCCAATACCGTTTGCACGGCATAAAAAAGCGTCAGTCTTTGTGCGCTGGGACATGCCTGCAGGATGCGAATCCAGACCCCCGCCCCGACACCCAGCAGCAAAACCAGCAGCAGACTGCCTGCAGTGCCTGCCACGATGGAGGGCCCCCACCAGGCCGAGCGGAAAGCGAGCCAAGGCAGCAGGCCAGGGAAAGGCTGCAGCGGCATAAAACCCAGTGGCAGCAGCGAGACAACGGCGCGCAGTCCGATGACGGCATAAATACCTATCGCGAACCGCTCCAGCAGCCAGCGCGAGCGCACCAACGCCTGTGCATCATTCATTCAAACGCCTCGGGGGATGGGTAATGGACTGACAACACAAAGCCCCCGCCTGGCGGCGTGGCAACCGCGAGTGTTCCGCCAAAAGCTTCTACACGCTCCCTGATCCCCTTTAAGCCACTGCCGAATCTGTTTCTGTCCATTCCCATGGCGCCTCGCCCGTTGTCCTGGATGCGGACTGCGATACCGTTGCCAGATTGGGAAATCTGGATGCTCAGTGTGTCTGCCTCGGCATGCCGAACCGCATTGCTGGTGGCCTCCTGGACAATTCTGAAGATTGCGTGGTTCAGTGCATGCGACGCGATGGAAAGGCCCGGATCCATATCCAGAACGATCCGGGGGGTGGGGATATTTTTCTGCAGCACAAGCAACGCTTGCCGCAAATCACCAGAAGCTGGGGGCGATTCACCCAGCGTGGCCACTTCCACCCGCAACTGCCCGACCAGGGACTGGACGGTGCGGGCGGCATCCAGCGCCGCCCCTTCCAGCAGCCCGATGGACGCATTGGCATGAGCCTCCAGCGCTACCAGGTGCTCCCTGATACGGGCATCGATCTGTGTGGAAATCCGATTTCTTTCGGCTGTGGCCACCGCTTCCGACAAATGGCCTTGCGCCAGGCTCAGATTGCGGTGGAGGGTGGCCAGCTCTTTTCTGGCCCGCATTTCACTGTGGGCGACGAGGCCCACCACAAACACAAAAGCCTGGAAAGCGCAGCTTTCGAGTGCATTCAGACCGGTTAGCCATGACGCGGAGGCGCTCACCGCTTCCACACCGTCACAGACCACGGTCAACACATCGCTCCAGGCGCCCGCCATCACCGACAAGCTGGCAAGCAGCATTTGCAGGACCAGCATGCGCAGCGCTTTTGCAGTGGGATAGCAACAAGCCAGTTCAATCGCCGTCAGATAAAACAGGCCCGGACTGACCCAGGGGTCCAGAGCAAAGGCGATTCCCATGCGCACCAGCATGCTCGCCGCAGGCACATGGTCGGCGCCATCCATGGACCGCCAACCATGGGCACCGGTGAGCCAAAGGAAACACAGGCTGAGTGCGCTGTACACCCCCATGAACAACCATGGCGCTGCGGCGCCCTCCGGCGCTTGTGCCAGATGGGCCAGAGCCCATGCCTGAGCGGCCACATCGGCCAGCCAGGGCAGAGGAACCCAAAGTGATGGCCCGACCTGGGTCTGTGCGGGCTCGTTCCACAGGGACAGCAGTCCTGCCACGGTCATGAGCCCGGTTGCCACCAGGCAAAGTTGTCTGAACAGCTGCAAGGTTGAAAGGGTTGCTGAATGGGGTCCCGCTGCATTCTCGCGATATCGATCGGCTTGGAATGTGCCGAAAGTCATGGCCCGCCTCCATGCCTTTTGGCACATGCGGGCCATGGCGGGGTTTTTCACAATGGATTTTCTCAACAACTCTCTTTTGAACAGGATGAAAACCCTTCGTGAACTTGCCCCGGCCTTTGGCATGCGCTGGCACGCCTGTATCGCTCTCCCGCTGATTTTTGCCTTGACCGCTTGCGGGGGCGGAGCAGATCCTTCGGCCGACAAGCCAGCAGCGGCGCAACCCATTTTTACCCAAGGCCGGCTCGATCCTGCACTGAAGGGCCCATGGCGAATGCTGGGCACCGGCCAACTGGTCGATTGGAAGGACGATGGACTCCACCTCTTTCAGGAGGTGAAATCACGGTGTTATCCAGACCCACAAACCCTCCAGTCCCACGTTATTGACGGTTTCCTGTTTACCAAGAAACAAGAAAACGAGAAAACCACGGTTGAAATACATGCTTCAGCCAACACGCCTTCCGCCGTTACCCTGGAGAGAGTCAAGGAAATCCCAGCCCATTGCCGCCAGCCAATGAGTGCCAGCCATTTGGATATTTTTAATGTGTTTTGGGATATTTTCGACCTGGACTACGCATTCTTCAAGGAGCGCGGCATCCATTGGAATGAAAGAAAAGCGGAACTCGAAAAACTCGCGTCTGCTGCCCAAAGCGCGCAGGATCTGCAAAAAATCTTTGTCAAGGCATTGGGTGATTTCAATGACTACCACACCGGTGTGATGCACGCGGAAAACGGCCTCCCCGTATCGTATTTCAACAGCGGCAATACGACCTCCTACAAAATGCTGCGCCAGGCATTCGAGCAGCAATCCGATGTCGATTCGCTCGATGAATTTCAGCTGGAGTTTCTCAATGCAATACAACAATCCGCGATGAGCCGTTTGGGCAGCAGCAGCGGCAAGCTTCTGAATGGGGCACTCCTGTGGGGGGTACTACCGGGCAACGTGGGCTATATCGGCCTATCGCAAGAGATCGACTATGCGGACGGCTCGAACATCACCCGCGACCGAGCCCTGATCGCTGCCGAGATGGACAGGGCCATTTCTGCACTGCAGGGGACACAGGCCCTTGTCCTGGATCTCAGTGTCAACAACGGCGGTGCGGATGCCGTCAGCGCGGAAGTCGCAGGGCGTTTTGCAGATCGGCGCCGACTGGCCTTTACCACCCGGTCGCACCGCCCCCAGGGCCGGGCGGCGCAGGACTGGTACGTGGAGCCGAGGGGGGCGAAACAGTATTTGAAACCCGTGTATCTGCTCACCTCAGACCTCACCATCAGCGCTGGCGAGACACTGACGCTGATGATGCGGGAGCTACCCCATGTGGTTCATGTGGGCCAGCCCACCGCCGGGAGCCAGTCGAACAAGCTGGAGAAATCACTGCCTGGGCCCTTCCATGTGACGTTGTCCCATGAAATCAATACCGATTCCCGGGGGATCGTCCACGAAGGCCGCGGGATTCCTCCAACGGTGCCGGTTGTCATCTTCGATCCAGCAGATCCGCAGGCGCTCACCCACGGACATGGCCGGGCCCTGGACAAGGTGCTGGAGCTGATCGGCCGCTGAAGCGGATGCTGGTGGGCAGGGGCAATGTCTTTTGGGGTGGCGGCCGCGCGGCATAATGCAACCCGATTGCGTTACAAGCCTTGCTTGCCCACCGCGCCATGCCCACGCCCAACTCTTCATCCCCTCACAGCCCGCCCTGGTCGCTCCCCCCCGGCATGCGCGCCACCCGCGCCACGCGGGCGCTGGCGGCGCTATATGAAGCGCGCCCCGACGCCGCACTCTCCGAAGCGGAAGTCGAAGCGGCACTGGTCGAGGCGGGCGCCCCCGTCAACAAGGTCACCGTCTATCGCATGCTCGACCGTTTTGCCGCCGCCGGGCTGCTGCACAAGCAGGTGGATGCGGCTCGCGTCACCCGCTACGCGCGTGCGCCGCAGGGAGAGGAGGGCGCCGCGCCCCGTTTTGAGTGTGACGACTGCCACCGCCAGTTCCGCCTGTCACAAGGCTCGGCCAAGGTGCAGAGCGCCCTCAAGCAGGTGCTGCAGGCGCTGGCCACCGCCGGGCATGAGAGCTTGGCGGTGGACATTGCCGTGCACGGGCGCTGTGCGGAATGTGCCCACCCGGCCGAGGGTGCCGCCGCATGATCCGCACCCGGGGGCTTTCCTATACCTACGCCACGGGCGGCGCTGCGCCGCTGCGTTTTCCGGATGTGGACCTGCGCCAGGGCGGCACACTGCTGCTGCGCGGGCGCTCGGGCACCGGCAAGTCCACCTGGCTGGCGCTGATGGCGGGGCTGCGCGGTGCCAGCGGGGGCGACCTGTTTGTGGCGGGCACCCAGCTGGGCACGCAGCGCGGGGCAGAGATCGATGCCTGGCGCGCACGCACCATTGGCTTTTTGCCGCAGAAGCTCTACCTCAGCAGCGCGCTCACCGTGGCCGACAACCTCGCGCTGGTCTACTTTGCGGCCGGGCTGCCGCGCGACGATGCGGCCATCCACCGCGCACTCACCCAGGTGGGCGTGGCCGGGCTGGCGGCGCGCAAGCCGCACCAGCTCTCGGGCGGGCAGGCGCAGCGCGTGGCGCTGGCACGGGCCGTGCTGCTGGCGCCGCAGGTGCTGCTGGCCGACGAACCCACGGCCAGCCTGGACGACGAGGCTGCAGCCGACGCCTTGGCACTGCTGCAGCAGAGCGCCGCCGCCTGCGACGCCAGCCTGGTCATCGCCACGCACGACCAGCGTGTGGTGCAGGCGCTGGCCGGTGCACAGACGCTGGATTTGAATGAAATAGCGGCCTACCGCGCAACAGAAGGGCGCGAGTAGCTATGAAAAGCATAGTAAAACTGGCCCGCCTGTCGTGGCGCTACCTGTGGTCCCGCCCACTGGCGGCGGTGCTCAACCTGCTGGTGCTCACGCTGGGCCTCGCTGCCATCACGCTGGTGCTGCTGGTGGCCACGCAGCTCGACAAGGCCTTTGAGCGCGACCTGGATGGCATCGATCTGGTGGTGGGCGCCAAGGGCAGCCCGCTGCAGCTGATCCTGGCGGGCGTGTTCCACATCGACGTGCCCACGGGCAACATCCCGCTGCAAGAAGTACAGGCATTGCAGAAGAACCCGCTGGTGGCGCAGGTGATCCCGCTGAGCCTGGGCGACAGCTACCAGGGCTTTCGCATCGTCGGCACCACGCCCGACTATGTGGCGCACTACGGGGCTGCGTTGGCCGAGGGCGCGCTGTGGCAGCAGCCCATGGACGCGGTGCTGGGCGCCAGCGTGGCGCGTGGCATTGTCAAAAGCAGCCATGCCGGTGCGCCGCTGGTGGGTGCCACCTTTGTCGGCAGCCACGGGCTGGGCGGGGGAGGGCACGCGCATGGCAACCACCCCTACCGCGTGAGCGGCGTGCTCGCGCCCTGCGGCTGCGTGCTTGACCGTCTTATCCTCACCAGCACCGAATCCGTCTGGATGGTGCACGAGACCGCCACGGCCAACGATGCGGAAGACCTGGAAATCATGAAGGAAGAGCGCGAGGTGACCGTGGCCCTGGTGCGCTACCGCACGCCCATGGCTGCTGTCACGCTGCCCCGCCAGGTCAACAGCGGCACATCGATGCAGGCGGCAGCGCCTGCCATTGAGGTCACGCGCCTTTTGCGTCTGCTGGGCGTGGGCGCCGATGTGCTGCGCGCCTTTGGCGGCGTGCTGCTGGCTGTGGCCGCGCTGAGCGTGTTCATCGCGCTGTGGAACGCCGTGCGCGAGCGCCGCGCCGACCTGGCCATGCTGCGCATGCTGGGCGCGCCGCCCGGCCGCGTGGCGGGGCTGGTGCTGTGGGAGGCGCTGTGGCTGGCTGCGCTGGCTTCTGCCCTGGGGCTGCTGCTGGGCCATGGCCTGGCGCATGGCCTGGGTTGGGCGCTGCAGGCACAGGGGCTGTTGCCCGTTACCGGCCTCATCTGGCTGCCCGCCGAAGCGGGTGTGCCGCTGCTGGCAGCGGGTGTGGCAGCGCTGGCGGCCTTGCTGCCCGCGATGCAGGCCTACCGCACCGATGTGGCCGACCTGCTAAGTCAGCCCTGATGCACCCACCGAGTTCTGACTGCCACAAACCCTCCATCAACTCCACCTGAAAGTCCGTCCATGAAAAAGCTCCTCACCGCTCTCGCCCTGGCCCCCATGCTGCTCGCCGGTGCCCTGGCCCACGCCCAGGCCCACAACGACAAAGACACCAAGGAGGACATCGCCCGCCACCGCGCCATGGCAGCCGCGCACGAGGCCGCCGCCAAATGCCTGGAGTCCGGCAAGGGCCATGACCAGTGCCAGAAAGACCTGCAGGCCGCCTGCAAAAACCTGGCTATCGGAAAATACTGCGGCATGAAGCACGCGCACTGAGCTGTAACGCACCGCTTCACCCCTCGTTCGCCTCCACCCACAGGTTCTCCCGCCATGGCCACCCACCAGCCCTCCCGCCTGACCACTGCTTTCTGGCAACCTGCCGCCCGCCGCGCCCATGCCACACGCCAAGCGGCGGCAGCATTCGCCTTGCTGTGCTGCGCCGGGGCCGTGCTGGCCCAGGCGTCTGGCCAGCCCCTGGCCACCAAGCCCGAGCCGGGCGCGTTCGAGCGGGCTACGGGCAAAACCGCTCCAGCACCTGCGGCGGCGGGCGGGGCGGGCGCAGCCCCCGTGCTCTCGTCCCCACTGCCTGCAGGGGCCGCTGCGGGCATCCCATCTGGCACCGGGGCGGGCTACCACAACCCCAACAGCCCCATCGCGCCGCTGCCCCAGCGCAATGACGTGGTGCCCTGGTCGGTGCTGACCGATCTGACGCGCAAGACCACCAAGGACGGCATCGTGCCCGTGTTCAACGAGGCGCAAAAGGGCATGGACAAGACCGTGCAGCGCATCCAGGGCTTCATGATGCCGCTGGACGCCAAGGCCACGCAGACGCACTTTTTGCTCACCTCCGTGCCCATGACCTGCTCGTTCTGCCTGCCCGGCGGGCCCGAGAGCATGGTCGAGGTCAAGGCCAAGACCCCCGTGCGCTATTCGATGGAGCCCGTGGTGGTCGAGGGCCGCTTCACCGTGCTCACCAACGACCAGTACGGCCTGTACTACCGCGTGGTCGATGCCGTGCAGGTGAAGTGACCCGACTCTGAACCCTCCCATGACGCGCCACCGCTTCGGCCCGCTCCGGCCCCGGTTGCCCGCCTTGCCGCGCGGCGCAGGGCAGGGCGCGCCTGCACGCTGGTGGGCGCACCTGGCCCTGGTATGGCTGGTGCTGGCCTTGGTCGCGGCCCCCACCCTGGGGCGCCTGCACCAGGTGCTGCATGGTGATGTGCTGGACCGGGTGCAGACCCACGCCCACGCCACCGACACGGCGAGCGCCGACCACCGCCACGGGCAGCTCGCACAGCTGGTGGCGGGCCACGCACCTACAGACTGTTTGCTGCTCGATCAGCTCGCGCTGGGCGACGCATTGCACAGCGCCCCCCTGGCGCTGCCCGAGGCCGCCCCCACGCAGGCGCAGCCTTGTTTCCCCGCCGGGCGCGCCACGCTCCCGCACACCGCGCTGTTCCTCGCGCGGGGCCCGCCAGCGGCCTGAGCGCCTGCCCGCGTTGGCGCATCCTTGCGCCGTGCGGCCCCAGCCCCCATGGCCGGGGTCTCGTCGCGCGCAAGCGCCCCTGGGCACCTATCACTCCCAATTTCATAGCTGAAAGCGCAATACAGATGCGCGCAGAAGGCTGTTTTTACTCATATTTTCACGCCCACCAGGCGTGAAGCTGTCTGCCTGCCCGCACACACCCGGCCCGCCCGGTGTGGCGCAGCGCATGCCTTTGTTGCAAGCCACCACCATGACCACACTCTCCTTCGCCCACCCCGCAATGCCCCAACGCCGCCGCCCCACCACCCTGCACCCCGTGGCCCTGGCCGCCGTGCTGGCGCTGTCGGGCACTGGCTCCTTCGCCCAGGCGCAGACCACGGCCCCGGCGGCCGCTGAAGCCACGCCCAGCCTGCCGCCCGTCACTGTGTCTGCCAGCGGCCTGCAACTGGGCGCCAGCGAAATGACCGCGCCTGTCACCGTGCTGGAGGGCGACGAACTCGTGCGCCGCCGCGAGGCCACGCTGGGCGAAACGCTCAACAGCGAGCCCGGTATCACCAGCAGCCACTTTGGCGCGGGCGCCAGCCGCCCCATCATTCGCGGCATGGACGGCCCGCGCGTCAAGGTGCTGTCTGACGGCGCCGAGCTGCACGACGCCTCCACCATCAGCCCCGACCACGCCGTGGTGTCCGAGCCGCTGCTGGCCACGCAGATCGAAGTGCTGCGCGGCCCCTCGGCCCTGATCTACGGCAACGGCGCTGTCGGCGGCGTGGTCAACGTACTGGATGGCAAGGTACCCACTGCCGTCCCGGCCAAAGGGCTGGAGGGCAGTGCCGAACTGCGCGCCAACACCGGCGCACGCGAAGGGGCAGGGGCCTTTTCGCTGACGGGCGGCACCGGCAACCTGGCCGTGCATGTGGAAGGCGTGGCGCGCGATGCGGGCGACTACCGCGTGGGCAAAGGCTGGGCGCCCGAGGGCGAAGCCACGCGCAAGGTGCTGGGCAGCTTCAACCGCACCAACACCGGCAGCGTGGGCCTGTCGTGGGTGGGTGAGCGTGGCTACCTGGGCGCGGCCTACACACGCCAGGCCGCCAAATACGGCTTGCCGGGCCACAACCACAGCTTTGAGGGCTGCCACACCCATGGCAACCAGCTGCACTGCGGCGCCCACGAAGGCGAGGAAGGTGAAGACGGCCATGACCACGATCACGACCATGGCCATGGCGCCGTGCCCGTGGTGGATCTGCGCAGCGAACGCTTCGACATCCGGGGCGAGCTGCGCAACCCCTTTGCGGGTTTCTCGGCCCTGCGCCTGCGCGCGGGTGTGACGGACTACGTGCACGACGAAATCGAGGGCGGCGCTGTGAGCACCACCTTCAAGAACAAGGCCTACGACACCCGCATCGAGCTGCAGCACGAGCCCATCGCCGGGTTCAAGGGCGTGATCGGCCTGCAGACCTCGCAGCGCAAGTTCAGCGCCGAGGGCGAAGAGGCCTACGTGCAACCCACGGTGACCCGCCGTACCGGCCTGTTTGCTCTGGAGGAATACCGCCTGGGCGACTGGCGCTTTGAAGCCGCCCTGCGCCACGACCGCCAGACCGCCCGCGCCGAAACCAGCGGCATCGAACGCAGCCACAACGGCACGTCGGCATCGCTGGGCGCGGTCTGGAAGTTCACGCCCGGCTACCAGGTGGGAGCCTCCTTCACCCGCGCCAGCCGCGCCCCGTCTGCCGAGGAACTGTACGCACGCGGCCTGCACATGGCCACCAGCACGTACGAGCGTGGCGACGCCAGCCTGCGCTCCGAAACCTCGCAGAACTTCGACCTCAGCCTGAAGAAGACGGCGGGCGACACCACCTTTGGCGTAAGCGTGTTCCGCAACAGCATCAACAACTACATCTACGGCCGCACGCTCGACGCACTGGACGGTCTGCAACTGCTGCAATACAGCCAGACCGACGCCACCTTCACCGGCATCGAAGGCCAGGTGCGCCAGCGCCTGAACCGCAACCTGGGCGTCACCCTGTTCGGCGACACCGTGCGGGCCAAGATCGACGGCGCAGGCAACCTGCCACGCATCCCCGCCACCCGCGCGGGCCTGCGGCTGGATGCGAACTGGAACGCCTGGGAAGGCCAGGTGGAGTGGGTGCAGGTGGCGCGCCAGAACCGCATCGCGGCATTCGAAACCACAACCCCCGGCTACGGCATGCTGAATGTGGGCCTCGCCTACAACGGCCAGTTCAGCAGCGGCACGCCCTGGCAGGTGTACCTGAAGGGCACCAACCTGACGGACCGCCTGGCGTATGCGCACACCTCCTTCATCAAGAACGCGGCACCGCTGATGGGGCGCAACCTGACAGTGGGGGTGAAGGTGGCGTTCTGACGGGTGATGCCGTCGTGATGTGAGCGTGCCAGCGGCGGGGCAGGGCGCTGCTGGCTCGCACATGCCATTGGCCCAAACCGCCGAAACCAAGGAGGGCCTGGATGCATGCCATACTTGGTTTCAGATGGTTGATGTTCCGATCCGTCAAGGCGACGCGGCCCGAGCCTCGGCGATGGCGTGCACCCGATGTTGGAATGGGATTGGCAGCGCAGCAGGCCGCCCAAAGCCGGGTAGCGCGACGCGCGAGGGACTTGTTCTGCGTTGCCTTTTCCGTATCTGCCCCGTTTTGCGATAGCCCTGCATGCCCACCACGCCCACGCCGTCCGCCAACCTGCTGCAACTGCTTCCCGAGGCGGTGGTGCAGACCGATGCGCTGTGGCAGATCACCTACCTGAACCCGGCATGGCACAAGCTCACCGGCCATTCGGTGGCGGCGGCACTTGGCAGGTCTTTGCTGGAGTTCGTGCATCCCGACGACGTCGGCACCATGCGCTCGGGCATGCCGGTGTTCCGCTTGCGCTTTGCCGACGCCGACTATCGCTGGGTGCGCCTGCAGTTCCACCCGGAGACAGATGCGACGGAGCGGGTGATCAGCCGCCAGGGTGTCCTGATCGAGATCACCGAGGTCACCGAGCAGGTGCTGGTGGAGGTTCGCCAGCGCTTTCTGCGCTTGCTGGAAACCATTGACGGCGTGGTGTGGGAAGCTGAAATCGGAGTGGGCAATACCTTTCTGAGCCCGCAGGTCGAGCGCTTGTTTGGCTACACCGTCGAGGAGTGGCGGGCTGACCCGGGCTTCTGGCGGGCGCATGTGCACCCCGATGATCTGGAGGAGGCACTGCGCATCGACGATGCTGCATACAACGCCACGCACAGC
>OGCL01001088.1_pt1 | contig 24952 bp, 20 predicted proteins | sample 1570041 | NCBI WGS metagenome assembly OGCL01 (sample SAMN06266162, study PRJEB24511) | hot springs metagenome | isolation source: Hot spring water | place: South Africa: Limpopo | collected 2015-06-22 | reverse complement strand
CCCTCAAAACCCTCCAGCAGGGCAACATCGCCCCCGTTGACCTCGCCCAAGCCAGCATTGGCCCCGGTGTCGCCGTCTTCTCCCGTTATGCCGCTGTCCTCGAAAACGACGGCTCACCCATGACCGTCCGCACCGCCCTGCAGCTCATCAACCGCTACCTCGACGAATACCTCACCGAACAAGAAGGCGAATTCGACAGCATCACCCGCTGGGCACTCACCTGGTTTGAGCAACACCAGTTCAACGCAGGGCTATTTGGGGAAGCCGAAACCCTCAGCAAAGCCAAGAATACCAGTGTGCAAGGCATGGTCGAAGCAGGCATCCTCGAAGCCAAGGGCGGCAGAGTGCGCTTGCTTAAACGGGAAGCCCTCACCCTCCCAGCCTCCCTCTCCCAAAGGGAGAAGGAGGGGCAAGAGTCCGAAAGCCCCTCGCCCTCAGGGGGAGGGGTTGGGGTGAGGGTCAACGACTGGCTCATCACCCAATCGCTGATCTACCAACTGGAACACCACGGGGAGATGGGTGCCGCCAAACTTCTAGCGGCGCTGGATGGGCGAGGGCATGTCGCCCGCGACCTGTCCTATCGGCTCTACAACCTGTGCGACAGAAAAAGCTGGACGCAAGAGGCGATCGCCTACAACGGTCTAGTAGTTTCTTGGCCCGAAATAGATCGGTTAGCATTAGAGATGAAACCTAACACCCCCATACAAACCAGCTTCCTCTAACCCCCTTACTGAACACCATCCCAGAGAGTATCCACCCCTACCAGCGCAAACCATGATAACTTTACAACTCCGACAACTCACTGTTCCCCCTGGTCAACGCCTGCTGATTCACGACCTTAACTGGTCAGACTTTGAAGCTGTCTTGGCCGAACTGGGCGAAAAACGAGCCAGCCGCCTTGCCTACTGCGATGGTGTTTTGGAAATCAGGATGCCACTACCCAAACACGAGCGAGAGAAATCCATTATCGGCGATATCGTCAAAATCCTATTGGAAGAACTAGAGATCGACTGCGAATGTTTTGGCTCAACCACCTTCAAACGGCAAGCCATGAACTATGGCATTGAGCCAGACGAATGTTTCTATATTCAAAATCACCAGATCATGATTGGCAAAGATCGCCTAGATTTATCCATTGACCCACCCCCCGATCTGGCGATCGAAGTTGATGTCACCTCCAAAACCCAGATTAATGCCTACACCCGCCTGGGCGTGCCCGAGCTGTGGGTTTACGAAGGAACAGAGCTGAAAATTTACCTCCTAACAGCAGGGCAATATCAGAATTCTGCTACCAGCCCCACCTTCCCAAACCTACCGATTTTAGAATGGGTTGCAGAAGTATTAGAGCAAAGTAGAACGATCGGGCGTAGCCCTGCCCTACGAGCCTTTCGTCAAAAAATACGATCCCTCCCAACCCCATAACCCAACCCCATAAATTTAGTGTTCATACTCACCTAATTATCCCTATGTCAATCACCAATCACGAACGAGTCGGCCGTGCCCTCAGACTGCTCCATGAAGGATTATATCCCTACTTTGAGCGGGAAATGACTGCCACCTATACCCAGCAGTGGCCATTGCGGGCTGCGGCTTTTTTCGGACAGGACAGTGTTGCCGTTCAAGCCAGCCTCAAGACGGACCTTCACAACTTCCTCAAATTTATGTGGAAAGAGTGGAACGATGTATTCCACAAAACCCTCGGCAAAGTTGAACGCAGTTTGCTTTCCGAATGTCAGGATATTCGCAACACCTGGGCCCACCATGCCACCTTTACCACTGATGATGCCTACCGTGCCCTAGATACCATTGGCCGTCTTCTCACTGCGGTTTCTGCGCCTGAGGTTACCGAGGTGGAACGACAAAAGCAAGAACTCCTCCGCATTCGCTATGAAGAACAAGCCCGCCGTGAAACCCGTAAAGTGACGATCGCCCCCACCGAAGGGCAACCCATGCCAGGACTTAAGCCTTGGCGGAAAATTGCCACTCCCCACCCGGATGTGGCGTCTGGTAACTTCCAACAGGCTGAGTTTGCCGCTGATCTGTGGCAGGTCTATCTTGACGAAGGTTCGGATGAATACCGCGATCCCACGGAATTTTACCGTCGCACCTACCTCACGGAAGGTTTACAACAACTCTTGAAAAATGCTCTGCGGCGGCTGAGCGGTCAAGGCGGGGATCCAGTCGTAGAAATGCAAACCAACTTCGGCGGTGGTAAAACCCACGCCATGCTTGCCCTCTATCATCTCTTCTCTTCTCCTCTCGCCCCTTCTGGGAGAGGGGTCGGGGGTGAAGGTTTGCTGCCGGGGATGGAATCCCTCTTCCAAGAACTAGGCATGAACCAGCCACCCCAAAATGTCAACATCGCCGTCCTAGTAGGCAATAAACTCCAACCCAGCGGCATTGTTCCCTACAAATCCGAACACGCTAACCCAAAGCGACCCATTATCAAAACCCTCTGGGGCGAACTGGCTTGGCAACTGGGGGGAGTGGAGGGCTATGAACTGGTGCGACAGGCGGATGAAACCTCCACCAACCCAGGTGATGCGCTGAAGGTGCTGTTTAATCGCTTTTCGCCCTGCCTAATCCTCATCGATGAATGGGTCGCCTATGCGCGGCAATTGCACGAACAACCCGATCTGGCGGGGGGCAGTTTTGATACCCAGTTCACCTTTGCCCAAACCCTGAGCGAGTCGGCAAAGAATGCCAAAGATACCCTGCTGGTGGTGAGTATTCCCTCCTCGGATATTGAAATCGGGGGCGATCGCGGCAAGGAAGCGCTAGACCGCCTCAAAAATGCGATCGGGCGGGTGGAGTCTCCTTGGCGACCAGCCAGTGCCGAAGAAAGTTTTGAGATTGTGCGGCGCAGGCTGTTTCAGCCCCTCACCGACCCCAGCTTGTTTGTGAAACGGGATGCGGTCGTTAAAGCCTTTGCCGATATGTACCGCAGTCAAACCCAAGAATTTCCCAGCGATTGCAAAGAAAGCGACTACGAGCGTCGCCTGAAAGCGGCCTATCCCATCCATCCTGAATTGTTCGATCGCCTCTATAACGACTGGTCCACCCTCGATAAATTCCAGCGCACCCGCGGCGTCCTGCGCCTGATGGCCCAAGTTATCCACTCCCTTTGGGAGCGCAATGATCAAAGCCTGATGATCCTGCCCGCCCACATTCCTATCGACGATTTGCAAGTGCAGTCGGAACTAACGCGCTACCTAGAGGATAACTGGCTACCCGTGATTGACAAAGACGTGGATGGTACCAATTCCCTGCCTCTTACCCTCGATCGCGACAATTCCAACCTAGGGCGCTATTCCGCCTGTCGCCGTGTGGCTCGCACCATCTACATGGGGTCTGCGCCCACCCTGCGGGCGGCCAACCGGGGCATTGATGATCGCCGCATTAAGCTGGGGTGTGTGCAACCAGGGGAAAGTCCTGCCGTTTTTGGCGATGCCCTGCGACGGCTCACTGATCGTGCCACCTATCTGTATATTGACGGCAATCGCTACTGGGTTTCTATCCAGCCCAATGTTAATCGTACTGCTCAAGAAAAGGCTGATCAATTCTTCAGCGATCGTTATCCTGTCTGGGAAGAAATTATCAAACGGCTCAGAGCGGACAAAAATAAAGGAGAATTCAGCGCGATTCACATTGCTCCCAACTCTACCGCCGACATTCCTGATGATTCACTTCTAGGAGTCAGGCTAGTGGTACTGGGTCCTCAATACCCCCACGCTAGAGGGATAAAAGACAGCCCTGCTCGTCAATGGGTAGAAGACGCTTTAACCCATAAAGGGAATGGCCCGCGCTACTACAAAAATACTCTCCTTTTCCTTGCTCCTGACAGATCTAAAATCGAAAATCTGGAGCGCCATACTGCTCAATATCTTGCTTGGAAAACGATCGAGGATGAGAAAGATACCCTCAATTTAGATGTTTTCCAAACGAAACAGGCTTTGACAAAACTCAAACAGTCCGATCAAGATGTAAATAACATTCTCAAAGATACCTATCAATGGTTGCTGATTCCCTGTCAGCCAGAGGCTCAAGGCGAAATAGAGTGGAAGGAAACCAGATTAGCAAATCAAGACTCTCCATTTTTACAAGCCAGTCGCAAAGCAATTCATGAAGGTGACCTGTTAGCCAACTATTCAGCTACCAATCTTCGCTTGGAAGCCCTCGATAGATTTCTCTGGCGAGATGCTAATCACATCGAGCTAAAACGGCTTTGGGAATATCTGACCCAGTACCTCTATCTCCCTCGCTTGAAGAATCAATCCGTGCTTCTGGAGACCGTTCAAGGTGGAGTAGCATCAACTATCTGGACTGATAACTTTGCCTATGCCGAAGGCTTTGATGAGAAGACAGGAAAGTATGTTGGTCTTCAGGTTGCAACGGGCATTACCCCCAGCCTTAGCCCCAACAGCCTGCTGGTGAAGCCAGAGGTTGCTCAGAGGCACTTTGATGCCCATGTCGCCGTCCAGACATCACAAAACATTACTGCTGGGGGGACAACCACTCCTCCAGTGGTCAGACCAACAGATGATATTACATCAATGAATGGCTCTGGCGATGATAAGACGGGAGTAACTAAAGTCCTCCGTAGATTTTATGGAAGCGTGGAAATTGATGCTCTACGGATAAATCGCGATACAGCGATGATCGCCGATGAGGTCATCCAGCATCTCACTGCATTGAATGGCGCAACGGTCCAAATCACATTGGAGATTGAAGCAGAAATTCCTGATGGACTGCCTGCAGATGTCGTGCGAACTGTAACAGAAAATTGTCGGACACTCAATTTTAAGATTCAATCTTTAGATGAATAGGACTTAGGCGCAATTTTTCAAGACCCTCACCCTAAGCGTGAGCGGAAGAGGGAACAAGAAAAAAATCTAACTTACCCCCTAACCTGCGGGAGATCTGCGACACTGCCGCTTGTGGCAAAAGGGGCTGGAGGATGAGGGCAATCTTCACTGTGCGTCAGTCCTAGTATTTATTACTTGTGCAAAAGGTCTAGTATTTGCAAAACATCCTTTTCCGATGATTGATGCTTTAATACAGGTGAAAAGTTTGCTACATAAAAATTTATGGTTCGGCTTGAAGGTTTAACCGCTGGTACCACAGTCAAAGGAATTTTACCCAATCAAAATGTTACCATCATTAATGCGAAGTGGCACGGTAGTGATGTAGTTGAATTAACCTACAAAGATTTTAACGGTCAGCCCCATACAGAGATATTATTCCGCGATCGCGAGTCGGAACTGGAAATTGTTACAGAAGGAAGACCTTGGAGTTTCAATGGGGATGGAGCATTACTGCGACTGGTTTCTGAAGCCCATCGGATTCGGTTAGCTCACCTTTTTGATCCACTCCTAGCGGTTCACACCTCCCTAGTAGAACCACTGCCCCACCAAATTACAGCGGTATATGGAGCAATGCTCAACCGCCAACCCCTCAGATTCCTCCTTGCGGATGATCCAGGTGCGGGGAAAACCATAATGGCGGGGTTGTTTATCCGTGAGTTACTGATTCGTGGGGATTTGCAACGATGTATGATTGTTTGCCCTGGTAGTCTGGCGGTGCAGTGGCAAGATGAGCTATTTCACAAGTTTCATTTAGCCTTTGAGATTCTGACCAGCGATCGCATTGAGTCAGCACGCAACGCCTTTGTGGAGATACCACTGGTGATCGTGCGGATGGATAAACTCAGTCGCAATGAAGACCTGCAAGATAAGCTGAGACAAACGGACTGGGACTTGGTGGTAGTGGATGAGGCTCACAAGATGTCGGCTTCATTCTTTGGTGGAGAAATCAAAGAAACCAAGCGTTTCAAACTCGGTAAACTACTTTCAACCCTTACCCGACATTTTCTGTTGATGACAGCAACTCCCCACAATGGGAAAGAAGAGGATTTTCAACTTTTTTTGGCACTTTTGGATGGCGATCGCTCTCAGTCTAACCCATAAATTCCATTGATGAGGTAAATTAAAATCCTTAGAGGAACTCTGTTTTCATTCACTAGGTATTCATCAAGCGAACGGGCGATCGCCTCTAAAGTTGGCTCTAAGTAACTGATGCGTCCCTTAGCGTTACTTAAATGCTCTTGATGCTTCTGCCATAGATACAGTGGACTAGTCTTGGGGTAGGAAAATCGGAAAATCTTGAGCCATGGAAAACTACAAATCAGCAGTTTGCTGTTGGTAGAGGTATAGGTTGCGCCATCTGAGAACTTACTGAAAAATTCGTATTTGGGGGAGTGCAAAGTATCATCATAAACAACAGCGTATGCCTCTCTTCTTGGCGATACATAGCAAAAAACACTGATGCTAGCATACTTGCTACAGACCAATTCTCCAAATAGCTGAAAGCCCAAGTTTCGCAGTTCCCGATCCACTCCCACGAGCAGATTTGCACAGCTATCTGGCAAAGTATCAATTAGCTTTCCTGCGTAGGAAGCTATAACTCCGTGATAGACCACTGGATAGCTGTCAATTCGCCTTTCTCGCTCAGTTTGATCTCTAGTTGGTAAAGCAGGCATTTGCCCTGTAGCTTTTGAATTTGGCATCTTTGGAGCAGGCAGTCCCAAAAAACTTGCCACATCTTCCGCAGTCCTTCTAGCTTCCTCACCATCCATAGTATTGACTAGCTTCACTTCTGTTCCACTGGTAAGGGCTATGGTGGGTGCGTACCAATCATCACTATCAGAATCCTGCCAATGTTTGATGTGCACAGAGGCAGACGAAAGTGGATAGGTAAATTCTGTAGTGCCAAATGCGCGCTTCAAGCGATGGATAATCTGAAATTTTTCGAGGATCAGGGTTTCTTGGATTACCACTACCAAACAGCCCCTTAAGAGGGTGAAACTGCCCGCAAAGATAAGTATCAGAACTACCCAAAAAAATAAAATACTAATGCTATTGCGCCTTAGGATCAACTCATTTTTCTCCGTGCCACTAATAAAATGATTTACGGAAGACTCTTCGGACAAATCTAGGCTGTGTTCATCAAAGAGTTCTACCTCACCAGAGGCAGTAATCAGAAAAAACTTGTGGATCGTTCTTACCCGTCTGTCTCCATCGCTATCTTCGTACTCCTCCTGAACGGTAGTTGTTTTGGCACCTTGCACATTGCCAAAAGTTTTTGCTATGTGGGGTCTGCTTTGGCTGAGATAACGAATGCTATAAGTACATTGCGTGGTGGTATCTCGGACTTTGCGGCATCTCAGAGTGGCAGTAGTGGCAAAGTTGAGCATTATGTAGCCGCTAGCGATCGCCATCCCCAGCATGAACAGTCCATTTACAATGTAACTTGCAATGCCACTTTGTCCCCGCCTCAACTCATACACTCTCTGATGTTCTGACTGGTGAATAAGATGTGCCATAGTTGTTCCCAGAGTTTTTAAGGAAACCTTACCCAAAAACACCAACTGCTTGGCTAAAGATTGGGTTAAAGATGGTGCGCCATGCCAGACAGTCTTGCTATATGTTAGGTAGTGCTGTTTTGGAGCGATCGCTGGTGGACTATCGCAGTGCAGGCGTAGATGTAGAAGCGGGGCAGAGGTTTGTTCAGCAAATCAAAGGATTGGTGCAGTCCACCTATCGCCCTGAGGTGCTTGGGGGTTTGGGGGGCTTTGGCGGCTTGTTTGCCCTACCCAGTGGCTATCAAGAACCTGTGCTGGTAGCGGGAACTGATGGCGTGGGAACTAAGCTGAAAATTGCCCAAGCCTGTGGTAAGCACGACACCATTGGCATTGACCTAGTGGCGATGTGCGTCAATGATGTGCTGACCTGCGGCGCAGAACCACTCTTCTTTTTGGATTATCTGGCGACGGGGAAATTGGCGCCCGATCAGTTGGTAGCGGTGGTGCAAGGCATAGCGATCGCTTGTCAGGAAGCAGGTTGTGCTTTGATTGGCGGAGAAACTGCGGAGATGCCAGGGTTTTATCAGGGGGGGGAGTACGATGTGGCAGGCTTTTGCGTAGGTATTGTGGAGCGATCGCAGATTTTGGACGGCAGTAAGGTACAGATCGGGGATGCAGTGGTGGGGATCGCCAGCTCAGGGCTACACAGCAATGGCTTCAGTTTGGTGCGCAAAGTAATAGCAGAACGGGGCTACGCATGGAGTGATCGCTTTCCGCCAGACCCCAACTACAGTTTGGCAGAAATTTGCCTTACTCCTACACGGCTTTATGTCCGCCCCATTTTGCATCTGTTAAAAACCGAAAAAGATACATGGTGCATTCACGGATTAGCCCACATCACTGGCGGCGGCTTACCCGAAAACCTACCCAGATGTCTTGGTGTGGATCAATCCATTCAACTATACGCCAACAGTTGGGAAGTACCGCCAATTTTCCAGTGGCTAGGCGCAGAAGGCAATATCTCCCCAACCAATATGTATCAGGCATTTAACATGGGGATTGGCATGGCAGTAATAGTTACTCCCAGTCAAGCTGAGGCTCTATGTCAAAAATTAAAGGAATTCCACCTAGACAGTTGGCGTATTGGCGAAGTGATAGCAGGGGAAGGGGCAGTGATTTTTTAGGGCATACCCAATATCTGCTTGCCCTCGGTTTGCAAATAGTGCAGAAAAGTTTGGGCAACTACCGATAACTGCTTGTGCGCCAAGTGGCAAACATACCAGTGGCATCTGATCGGAAAGTGTTCCACATCCAAAACCACTAAGTCAGAGCCTTGTCCATCAATGGCGATCGTGTGTGCCGACAGTACGGATATGCCCATACCCCCAATAATAGCGTGCTTGATCCCCTCATTGCTGGCAAGCTCTAGCTTAACCTTGACTTGCAGTTTATGTTCATCAAACAACCTCTGCACTGCCCGCCGTGTCCCTGAACCCACCTCACGCATGATAAAAGTCTCTTGAGCTAGTCGCTCTAGGGGGATATTTTTCTCTTTTGCTAGGGGATGGGAGCGAGGAGCTAGAACCACTAGGGGATTCTCAATAAAAGGATATGACTTGAAATCAATGTCAGTGGGCAGTTGGCTGAGAATGTACAGATCATCTTGATTGTCGGCGGCACGCTCCATAATCCCCCGATGGTTGGTTACCTCCAGTGCCACATCCACTCCCGCATAGCGGCGGCAAAAAGGTCCTAACAGGCGGGGAATAACATACTTGGCAGTGGTAACTACGGCAATTTTTAAGTAGCCCTGCTTCAGCCCCTTGAGGTCGGCAACTGTCATCTCCACCTGAGCCAACCGCTCAAATATCTCTTGACAGGCTGAGGCAAGCTCCTTGCCCACTTGAGTCAGGTAAATTTTTTTTCCCACTTGCTCAAACAGGGGCATACCTACCACTTGGGCTAGCTGTTTGATTTGCATGGATACAGTGGGCTGGGTCAGACACAGTTCTTCGGCGGCACGGGTGTAACTGCTATGACGGGCGGCAACCGCAAAAACCCGAAGTTGGTGTAGAGTAACTCGATCTGCCAAAACTTGGTTGAAGGGCTGAAGTGGCGGAGACATGACCATAAATTATACCTTGTCTATGCAAAGTTTGGATTTCATAGCTTTGCATCTATAGTAGCACGGAATCTATAGATAAAGTTAGAAAAATAAATTGCCTCTACCATGCCACATCTGCACAAAAGGCTACATATGATACGATATAGGACTGTTTGACCATATCTTAGTCTTAGGTTTATAGGTTCTTAGCCTGCGTAAACTATTTGCCTAAATGTCCGAAAACTACCTCAATCACCCTACTTTTGGTCTTTTGTCTCGCATCTGTGAAATTGACGAGCACAGAAGCCTGTTTACTACCTTGTATGCCCAGAGGTTATTTTTTTTGATCACCAGCCAACCGTCTGGACTGCAGTTTGAGCCAGTCTCTCGGGCTGATGCCAAGCTGATGGTGGAAAATCGCCTGCGAGCACTGCGGCGGCTGGGGGTGTCGGAGGATCAAGATAATTTGCAACTGCTCTACAAGAGGACTTTTTCTTGATGGTGGTGGTGCTGGCTCCTGCCAAAATTAATCTGTTTTTGCAAATTATAGGCGATCGCCCCGATGGCTACCACAACTTAAAAATGCTAATGCAGTCGGTGTCCTTGGCTGATCGGCTGATGATTAGCTGGGGAAGTAGCGCAGGGATTGAGATTGAGTGCAGTGATCCCCAAGTACCTACCGATCAGGACAATCTAGCCTATAAAGCTGTAGTTCTACTCAGGCAGAGGTTTCCAGAAATTGCGGACAGAGGGGTGCGGATAGTCATCGACAAGCAAGTTCCCATCGCCGGCGGGCTGGCGGGCGGTTCGGGTAATGGTGCGGCGGTGCTATTGGCGATAAATACTGTGTGCCAGCTTGGTTTAACCCAGACGGAATTGGCGGATTTAGCCCTTGAGTTGGGTTCTGATGTGCCTTTTAGCTTGCTGGGCGGTAGGGCGATCGCCACTGGCAGAGGCGAACAACTCACGCCAGTCAGCAACTTTCCTGCCCTGCACCTAGTAATTGCCAAACCTAAAGACACGGCGGTATCTACGGCATGGGCGTATCAAACCTTTCGGGCACAGCGGCTGATCGATCGCAACCCCAGTAACCTAGCGGAGCTATGGCAAAACCTGCTGTCTGGGCAGAGCGCTGAAACAGTAGCCTCTGGTCTGTACAATGACTTGGAGCGGGTGGTATTGCCCCAATATCCAGCGATCGCAGAGTTAAAGCAAAAGTTAGCCCGCCAGAGTTTAGGCGCACTGATGAGTGGTTCGGGAGCCTGTGTCTTTGCCCTCTGCCCAGATGGGGATTATGCCCAACAGCTAGCCCAGAGTATAACTTCACCTGTGGTGGAAGCATGGGCAGTCAGCACTTTAGATCACGGTTGCCGCATCCTAGAGTTCACCCAAAGCTTCTAGGGCGATCGCCAAGTGAGTCCAGTGAGTTCCCCCCTGCAAAAACAGGACATAGGGCGGGCGCAAAGGGGCATCAGCCGACAGTTCCGCCGTACTGCCATCAATAAATGTGCCCCCCGCCATGATCAGTTCGCAGTCATAGCCCGGCATAGTTGCAGGCACAGGCTCGACAAAGCTATCGATCGGGGAATACTTCTGCAAATGGCGGCAAAAAGCGATCAGCTTATCGGGACTGCCCAGCTCAATCGCCTGGATGACATCATAGCGAGGCATAAACGGTAGGGGATTGACCCGATACCCCAACCCTGCGAAGAAGCAAGCGGCAAGGTGGGAATTTTTCAGAGCCGCGCCCACCATCTGCGGTGCCAGAAACAGCCCTTGAAACAACAGCCGATTCTGCTGAAAAGTAGCCCCCCCGTTCCCGCCAATTCCCGGTGCCGTCAGCCGTTCCAGTGCCATCTCCACCAAATCCCGCCGCCCCGCCACATAACCGCCCGCTGTTACCACCGTGCCCCCCGGATTTTTGATCAACGAACCTGCCATCAGGTCTGCCCCCACCGCCGTCGGTTCGCTATCCTCTACAAATTCGCCGTAGCAGTTGTCCACAAAACAGATGATGTCAGGCTTCTGCTGTTTCACTGTCGCCACAAGGCGAGCAATATCTCTAATGGATAGACTGGGTCGCCAACTGTAGCCACAGGAACGCTGGATAAAGACTATCTTGGTCGCAGGGCTGATCGCTTCGGGCAAAGCCTGCCAGTCAATTTCCCCATTCTCTGTCAAAGCCAGTTCGCGATAGCCAATGCCAAACTCAGTCAGGCAACCCCGCTCCCTAGTGATGATGGCTTGCAGGGTGTCGTAGGGTTTGCCTGCCACTGCCAGTAGTTCGTCCCCTGGGCGCAAAATGCCATACAGACAGCAGGCGATCGCATGGGTTCCCGACACAAACTGCACCCGCACCCCCGCCGACTCCGCACCCACAATCTGGGCAAACACCCGATCCAGAGTTTCCCGCCCCAGATCATTGTGTCCATAGCCAGAAACGCTAGCAAAATGGTGCGCCCCCACCTTGTGCTGGCGGAATGCCTGCAAAACGCGATCGAGGTGCCTCTTAGTTTGGATATCGATTTGGGCAAAGATGGGACTTAAATCGGCGATCGCTTCGGTTACAGCGGTTTTCATTTAGGGGCACAAAATACGGAGCAGGAACAGTTAATAGCGTATGATTATGATCCTATGCCCAGAGCAGACATGTCCAAGCTGGTAATACAAATTTTAATTTGCCTTTTGCTGGTAATTGGCGGGTTGATCCCCACTGCCCCTGTGTCTGCTGATGCCAAAAAAATTGATCGCCCATCCTGTACCTACGCAGGTAAACCTCTCTTCGGCAAAGTGCAAATCGTCAACTCCTTCCCCGATCTGAAAATCTCTACCGTATCCAGCTTTGAAGACTTAAAGGTGCAGGTGGTTACTTCGTTTCCAGATCGCTGTGGTCAATGGCAGTTCGTCAATTCCTTCCCTGACTTAAAAGTGCAGTTTGTGGAATCTTTCCCAGACATCAAAATCAGGTTTGTGTCATCCTTCCCTGGACTGCGCTAAACCACCCGCAAAAACTCCCGCACAGCTAGTTCCAGTTCCACAATGGCAAAATCACTGCTGGCGGCTTTGAAGTCAGAAATTTTGTAGCTGACGGGCCACGCTCCCAAGAAACGGAATCTGGCTCTTTCTGTAGCGCCTTGGTCATATACGGTCAAGTCCCCGTCCCTCTGCTGGGTTGTCCAGTTTCCCGCTTCCACTTGCGCCAACCAGTTCCACATCGTCGTAGAAATACACATTCCCTGCTTGAGTACGATATTTTGATGCTTGGTATTACCGGGGATTTTTGTCCGCACCACGCGTCCTTTAGTACTGCCATTCTTCCCCCACATCTGCGGTGTAACTTCGGTAATTTCAATGGTATCAACTGTGCGCTTGAAGCCACTGCACTCCATAAAATGCCCGTCAATAGTCTGATTACTGCCACTGAGGGTAATTTCTAAATAGTATCTAGAAGTGCTGAGAATTTCAATTTTTGCCACAGTTGCCACCCTTGTCTGCTACCAAATTAACCCGCCTCACTGGCAATCTATGCAATCAGCTACAAATTTTAACTTTTTTTATGGTGTCTTGCCAGCACAAAATTTGCGGCTAACCGCTTATGCTAACCATTTTGCCAAACTTTACAGTCAGAGAGTTGGATCGCTTTTGTTAGAGATAAATAGCGGTTGGGGTTTTCTTGAAGAGTCAAGTCTTGCGGAAATCTAAGAACTGATGAATTCCCCGACAAATTAGGCTATATTGTTAGCCGAATGTCAATGCCAATTCCTGCGTCATGCCCCACTTACCTGACTATCGCCCCCACCAGCTATCTCTGGGCAAGCTGGAGACAGAGATTCTGCAGATTATCTGGCGGCTGGGGACAACTACGGCTAAAGCGATTCATGATGTGATCTTGACCGATCCAGATCGTGAGCTTGCCTATGCTTCGGTGATGACGGTGCTGGGGCGGCTGGAAAAAAAGGGCTGGCTGAAGTCCTCTAAGGAGAAACGATCCATTTACTGGCAGGCGTTGGTGTCGGAGTCGGAGGCGCAGGCTTTGCAGGCTTATACCCAACTCAACCGCTTTTTGGCAATTGGCAATGCGGATATGGTGGCGGCATTTGTGGATGATTTGGATGTTCCTGCCCAAGAGAAGCTCCAAGCGATCGCCGATCGCCTGCAGGAACTGCGTCAGCAAAAACAAGGAGATTTCCCATGCACTTAGAGATATTACTAGCGGTGTTGGTGATCGCCTATCTGAGTCGCTGTGTTTGGAGCAATCAGCAAAACTGGGATCATTGTTTGACTTGCTTTTTGTTTGCGCCCCTGTTGATTTTATCTAATGTGATCGCTCTAGTAAATATGGGAACCGAGGGGGCAATGCTGGGCAGACCCTTGGGGATTTGGAGCGTTGCCAGTTTTGCGATCGCCTGTGCCTATCTGCTCTATGCCCTGGGAGTGCTTATCTATCGTGCTTACACTGCATGGCACAGCTTGCGCACAATTCAAGCCTTACCTCAAGTAGATTGGCAGGGAGAATCAGCCTACCTGTTGCCTTGCGAACAACTGATCGCCGCCCGTGTTGGCTGGTGGAATGCCAAATTGGTGATCAGTCAGGGCTTACTGCAATCGATGAGCGCACCCCATTTAACGGCAATCAAACACCATGAATTTGCTCATCTACACTTTCAGGACACCTTTTGGTTTTTCTGGCTGGGTTGGTTGCGGCAGATCAGCCAATGGCTTCCCAGATCGGAATCGCTGTGGCAAGAACTCCTACTTCTGCGGGAACTGCGGGCGGATAGTTGGGCAAGTCGCCAAACCGATGCTTTGGTATTGGCAGAGGCACTCTACCTGATGGCGAGCAATCGCAGTCAGTGGCAGTATGGTTGGCTGGCAGAATGTTCCGCCAGTGTCGGCGATCAGCTTGACCGCCTAGAAATTAGAATCAATCGCATCTTGGAACCCCTGTCAGACAGCCCATCCTCTTCTGTGTTATGGCGGTGCGCTTTTGCAGTTTTGCCGTTGTTGACTATTTGCCTGCATTCTGGTCTTTGACCATGCGTTTGTTATCCTTAATTGTCGCTCTGCTCTGGCTGAAGCTAGGTGTAGCTCTGGGCAAAGCCAATGCCAATAGCCTTGATCCCCAAAGTACTGCTAAGCTGATCCAAATTGTCAATCAGGTAAAAACAGAGAAATTATCACCCAGCACTTTGCAGGCGATCAGTGTTGCATTTTTGGGAGCAAAGTATCAAGGAGGCTTGTTGGATCGCTCGTTGACCGAGCAGTTGTTTGTGTCCCTCAGCGAGTTTGATTGTGTCTTGTTTGTAGAAACAGTACTGGCGATCGCGCAATCCGTCAAACAAGTTCAAGCTAACAATTCCAGCACCATTGTTAATGACTTCCCCAGTCAAATTGCCAGTCTGCGCTACCGCCATGGGGTAATCGACGGGTATTGCAGTCGACTGCACTATTTCACCGATTGGATTCAAGACAATCAGAAGCGTGGCAAAGTTACAGACATCACCCAAGAATTAGGCGGTATTGTCGATAGAAATAGCTTGAACTTTATGACCGAAAACCGCAAAAGCTATCGTCAACTGGCAAACGATCAGTCGCTCTACGAATGTATCAAAGCTCGCGAGCAAGAACTAGCCAAAACCCCACGATTTTACATTCCCACCAGCCAAATAACCCGCATCTATTCCAGACTGCAAGCAGGTGACATTATTGCGATCGCCACCACAGTCAAAGGCTTAGATGTAACCCACACAGGTTTAGTTTTTATTCAGGGCAACCACATAGGACTGATTCACGCTTCGCCCGATGGAGCCGTCAAAATTTCTCCCGATCTGGCTAGTTATGTGTCAGCAGTTCCCGATAGTAAAGGGATTGTCGTTGCCAGACCCAATCTCTAAACTTGCCTCAAGTTTCTCGGTGTGAGAGGAGTAAGGCATTCACCAAAAAAAGGCTGAAGTCAACAACCTCAGCCCGATAATTCCCCCAAACTCAGTAGTTAGCTCAGCTTGCGATAGCCCCTAGCCACCAATTCGTTGTTGCGAAAAGTAGCATTGAGAACCATATCTTTATTTTGCCAACTAATGATCACAGGCTGTTCTTTCCAGTTCACATCTTCTCCTTTAGCCAACTTCTCTTGGATTTGCTGGGATTGATTGAGACTGCCGCCAAATTGATAGTCAATGCCTAGGGGTTTGCCTTCAGCACCAAGGATACTGGATACCTGCTCATAGGACATGCCCTTTTGCAGACAAGCATAGTTCTTTAGACTGATCCCTGGACTAGCACAGCGGTAGCGCGGTGAAGTCATGCTGTTGTCGTAGTGCTGGGCGGGCATAGCCGAGATGTCTAGAGTAGGTCCTGCAAAGTGGTCGGCAAGCCAAAACACCGCCAGTGCCATCACCAACAGGATTACTGCATCTTCAAACAGGGCTTTCCAGATATTGCGCTGGTGTCTGCGTTTTTGGGACTGCACCACACCCTGAAATTTCTCTTCCCAAGGGTAGGTATCCACCCAGTCGATCGCTCTGACAAAACCAGTGCGTACGGCACTGCCAGCGCCGACTAAAAATCCTTTGGGATCGCGGATCGCTAGACGGCTAGAGGATTGCAGGTTGGCGACATTCTCAGGACTGAGCAACCAACTGCGCAGACGACGCACCAAACCCCCAGACCGCTTGGCAGATCGGGCGATAGCTTCATTACCTGCTGTCTGTAGAGCATGGGGAGCGATGTAGTGAATGTCAAAGCCTCTTTCGAGTACGGGGCGATCGCCATCTGTCAAGAAAAATTGCAGTTCGATGCGGCGCACCCCCGCCAACTGCAAACGCGTTAACCACTGCTCGATCCTTTGGGTAAAGCGGTTGGCATAATCTTGGTCAACTGTATCCGCCAAAAAAGTGAAGGTAATGGTAAGCGTCTGTGTCTCAAGCTTTAACTCTGTTTGCTCAGGAGCGACCAAATCAAAATAGTCGGAGACAAAGCTGGTCAAGATGTGTTGAAATTTCAACCAACTGCGCCGATCTGTTAAATTTAAGTTAGTGGCTCTCATAGACTTACTCAACAACTTTGGCGGATTGCCAATACACTAATTTTAATGACAGCATGATATTACCCAAGCTGTTAATTTTGCGATCATGGATTTTGCCGATAATTTCTCTTTGCTTCTCAGGTCAAGATACCCAGTCATTTATGTTGCCACCTATGAAGAAGAGCGGCTAGAGCAGGCGATCGCCGATATAGCTAAAACCCTAGGGCGCACGATTTATCTTTGGGACTTTGTAGAAGGCTATACGGCTAACCCCACCGATGCAAGCTTTGGCAAGCGCAACCCCTTACAGGCACTGGAGTTTGTCGACAAAATCAGCCAACCCGCCCTGTTTTTACTGCGAGATTTCGATCGCTTTTTGGAAGATGTGGCGATCGCCCGCAAGCTCAAGAACCTCAGCCGCCGCCTCAAAGAAATCCCGCAAAACATTATTCTTGTTGCCACCCAGATTAATATCCCCGCCCCCCTGCAAGAAATCCTCACAGTTGCAGAGTTCCCCTTGCCCCACCCCCCCATTTTGCGGACAGAAATCCAGAAATTCGCTCCCGCCCTCAGCCCCAGCGAACTGGAAGAACTGGTATCCGCCAGTCAGGGCTTATCTCTGGAGAGACTGCGCCGTGTCCTCGCCCGCGCGATCACCCAAAAAGGCACACCCGATCTCGACCTCATCCTCGAAGAAAAGAAACAAACCATCAGGCAAACCCAAATCCTCGACTTTTTCCCCACCAGCACCACCATCGCCGACATCGGCGGACTAGACAGTCTCAAAGAGTGGCTCAAACGCAGGGGCGGCGCATTTTCTGCCAAAGCCCGACGCTACGGACTGCCCTACCCCAAAGGCTTGATGTTAGTGGGTATTCAGGGCACAGGTAAATCTCTCACCGCCAAGGCGATCGCCCATGAATGGCACCTACCCCTCCTGCGCCTCGATGTCGGTCGTTTGTTTGCAGGACTGGTAGGCGAAAGCGAAGCCCGCACCAGACAGATGATCCAAATCACCGAAGCCCTTGCCCCCTGCGTGCTGTGGATCGATGAAATTGACAAAGCCTTTCCCATTACTGACGGCAGAGGCGATGGCGGCACTACCAATCGGGTATTTGCCACCTTTTTGACATGGATGGCAGAAAAAACCTCCAGCGTATTTGTAGTGGCTACAGCGAACAATGTGCGATCGCTTCCCCCCGAACTACTCCGCAAAGGGCGCTTTGATGAAATTTTCTTTGTCGGACTGCCCACCCAACCCGAGCGCACCGAAATCCTCACCGTCCATCTCAACAAATACCGCCCCCAAAACCTGCGTAGCTACGACCTCAGTCGCCTTGCCTACGAAACCCCCGACTTTTCTGGAGCCGAACTAGAGCAAGCCATCATCGAAGCCATGCACATCGGTTTCAGCCAAAACCGCGACTTCACCACCGAAGACATCCTCACCGCCGCCAGCCAAATCGTGCCCCTCGCCCGCACCGCCCAAGCCGAAGTAGAGTTTCTGCAAAATTGGGTCAGCTCAGGCAAAATTCGCTCAGCATCGCGCCAATTCTAAATGATCCACCACAGGCTACAATTATTAAACAAAACTTAACAATACCATCAACAACCTATGGCAAACATCAAATTTGTCAACGAGCAGAAAGAAGTTATAGCTATGGACGGCGCCAACCTGCGTATCAAGGCAATGGAAAATGGCATTGACCTATACAAATTCATGGGCAAATTGACCAACTGTGGTGGCTATGGGCAGTGTGGCACATGCATTGTCGAAATCACCGCAGGCGCAGATCGGCTACCTCCCCGCACTGAATCAGAAGAACGGAAACTGAAGCGCAAACCCGCCAATTACCGTCTCGCCTGTCAAGTCCTCGTCAGCGGAAATGTCAGCGTTAGAACCAAGCCCTAACCTAATTGCCGCAAATTCCTAGCTTTTTGTAAAGAGAATCCCTTTTTTTGAACATCAGCCATGGCTTTATGGTTAAGTATAGGTTAGGATAAAAAAACTGATTTAGGGAAAGCTCATGTCCTCTACCACACACACTTCTACCACCCAAAAATCTAGCTTTTCCCCTACTGTCACTTCTAGTAGCCTGCAAACTCGCCCCTTTGCTCCCCCCCCACCCATTCAAGCCAAGCTCACAGTGGGTGAACCCAACGATCAGTACGAACAGGAAGCCGATCGAGTAGCCGAAACCGTCGTAGCCCAACTGCAAGCCATGGGCGATGCTGACAGCAATGATAATGGCAACAATGGTGATGATTCCATAATTAAGCTACAAAGGAAGCCTCTATTCGGTTCTATCTTGCAAAAGCTCGCAGTTCAGCGTGCTGTAGCAGAAGAGGAAGAAATCTTGATGAAGTCCGAGCAAGGCGAAACAGCTACGGCATCTGACGCTATTGAATCTACCATCAACCAAAAGAAAGGAAGTGGTTCGGCTCTACCCGATATTTTTCGATCCAAAGTAGAGCAAGCGATCGGGGCGGACTTTAGCGGTGTCAGAGTGCATACCGATCAGGAATCAGACACACTGAACCGCTCCCTAAGTGCAAGGGCATTCACCACTGGCAACGATATTTTCTTCAAGCAAGGAGAATATAACCCCACCTCCTCAGAGGGACAAAAGCTCATCACTCACGAACTCACGCACACGATCCAACAGGGGGCAAGTTCCCATGTCGGGCAAATGAAGATTCAACGCTTGACTTTCGAGAATACCCAATGGGAAAGTGCCAAATCCGCAAAAATTAGCTCTGGTGGCGGTGGCGGTGCCATTTTTATCAAAGATAAAGGCGATCCCGTCGTAGTCAAACCCGCAGAAGAGCAGGCAGAAGAATCTATCCTCTTCTCCGAACTATTCCAACAAACTATGGGTGGGGCGGGACTAGATCAAGCAGGAGGTAAAAAAGGCAAAAATTGGAAAGCCGTCGCCCCTGGCGTTAGAAAAGCTGACCCCGCCGAATGTGCCAGAATTAAAAATGTCTTAGATCGTTTACTGCCAAACGATGACAGCGATCGCCGCATTGCTGGGGCAAAGCAAAAACTCTCAGGCAATGACGCCAATTGCACAGTTTATGCCTATGCTCAAGGCGAAAACTTTAGTGATTTCACTGGTAATATCACCGATAACGAGTCCCAAAAAGAATTTGATTCTCGGATGAAAGTATTTTCTCAGCTATGGGAAGATACAGGTATGCTCACCCTGTTGGCACGAGTAACCACCATTGATATGTTTACAGGCAACTTTGACCGTATGTTGCTATTCAATCCCGAAAACTTCATGGTGCAGTTGAAAAGGAAGCAAAACACCATTACCTTTATTGACAATATCTATGATGCACCGGGGCAGGGTGGTACGTTTGGCAGTGAAGGGACTTTCAGAGAATGGATTGCCAAGCAAGTGCCAGTGGGTGATGATGTAGTTAACTGTGCTGATATCCTGAAAAATCGGGAATTCAACCGACTGGCGATCGCGATTGTGGCTAACCTGAAGTATTGGTTCCAAGGCATGAGAAATGACTTCAGAGATATGCTGCAGAATGCGGTGAATGAGCACAAAGATCAGATGATCAATACCCTAACCGAAGGCATGGCATCTACCTTCGCCCCCCTGAGGAGTGCCCTGACTAACCTCGCTAACGAAGGCAAAAAGGGAGAACTAGAAGGTAGAGATAAAGATGTGATGACAAACCTAATTGCCCGCAAGAATTACATTTCAGGTTTATCAGCAGATGTCTCATGGCAAAAAGCCGATGAAGTGATGAACCCCAACCAACAACCCGTCGTTAATCAGCCTGCCCAACAGCCACAACAGCGCCAGTGGGTTAGAGGCGTAAAACCAGATTGGGTTTAATAGAAACTGAATTCAGATACATAATAAAACTTATTGATCTGCAAATAGGCGCTAGTAAATTTTGAAAGTACACTAAGATTAGTTAAAGTGTCTACTGAAGGGAGTTTTAGTATATGGCTCGTACCCATGCCCGTCTCAAAGAAAGTACTGAAGCTTCGCAATTCGTCCCCTCAACAATAATAGCTTCCCGACCTTTTACTCCGCCAATTCAAGCCAAATTGACAGTGGGGCAACCCAATGATAAATACGAGCAGGAAGCCGACCAACTAGCCGATCAAGTGGTGGGTAGTCTGCAACGCATGGAGAACCCTGAGGAAGAAGAATTGCAGATGAAGCCTCTGGCAGGCAACTTGCTCCAAAAGCAAGAGGAGACGGAGGATGAAGATGAAGAAGTGATGATGAAGCCAGACCTGCAAAAAGCTATTGCCTCCCAAGAAGAAGACGAGCTTAACTTAAAGCCAGACTTGCAGAGAGAAGCAATGCCTGAAGAGGAAGAAGAAGTGATGATGAAGTCGGAACATGGCGAAAAATCAGATACCAGTGAAGCCATTGAGTCCGCAATCAAGCAGAAAAAAGGGAGTGGGTCAGCACTGCCTGATATTTTTCGTTCTAAAGTAGAGCAAGCCATAGGTGCAGACTTTAGTGGCGTGCGCATCCATACCGATCAGGAATCAGATACCCTGAGCCGTTCATTGAGTGCTAGGGCATTCACTACTGGCAATGATATCTTCTTCAAACAAGGGGAATATAACCCCAGTTCTCCTGAAGGACAAAAGCTGATTACCCATGAATTAACACATACAATTCAACAGGGGGCAAGTTCCACCAATGTCCAGACAAAGAATACTCATCCACTATTTAGTTATCCAACTGCCAAAGACTTACAGAGGAAAGATACTTTGGCTAATACACTAGTTCAATGTGATGACGATGACACTCTTGATACTGCAGATCCTGTACCCACCAGTGAACAAGACCTCAGAGATGATGTAGGTCTCTACTATGGTCTGGAAAGAGGCTACAGAGGCGTAACCATAGGAAGACTCAAAAAGCGCAGGCAGGATGCTGGTATAGATGTTGATAACACTCCTCTGCCAACAATTGATCAGTACAACAAGGCGGTTGGAATCAATGAGGTGATGGGGTCGCCCACTAAGCCAGCAAAAGGCATCTTTAAGGTGCGGCAAGCTCTGAATGACCCCGACAATTGGGACTCAATCATGAATCCTCCAAATGATGGTCAATTCCAGACAGTTCGTAATAAAACTCTAATCGCTAAATGGAAGGATATGTTAGTTGCTAACAAAGAGCAAATTGGACTGTATGACTATGGCGATCCTCGTGGCGGCGGTATTATCGGTGGGATCAAAAAAACCTTAAAGGGTCTGGGATCAAAGATTAAGTTGGGCACTGGTAACAGTTTCAGCAAGAACAAATACGATGCCAAAGATACTGATCTCAAGCCCGAACATATTCGTAACTGGCTATCCACAGACAATTATGATGATGCCAAAAAAGCCGCTCTCAAAAAAGTACCTAAGGATCAGCAGGATGTCTTTGCCCTAAGTAAAATTGGCGGCTGGATATACTTGGCATTTTTCCGCCGCACCAGCAAGCTAGGACTGGAGTTTGCTACCAGTGCTAAAGGGCTTAATGCAACTGTTCGCTTTAATACTGCTGGACAGAAGGACTATGGTAACAGAGATACATATAGTCCTACCGCCCTGAAAGATATAGCCGAAAATAGCCCTGGCAGTACCAAGCGGCAAATTACGGTTAGTGAGTATCGCCACCTCAAGAGATTGATGAAGGCAGGTAAAATTAAGTCAGAACAAGTTATCGAATATGCAGAGGCAGGCAAAGCTGAGAAACCCGAGAAAAAGAAGGTTAATTGATGGCTAAAGCACTAAAAAACCCTCCTGAGGTTGGTAGTAACAGTCCTTATCAGCAGTTGCCTTACAAGGTAAATTCTGGCTTGCTGGCTTCCAGACCCTTTGCATTGACTCCTCAAACTTCCTCTGTAGCCATACCAGCTATCCAAACTACTCCCGATACTCTAATTCAGGGACAGCAGACCGAGAGAAATCGTCGCAAACGAGCTAGACGCAGAGAGAACAAAAAAATTAGGAAGATGGCAGAGGGCAAGAGTATCAATGCCGTTTTGGGAACTTTTGGTTCTATTATTGAGCAGGCGGTGCCTCAGGATGGTGATAGTGCCGATGTTGAGTTCAAGTTCAAAATACCTGGTACTGTCCTCCAGATGGCGTTAGCCTCAGTTGCCCCAGTAGCGAGCTTGGGTCAGGTAAATGTAGAATTCAGCTTTACTGGAGAAGCTTCCCGCGAGGACGGTTACATTGAGTCGAGAATTGGGATGAGCGTAGGCGTAAAAGGGGAAGTGGAAATTCCCTACTTAGAGCAAGGACTCTCTACTTTGGCTTCCTTAAGTAGCTCAATCACAGCAAAAGGCAAGACAGGAACTGATGTGGCTACCTTGATCTCCTATGGTCTTTTTCGGCAGTCACGGGAAACTAATACCGTGCCTCGAGAATTAGTTGACCTCATGTGGGGGGAGAGTGGTGCGGCTAATAAGTGGGCGGCACTGGTGGAAAGAAGTATTTTTGGCGGCGACCCAGAAGCTCAGGTTGAAGTGGCTAAGGCGTTGGGGCTAGAGGCTGGGGCAGACCTAGGGTTTGGTGAGTTGGGGGTGGGGGCTGAAGTTACTCGCACAACCACATACAATAAGGAATCCATCGGTTCGCAATTAGGTAAGGAAAATAAGGCTAAGGATACTAAGTCGTGGAGTGGATGGTTTTCCTCATTTGTAGGAAGGGGGGCAGAAGCATCCGTTGGCGAAACTCAAAATAGTGTCTCGCTCTCTTTGGCGATCGAAGATATTAAATTAATGAGCGGCGCTTCTTTGTCGGGTGAGGCTGGTATTGAGTTCACGCCAAAGTCTGGAGAATCTCCAGATTTTGAGTTGGAGTTGGAGGCTGAAGGCGAAATTTCCCCCAGTGAAATGGGAGAAAAAGACCCTGAACAGGCGGCGGCAAATGTTGACGAAATTATTGGTCAAACTGGGAGTGCGATCGAGAATCTGGCTGATGCGATCAATGTCACTGCGCCAAGTATTGCTCTGCCTTGTGCCACAAATTTACAGTTTATTGGCGAGGGTTTTCGCAGTCGCGGTACGGCAATTTATGAAGGTTGGAAGAATACCCAACCTCCCCAGCCCAGCCTGCCCATTAGTGGCTCGGAGGACAAGGATAGTGATTCTATTTTTGAGGCTAAGCACCCCATTAAAGTTTCCTATGAGTATGGCAGTGAGGAGAAGAAAGGCAACTTGAAAATCGATCGGGTAGTAGGTTTTGAATTTAAGCCCTTTGGTGCGTATGTGGAAGTTACTGGCAATAAGTCCCGTACATTTTTTAGTTATGAAATTCCCAAATAGTTGTCTGTGTTGCTCACCATTTTGTGTACTGATGCTTTTGTAAAATGGAGCATCATTATCATGGAATGTGTGCCCACTCCTTGCGTTAGTTCCTTGGAAATGCGGGGCATTGCCCCTACTTGGGGTTTTTACTGCCAAACCTGCTCTAACTTTCAGTTCATAGGCTGCAATTGTATGCGATTTGTTAAATAGCGAGTTGGAGTTGGCGAAGCGGTGTAGGATAAGACAGGTGTAATTTAATCTGTATAGATGGAATCTGTTGCATTATCTCAATGGTTACAGCAGTTGGGCGATCGCATTATTGCCACGAAACAGGGAATTACTAGGGAAGAAGCATTGCGACTCAGTGAACTAACAGCAGAAGCAGACATCCTGTTGCTCTGCGAGACCGCCAATCGAGTGCGCCAAGCCTGTTGTGGCAATGTAGTGGATTTGTGTAGCATTATTAACATTAAATCGGGCAACTGCTCTGAAAACTGCGCTTTTTGTGCCCAATCTGCCCATCACCCCAGCCCCAACTCCCCCATCTATGGCTTAAAATCCAGTGCAGAAATTGTGGAGCAGGCAAAACAGGCGGCAGAAGCAGGAGCAAAGCGTTTTTGCTTGGTCAGCCAAGGCAGGGGCTTGAAATATAACAGCCCCAAGTCCGCTGAATTTCAAGAGATTTTAGAGACAGTTCAGCGCATCATTGATGAGGTGGGGATCAAACCGTGTTGCGCTTTGGGAGAAATAACTTTGGAGCAAGCGCAAGCCCTCAAAGATGCTGGAGTTACCCGCTATAACCACAACTTGGAGTCGTCCGCTAATTTTTATAGCCGTGTTGTGAGTACGCACACTTGGCAGGATCGGGTGGCTACGGTGCAGAACTTGAAAGCGGTGGGTATTCAAGCGTGTACGGGTGGCATTATCGGCATGGGCGAGTCTTGGGCAGACCGCATCGATCTGGCTTTGGCTTTGCGGGAATTGCAGGTGGAATCGGTACCGATCAATCTGTTGAACCCGCACCAACAACACATCATTCTTCGAAAAAGCTTGAGTAAGGGTCTTTAATGGCACTTCATTTACTTTGATCCAATCCATGGACTCTTGTTTCACAATCACCGGCGTCGTGCCCAACAAGACCAATAACGCGCGGTCGCGATCCGAGACTTCTTTCACG
>OGCL01001087.1_pt1 | contig 24959 bp, 19 predicted proteins | sample 1570041 | NCBI WGS metagenome assembly OGCL01 (sample SAMN06266162, study PRJEB24511) | hot springs metagenome | isolation source: Hot spring water | place: South Africa: Limpopo | collected 2015-06-22 | reverse complement strand
CAACTGCGTTGTCGCTCCCTCGCCTGTCTGGTTGATATGTCTTGTTTGCTGCGCTCCAAGCGCCTTGCGCTTCATCCTGCTCGCTGCGTTCTTCAGCGTTTCCCTAAAAATCTTCGAATGTCACTGTCCGATTTTGCGCGCCCCCCTGCCTTCCTCCTGCTGATCCTCGCATCGCTGGCGGCTTATCTCGTCGTCGCAGCCGCGGCGTTCGGAATGCCAGGCTTCGCAGAGGACATGGGCTTGACGCACGATCTTGCCCGAAAGCTGACGCAAACAGGCGGCTGGCAGGACGTCGGCGCACGCTGGATCGGCCCTCTCTGGGGCCATGGATCGACCATGTGGCGTCCCTGGGGCTACACCTCCCTCGCCCTCGATGCGGTTCTATGGGGCGCCGATGGCAGACCGTGGCACGCTACGAATCTGCTGCTGCATCTCACTGCGAGCGTTCTGACCGCCTGGATTGCGTGGGTCTGGCTCCGGCATCGAGTCGCTTCCGGTCTCGCCTTTGCGGCGATGCTGCTCAACCCCTGGTCGGCCGAAGTGACGCTCTGGCTGGTCGGGCGGTTCGATGGCTGGGCGACGGTCGGGATGGTCGCCGCCGTGGCAGCGCTCGAGCTGCGCGGCCGATGGGTACCCATCGCGCTTTCCCTGGCCGCCGCAGCGCTTGGCTACTTGAGCAAGGAGAGTACGCTCATCATGCCGGCGTTGATCACGGCTTGGATTGTCGCCTCTCCCAACACCGCCGCGAGCAATCGTCCACGATTCCGTCTCACCGCCTTCGTTGCCCACCTCGTGCTGGCGCTTGCGTATTTGGTGGCACGCAAGCTGGCCGTCGGAACCTCGTCGACGTTCGTCTATGGTGGCGATCTCGACGGAACCTTGGCCGTGCTGACGAACGCGATCACGGCGCATCTCGGCGCGATGCTGGGTTCGGGAACCGCGTGGGCTCCGTTGCAGATGGCCTGCGCCACGCTCGCTTTGGTCCTGTCCACCTTCGGCGGCCATCGTGGCCGACGGGTCGCCACAGCGGCCACGTTGTGGACGCTCGCCGTCATCGCCGCGGTCGCGTGGCACTTTCCGGCTCCCCTCGAGAGCGGCGAGGGCAAACGCCTCTATTACGCCGCGGCACCGGCGATTGCCTTGCTGTTCGCTGCCGCGGCGGTGGGCGTCGAGCGGACAATTTCATCGCGTGCCGCGGCGCCGAGCGTCAATCTGGCAGCCGTCGTCACCTCTGCGCTGATCGCACCGGGTGCTGCGTCGTTGCTGGTCTCGACAAGCCGCTGGACGGAGGCTGCGGCATCGGTGGACCGGGCGGCCGATGCAATTGCGATCATCGTCGCGCGACACGCGGAAGACCGCGGCTACGGCCTCGTGCTGGTGCCGGATCGGTTCGGCGCGATCCCATTGTTCCGCAACGCACAAGGCGGTTTGCTGCAGTACGCCGGACGACGCCATCCGGAGCTACCGGCACCGCTCGACTACGCCGTACCGATGACCGACCAGCAGATTGCCGAGTGGCAGGGTCTGCTCACCAAGGAGATCGTCCGCGTCCTCACGCCGCGCGGCGACGCACCGGCCAGGCCGACGCGGCTCTGGTGCATCGATACCGACGGTACGCCGCATCCGCAGCCGGTTCCGGACGCAGACGATGAAGCGTGGAGACGCGCGCTGGTCGAAGTGCGACTGCGCTGCGGCTGGCCGACTCAGCCGCCCGCCTGGTAACGCGCGGCAGAGTTCAGGATTTCGGCTCGCGCATCGGCCGCTTCGGTCCATCCAACGACCTTGACGAACTTTCCCGGCTCGAGGTCCTTGTAGTGTTCGAAGAAGTGCGTGATGCGGTCGATCTCGACCGGCGGAAGATCGCGTGGGCTCTGCACATTGCGATAGATGCTCGTGAGCTTGTCGACGGGCACGGCGAGGATCTTCTCGTCCCCGCCCGCCTCGTCCTGCATTCGAAGCATGCCGATGGGCCTGCAGCGAACCACGACGCCGGGGATCAGCGGCACCGGTGACAGAACGAGCACGTCGACCGGGTCACCATCTCCCGACAAGGTGGCCGGGATGTAGCCGTAATTGCATGGATAGTGCATTGCCGTCGACATGAACCGATCGACGAAGATTGCCCCCGACTGCTTGTCTACCTCGTACTTGATCGGCTCGCCGTTCATCGGGATCTCGATCACAACATTGACCTCGTTGGGCACGTCACGGCCCGCATTCAAATTGGCAAAACTCATGGGGGGTCTGAATCTCCGGATGAAGGACGGCATTGTAGAAAGGCGTATTGCAGCCCATCGAGGCGGGCCGGACGCCGCACCGGAGAACGGCGCCGGATATACTCCGTTGGCCGTTTGTTTTGACTCGATGGTGACCTGTCGGTACCACTCTTCCGCCGACTTGGCGGACTACGTTGGCTACCGGCAAGGCGTGCCCGGGCACGGGGCCTAGGCAACCGAGTGCACCGTTCGGCGGGTTTGCTCCACTCCCATCCGCTCGAGGATGGTGTCCGCGCCGACCCCATGGCGGGCGCGACACTCGGCCGCCGACTCGGCGGACCGCTCGACCGTAAGTCCAACGCGGGCGGGTTCTGGTCGAAGGCCCGACGTGCGGCCGCTCACGATGGAGTCCTCGCTTGATTCGCTCGTTGCTCGAACGCGTCCTTCCCCTCCGGAGTCCGAAACGACGCGAATACCGTGGCGCAGACCTCGGACTGCATCCAACGCTGATGAGTCGCAACGCCGTATACGTTTGCGAGCGTTTGCAACAGGCAGGCTTCGAGGCCTACGTCGTAGGCGGCGCGGTGCGGGATGTCCTGCTCGGTGTCACTCCAAAGGATTTCGACGTCGTCACCGACGCTCGACCCGAGCAGGTCAAGCGCGAGTTCCGGCGTGCCTTCATCATCGGCCGTCGATTCCGGCTCGTCCATGTCATCTTCGGCGAGGAAACGATCGAGGTCTCGACCTTTCGCGCCAATCGCGCCGATGAGGTCGAAGCCGACGAAACCGGACGCATCGTCTCCGACAACGTCTACGGCACGCAGCTCGAGGATGCCACGCGGCGGGACTTCACCGTCAATGCCCTCTTCTACGACCCGGTCCGCGACGTGGTGGTGGACTATGTCGGTGCTCTGCGGGATGTCCGCAGCCGTGTCTTGCGCGTCATCGGTGAGCCAGACGTACGCTACCGTGAGGATCCCGTTCGGATGCTGCGTGCGGTCCGACTGGCCGTCAAACTCGACTGCAAACTCGCGACTGCCGCCAACAAGGCCATTCGCCGCAATGCAGCGCTGATCCGCAACGTGCCGGCGGCGCGACTGTTCGACGAGATCCAGAAGCTCCTGCTCTCAGGGTATGCGCAGGCAACACTGACAGCCTTGCGCGAATATGGTCTCGCCGATGGGCTATTGCCTCTGCTGGACCTGATCTACCGCCAGCCGGGCGGACAGAGGTTCATCGAACTCGCGCTTGCCAACACGGATCAACGCGTCCGCGAGGACAAGCCTGTCTCACCTGCCTTTCTGTTCGCCTGCCTACTCTGGCACGAGGTCGTCAAGCGCTGGGAGGCGCTGGTCGCTCAGGGCGAGCACCGCACGGTGGCCCTGCATTCGGCAATGGAGCAGGTGCTGGATGAGCAGCGCGAAACCATAACGCTGCCACAACGCTACGCCGGGGTAACCCGTGAGATCTGGCAGATGCAGCCCAGGTTCGAGGTGCGCACGAATTCCAGTGCGCTCAGGATGGTCGAGCAGCCCCGCTTCCGTGCAGCCTACGATTTTCTTCTGCTCCGCGCAGCTGCCGGTGAATGCGATCAGGAACTCGCGGCCTGGTGGACACACTTCATCGAGTCCGACCCCGAGGTTCGCGCGCAACTCATCGAACAGCGGCGAAAGGCCCAGATGCGCGCCGGGGTCACCACGTCGAACGGTGGGCGCCGACGCCGGCGCGCAGGCCGCGGTCGCGACCGCGAACGCGAGGCCGCAACCACTGATGCCGCAGGAGGTCACGCTGACTGACATCGCGCCGCAACCGGGGATCGCCTACATCGGGCTTGGCAGCAACCTCGGAGACCGACGCGCCAATCTGTGCGCAGCTGCCAACGCCATCGGCAGGCTGGCCAATGTCTCACTCCGTCGACGCAGCGGTCTGTACGAATCGCCCGCGCAAGACGTACCCTCAGCGCAACCTGACTACCTGAACGCCGTGCTGGAAATACGAACGAGCCTAACGCCGAACGCGCTTTGGTCCGCGCTGGCGGAGATCGAGCGCCAGTTGGGCCGGGTTCGGCCAGCCAACCAAGTGAATGCACCCAGGACCATCGATCTCGACCTGCTGCTGTACGACGACGTCAGGCTTGATAGCGCCGAACTCACGCTGCCACATCCGCGCATCCTGACGCGCGCCTTCGTCGTCACGCCGTTGCGCGAACTCGGCGTCGAAAAGGTTGGCTCGGTCGCACTTGCTACACACCGACTTCCGGCGCATTCGATCGCGACCCGAAGCAAGTTCAGATGGCTCTGAAGCCTTGGCGTCATTCGAATCGAATTGCGATGACGACGTCATCGGCGTTTCCATGTCCGTTGCGGGCTTTGCTAGACGCACGGCTACACTGCGATCTGGGTTCCTGCTCCAACTTTGCCGATGGCTGGGGAAGCGTTGAAGACATTGCTTCGCGTTAGGGTCGCTGCGTCGCTGGCAGCGGGCCCACTCGGCGAACGGATGTCATGGTCTCATCTACTGAGAAAAGCGTTCCGCGCTTCGGGTGACGTCCGTCGGTGCCCAGAACGCGTACCGGGCTTCGTGCCGAATCAACGCCGCCTCGCATGCACCGCCGTTGTACTGTCCCTTCTCCTGTGCCTGGCCGGCACGCCGGACGCGGTCGCTCTGACGCTCGGCCCTGAGACCGTTGAATCCTCGCTTGGGCAACCCCTGCGGGCGACCTTCAGGTTGCACGGCGCAAGCCCCGACCTCGCGGATGCGTCCTGTATTCGCTTGGGATCCGCCGCCGCGGGAGACGGGCTGCCGCAGGTCACGTCCGGCACGTTGACGCTGGAGCGACGCGGCGCAGACGTGCTCGCAGTGCTGCGCTCGACCCGCCCCATCAACGATCCCATCGTGCGCGTGACGCTCGTCTCCACCTGCGAGGCATCCTCGCGCCGGGACTATGTGCTGCTGCTCGATCTGCCGGCCATGTCCGTCCCGCCATCCGTCGCCGCCGAATCGCGCGCCGAGCGCGTTGCTGGAGAACCGACGGGGCAGCCATCGGCACGAACGGAGCCGCGCGACCCGGTCCCGGTCGGCGCCGACCGGACCGCCGCTGAGCAACCAGCAAGCCCTACCCGGCGAGCGAGGTCGGTGACAGTTGCGACCAGCGCGTCGGCCGTGACCGCGCGTGATCGCCGTGTGCCGCGGGCAGCGCAAGCGTCTGCGGCCGAAACGACCGCGATGAAAGGTTCGAGTGATCAGCTCCGAATCGATCCTGGGGCACGCCTCCCGAGGACAATCGAAGATGCCGCCATGGCCGCGCTTGCCGTGCCACGGCTCCGATTGACATCCGATCTGTCGTTCGACCCTGGCGTTGGAACCGCCCCACCCTCGGCCATTGCCCAGGACCTGTTGCAGCAGGCCATCGCGGAGGCGCGGCGGAACCGTCTTCGCGCTGCCCCGATCGAGGAAGACCTCGCGCCGCGATTGGAGGCGGACTTCATCGTCGCCAAGCGCAAGATCGAGGAACTTCAGGCGCAGCTCGCCGCGCAGAGCACGGCCGGTCGGACGGCGCCGCAGGCCGCAGCTTCCGCGGCCAGCCAACGCGAGGATCTGATTCGATCCTGGCTGCCGTTGCTGCTGGCTGCCCTGGCTGGGCTTGGTCTTGTCCTGCTCTTGCTGATCCGTCGGCGGCGCACCGCTGCGGCCAGCTTCGAAGAACAGGCACTCGGTCTGCCAGAGGAAGGCACACGCTCCGATCGCGAACCGTCGGTGCGATCGCCCCTTGAGCGGCGCAGAGCGGACGACGCGGGCGAGCAGGCGCCGCCACCAACCGCCGCGTCGAAAGGCGGTGCAACAGAAGATCGCCAGGAGGCGGCGGAGCGTGCCCAGCCGCCGCGGACCAGAGTGCCCGTACACGCCGCAGCGTCGGAGCAAGAACCGTCAACGGCAGTCACGCCACCTCCGAAGGGGCTCGCGGCATTCGATACACCGGCGACCGCCACACCGGCTGCGCCTCCGCGCTCGTTGGACCTCCGCCCACAGGGCGTCGCTGCCCCAGCGCCCCCCCTCCTGCAGAGCGAGGCGCGGGTGCGCATTACCAGGTGGACACCGGCAATGTCGATGTTCGTGAACTGTCGCAGGTCACCGAAGAGGCACAGGTCTATCTCGAACTCGGTCGCACCGACCAGGCCATCGCTTTGTTGAAGGCGCACGTCGAAGCTCACGAAGGGTCGCGTCCGTCGCCGGCTCCATGGCTGATGTTGCTTGATCTCTACCGGCGTACGGGCAACCGCGCGGCCTACGATGAGTGGGCGCCGAAGTTCCAGCAACTATTCAACGGACGCATGCCGGCCTGGGATAACTACGGGCATGAATTGGCGCTCGACGATGGGCTGGAGGCCTTCCCGCATCTCGTGTCGCGAATTTCACGCGACTGGCGAACACCGCGCGGCCGTGACCTGCTCGATGAACTCCTCTACGACAATCGCGGCGGATCTCGCCTTGGCTTCAGCCTTGCCGCCTACCGGGACATTCTGCTTCTCCTGCAGATTCACGATGCCGTGATGAGTGAGCCCGGGCTTTCGGAAGCACCCGCCATGGCCCCGATGGGTGACCCCGACGACGGTACTCCAGCGTGGACACTCGATCTGGACACGGTGGATCAGTCGAAGCAGTCGCCGTTGGGCCAGTGGTTGGAACGACCGCAGTCGAACGGATAGGTCACTCGTTGGGGGCGCCCAGGCAGCATCAATCTCTCCCCCTGACGTTCGCCTCCGGTGCAGACCTGGCGTTGACGCCACCGGCCGACCGCCGCGCAGGCAACCCCAACTCAAGACCCAGGATCGAGAAATCCGCCTGCGCGATACGTGACGACCAGGGTGTCGCGCTCGGGCTCCGCACCGGTCGCCCGGAAAGGCGTCGTGCCGTGGATCACGCGCGTATCGTCGAGAAGCATTGCCGACCACGATTCGGTCAGCGTGAAGACGCAAAGCGGGGCGCCTGCGTTGTCATAGATGGTGGTCGATGCGCCGGTGATGTCCTTCCGGCCGAGCAGCAGCAATAGGACGAAGTCGACGCCGTCGCGGTGCGCACCCTCTGGCGTCGGCCGGCCTTCGCCATGACGCGCGTCGATCCGGAACTGATGCGCTTCGACGAACCAGCGTTCGACTACATGGCCGCGATGGGCCCAGGTGGAGCGTGCGAAAAGGTCTCCGAAACGGAGGATGACCCCGCGATAGAGTGCGTTTTTACGCGTCTCTGCCGCGACCTCGGCAAACGTGCGCAACATGCCACCGTGCAGACGGTTGTACGCTTTTGGCTGCCAGTGCGGCCGATACGGCACATCCTTGAGACACGCCTGCGTTGAAGCCGGCGCATCCAGGATATGGGAGGCATGCCGACGGTAGCGGTAGCGGCCGCCGTCGGCAAGGAACGTGTCGCGCGGCAGGTCGTTCCACGTCGAGGCAAGGGCCGCGCGTGCCGGCACATCGTCGATCAGCGGCGCGAGCACGGCCCTGGTTTCATCGGCCGTTAAGATTGCATAGCCTTGGCTCGCCAGACGTACATCGGCGGCCAAAGGGGATGGGGACGACATGGCAGTAAAACTTTCCGTCAACGTCAACCGCGTGGCGCTGTTACGCAACAGCCGCGATCACGGCTGGACGCCAGACCTGACAATGCTGGCACGAAAGATTCTAGAAGCCGGCGCACACGGCATCACCGTGCATCCGCGTCCAGACGAACGGCATATCCGCGCGGGCGACGTGGAACCCATCGCGCGACTTGTGGCCACGTTTCCGGGCCGCGAGTACAACATTGAGGGCAACCCGGAACACAATCTTCTCGAGCATGTCAGTCGGACGCGCCCGACGCAGGCGACCTTCGTTCCCGACGCCGTCGGGCAGAAGACGTCCGATCACGGCTACGGCGCAAATGACGCCAGGCGCATTGCACCTTTGATCGAGGAGGCGCGCCGTTACGCCCGTCGCGTCAGCGTATTCGTCGATGCCGACCCGGCGGCCATCACCGCCGCCAAGGAAGCCGGCGCCGATCGCATCGAGCTCTACACGGAGCCTTATGCCGCCGCCTTTCACGCCGGCGAAGCGCGCCCGGCGCTCGCACGCTTTGCAGCGGCCGCCCGACACGCCCGCTCGCTCGGTCTGGGCGTCAACGCCGGTCACGACCTCAATCTCGACAACCTGCCGGCTTTCATCGCCGAAGTGGCGCCTGACGAAGTCTCCATCGGCCACGCTGTCGTTGCCGACGCCCTGCTCTACGGCATCACGGAGACCGTTCAGCGCTATCTCGCGGCCATAGCAGGCTATTGAAAAACGTAGCGAGGATGGCTAGATGCGAGGCGCACGGAGCGCAGCGACCGAAGACATATCAAATAGATAGGCGAGGGAGCGAGCACCGTGCAACACAGCAGATGGCCCACCGCAGCAGTTTTTCAACGGCCTGATAGGCGTAGCCCCCGCCAACCCATGAGGTCGCACACACCGATCGCGCTGACGCTGGGCGACCCGGCCGGCGTTGGGCCGGAGATCGTTGCGCGCGCGCTGTGCAGGCGGGATCGCAGCATGCCGCCGCTGCGCGTCTTCGGCTCGACCTCCGTGCTCGCGCACGCCCTGGATCGCTTCGGCCGAGCCGATGCTGCGACAGCCGAGTTCATCGACACCGGCACGCCAGAGGACTGGCGGCCAGGTCAGCCGAGCGCCGCCTGCGGCCGTGCGGCGATCGCCGCCATCGAGGCTGCCGTCGCCGCCTGCCGCTCGGGCGAATGCGCGGCCTTGGTCACTGCGCCGATCAACAAGACATCGCTGCATCTGACGGGATGTCCGTTTCCGGGACACACCGAAATGCTCGCCGCGCTCTGCCATCTCGACCCGGCAGAGGACGTCGCGATGATGTTCGCGAGCCCCCTCCTCAACGTGGTTCTGGCCACGATCCATTGCTCGCTTTCCGATGCGATCGCCAAGATTCGCCAGCCTGTCGTCGAACGGGCGATCCGATTCGCACACCACGCCGGGCCCTTGGTTACGCCGCAGTCAACCGAGTTTCCGCGAATCGCAGTGGCCGGGCTGAATCCGCATGCGGGAGAGGGCGGGCTGTTCGGAGACGAAGAAGACCGGCATATCGCGCCGGCCGTGGCTGCCTGCGCCCGCGCGGGCATCCTCGTGAGCGGCCCTCATCCCCCCGACACCGTGTTCATGCGCGCACGCCGCGGCGAGTTCGACGTGGTCGTCGCGATGACGCACGACCACGGGCTGATCGCGGTGAAGCTCGATGGCCTCGAACAGGCAGTGAACGTGACGCTAGGCCTTCCGTTTCTTCGCACGAGCGTCGATCACGGCACGGCCTTCGACATCGCCTGGCAAGGCCGCGCATCGGCAGCAAATCTCGAAAGCGTGCTTTCATGGACGCAGGCGAGATTGTGACGGCCAAGAAAACGCTGAATGAACGCCGCACGGGCGAATCGCCGCGCCGCGCTGGCTTCCGCGCCGATCGACTCAAGCTGTCTCGGTCGCTGCGCTCCGCGCGCTTCGTATCTGGCCATACTCGCTACGTTGTTCAGCAACTGGCCAAGGGTCACTCGCGACACCGATCCGCACGCGCCGCCACCATTTAGTCACCGCGGAGGCGCGGCTACACTGCACGACCGTGGCGCATCGTTCGTCCACGCCGTCGGCGAGGACTGCGCCCGAGCACGATGCCAACCGCCGAACAGATTCTTTTGATTGCCCTGCTGATCGCTGGGGGCGCGTTCTTCGCGCTGGCCGAGATCGCGATGGCCGCCGCTCGCCCGACCCGTCTCGCACGGATGGCAGACGAGGGGGACCGACGAGCGCAGCAGGTGCTCGCCGTGCAGGAGGATCCGGCGGCCTACTTCACCGTCGCCCAGATCGGGCTCAACGTCGTTGCACTACTGGGCGGCGTGGTCAGTGATGAGGTGTTTGGACAACCCTTCGCCCAGTTGTACAGTGCCTTTCTCGGCGAGCCGGCTGCGCGCGCGGCAGGACTCATGACCTCGATCCTGCTGATGACGAGCCTTTTCCTGATGCTTTCCGACCTGCTCCCGAAGCGTTGGGGCATGGCGGAGCCGGAACGTATCGCGGTGCGGATCGTCGGCCCGATGCGGGCTCTGATCGCGCTGATGAAACCGGCAGTGGTCGTGTTCGGCTGGCTGACCGACCGGCTGATGAAATTGCTCGGCTTGCCGACCACACGTGAAGACCGTGTGACGGCGGCCGACATTCTTGCGATGGCCGAAGCCGGCGCGCGCTCAGGCGCGCTGCAACCGGATGAACAGCGTGTCATCGAAAACGTGTTCGAAATGGACAGCCGGACCGTATCGACCGCGATGACGCCTCGCGACCGGATCGCATGGTTCCGTCAAGACGACCCTGAAGCGGTCGTGCGCGCGCGCATTGCAGCCGAGCCCTTCTCCACCTACCCGGTCTGCGACGGTGACCTCGACCACGTGGTCGGCTATGTCGACGCCAAAGACCTCTTCCAGCGTGTGCTGAACGGACAACCGATCTCGCTCGCTGCGGACGGACTCCTGCGCAAACTCCTCGTGTTGCCGGATCGCCTGACGCTCGCCGAAGCCGTCGCTCAGTTTCGGCAGGCGCGGGAAGACTTTGCCGTCATCGTCAACGAATATGCGGTCGTCGTCGGCGTCCTGACCCTGAACGATGTCATGAGCACGGTGATGGGAGAGCTGGTCAGCCCGCTGGATGAAGGTTGGATCGTACGGCGCGACGATGGCTCTTGGTTGGTCGATGGCATAGCGCCGATGACCGACGTCGCGCGCCTGTTGTCCATCGCAGACGAACTGCCAGAGCCTGATGAATACGAAACGCTGGCGGGCTTCCTGATCCATCTGCTGCGCCGCGTGCCGCGCCGCACCGATGTCGTCGAATGGGGCGGGCTACGCTTCGAGGTCATGGACGTCGATGCGTTTCGCATCGACCAGGTACTTGTCACCCGCATCTCGCGTAACTGACTGCTGCGGAAACGCTGAATAAATTGCTGCACGGGCGAATCGCTGCGTTGCGCGAAGCTCGCTCCCTCGCCTACCTACGTGATATGTAGCTCCGGCATAACCTGAAGGTTATGCCTTCGCTGAAACTCGCTTCGCTCGTTTTCTCGGTTGCTGCGCTCCGGTGTGCCTTGCGCTTCATCCCGCTCGCTGCTTTCTTCAGCGTTTCTCTGCCGTGTTCGGTCATCCTTCCGGTGACGCCTCCGCGGCCGCAGTCTCGGCCACCAACCACGCAGCGAAGGCGGGGGTAGCGGCCGCGACCGACAGCACCAGGATGGCCGGCACGTCATAGTCGTGCATCGCTTCGATCGTCTGCACGACCTGAACCGCGCGTCCTCGTGTCGTCTTGACGACCAACCGCCATTCCTGCCCCTCCTCGATGACGCCTTTCCAGCGGTAGACGCTTTTGATCGCGTCCAGATGAACGCAGGCGGCGAGCCGACGTTCGACCAAGGCGCGGGCGATCTCGCCGGCATGGACTTCGCTGCCCGTGGTGGTCAGCACGAGCAGCGGCGCATCTGTATCGTCGTCGACACCGGGACTAGGAAAACGCTGAACAAATTGCTGCGCGGGCGAATCGCTGCGATGCGCGGTGCTCGCTCCCTCGCCTATCTGCTCGATATGTCTCGGTCGCTGCGCTCCGCGCGCCTTGCGCTTCATCCCGCTCGCTGCTTTTTTCAGCGTTTCCCTAGTCATGTTCAACTGCGGTGTTCAGGATGATCTAAAGACGATCTCGCCGCCTACAGCATCGACGCGGACGGTGGCTCCCGGAACGAACTTCCCGGCAAGCAGTTCGCGCGAGAGCGGATTTTCGATCGTCTGCTGGATTGCCCGCTTGAGCGGACGAGCTCCGTAGACCGGATCGAAGCCGGCCTCGCAGAGCACGTCGAGCGCCGCGTCGCTGACCTCGAGGGCCAGATCCAGCTTGCCAAGGCGCGCCCGCAGCCGTTCGAGCTGGATGCCTGCGATGCCCTTGATCTGATCCTTTCCGAGCGCATGGAAAACGACGATTTCATCGACCCGGTTGATGAACTCGGGCCTGAAGTGGTTCTTGACCTCGGCCATGACGGCGATCTTCACCAGGTCGTGGGGCTCGTCTGCCATGGCCTGGATCTTCGACCCGCCGAGGTTCGACGTCATGATCATCACGGTGTTCTTGAAGTCCACCGTTCGGCCCTGTCCATCGGTCATGCGCCCATCGTCGAGTGCCTGCAGCAGCACGTTGAACACGTCCGGATGGGCCTTTTCCACCTCGTCGAAAAGAATGACGCTATAGGGCTTGCGACGCACCTGTTCGGTCAATTGTCCGCCTTCGTCATAACCGATATAGCCCGGAGGCGCACCAATCAAGCGGGCCACCGAATGCTTTTCCATGTACTCGCTCATGTCGATACGGATCAACGCCTGTTCGCTGTCGAACAGGAATTCGGCGAGTGCCTTGGTCAGTTCTGTCTTGCCGACACCGGTCGGCCCAAGGAACAGAAACGAGCCGTAAGGTTTGTTGGGGTCGGCCAGTCCGGCGCGTGACCGCCGGATTGCATCGGCCACCAGGCGAACCGCCTCGTCCTGGCCGACGACCCGCCGGTGCAAGGCGGTTTCAATCTGGAGCAGCTTCTCGCGCTCGCCCTGCATCATCTTCGATACCGGAATGCCGGTGGCGCGAGAAACCACCTCGGCGATCTCCTCCGCCCCGACCGTTGTACGCAAAAGCCGGGGCTTTGCGCCATCGCTTCGCACCGCCTCTGCCTCTCTCAGCCGCGCCTCGAGGGCAGGGAGCTGTCCGTACTGGATCTCCGACATGCGGGCGAAATCGCCGCGACGGCGTGCCTCATCCATCGCGTGCCGCAGCCTCTCGATTTGTTCCTTGATGCCCTGAGCGCCCTGAACGGAAGCCTTCTCGCCACGCAATACCTCCTCGTAGTCGGCGTACTCACGTTCCAGGCGGGCAATCTCCTCTTCGATCAACGCCAACCGCTTTTTCGAAGCCTCATCGGTTTCCTTTTTGACCGCCTCACGCTCGATCTTGAGCTGGATCAGACGGCGGTCGAGCTTGTCCATGACCTCGGGCTTGGAGTCGATCTCCATCTTGATTCGGCTCGCCGCCTCGTCGATGAGATCGATTGCCTTATCCGGCAAGAACCGATCGGTGATATAGCGGTGCGAGAGCTCCGCCGCAGCAACGATGGCCGGATCAGTGATCTCCACACCATGATGCAATTCGTAGCGCTCCTGCAGTCCGCGCAGGATTGCGATCGTCGACTCGACCGAGGGCTCTCCGACCAGCACCTTCTGGAAGCGGCGTTCCAATGCCGCATCCTTCTCGATGTACTTGCGGTACTCATCGAGTGTGGTCGCACCGACGCAGTGAAGCTCGCCGCGGGCCAGCGCCGGCTTCAGCATGTTGCCGGCATCCATCGCGCCCTCCGCCTTGCCGGCGCCGACCATGGTATGCAGCTCGTCGATGAAAACGATGGTGCGCCCCTCGTCCTTGGCGATGTCCTTGAGGACAGCCTTCAGACGCTCTTCGAACTCGCCGCGATACTTGGCCCCGGCTAGTAGGGCAGCCATATCGAGTGAAAGCACCCGCTTGTCCTTGAGACCTTCCGGCACCTCGCCATTGACGATGCGCTGGGCCAAGCCTTCGACGATCGCCGTCTTGCCGACGCCCGGCTCACCGATCAGTACCGGGTTGTTCTTCGTGCGGCGTTGCAGCACCTGCACCACGCGGCGAATCTCGTCGTCGCGACCAATGACCGGATCGAGCTTCCCTGCGCGAGCCCGGGCGGTCAGATCGACGGTGTACTTCTCGAGCGCCTGTCGCTGGCCCTCGGCCTCCTGGCTGTCGACGTGCATACCGCCGCGAACGGCCTCGATCGCGGCCTCGATCGCCTTGCGGCTGCCGCCGGCGTCACGCAGAAGCCGGCCCGTTTCGCCTTTGTCGTCGGCAAGAACCAGCAGAAAGAGTTCGCTTGCGATGAACTGGTCGCCGCGCCTGGTCGCCTCTTTGTCGGTGAGGTTCAGTTGCGCAGCGAGATCGCGGCCGATCTGGATGTTGCCATCGCCCGCCGTGGCCAGCCGCGGCAGGCGTTCGAGCGAGGCCTTCAGCTCCCGCTCGAGCTTGCCGGTGTTGACGCCGGCACGGGCGAGCAACGACTTGCTGCCGCCATCTTCCTGCTCCAGCAACGCCATCAGAAGATGCTGCGGCTCGATCTGGGTGGCGTCGAGGCCGAGCGCAAGCGATTGCGCCTCCGCCAGGGCCTGTTGGAATCGGGTCGTCAGTTTGTCAAAGCGCATGTTCGTGTCGAATCCGTCGTGTCGGTGGGTTTGCCATCAACTTGGGGGGCAAGATGGCAGCCATCAAGAGCGGCAGCACATACGATTCGATCTGCCGGACGTCGGAGCGCACGCCTGCTACTCTAAGTCTCTGGCGGACGTGCTCACACCCGGGTTGCCAAAGGGGGACCGATGTTCAGACTGCTACGGTTCGTGATCATCCTGCTCGCTCTAGCTGTGCTGAGTGTTGCAGTCGCACTCGCCATCTACACGTGGCGGAGTTTGCCGCCCGCGCAGTCTGACTACGTGGTCAGTGGTCCATCGGCGCCGATCACCATCACGCTGGATGAAGACGGCGTGCCCACCGTGCGATCTGCCAGCGAGATCGACCTCGCCTTTGCAACCGGCTTTTTGCACGCGAGGGACCGCCTGTGGCAGCTTGAAATGCACCGCAGGATCGGGCGGGGTGAACTGGCCGAGATCCTTGGCCCGAAGGCGCTCGATACCGACAAATTCCTACGCACTCTCGGCATTTACCGCGCTGCATCGCGGCAGTTTGCGGCGTTCCCGGAGGAAGACAAGGCGATCTTTCGCGCCTATGCGGCAGGCGTCAATGCTTGGATCGAACACGGTATGCGGGCGCGCCCGCCGGAATTCATGATCCTCGGCGTGACGCCTGGCCGCTGGACACCCGAGGACTCGGTCGCCTGGGTCTTGATGATGGCCTGGGATCTGGGCGGCAACTGGAGCACCGAGCTGCTCCGGTTGCAACTCGCCCGCCGGATGTCGAGCGAACGGGTCAATCAGTTGATCACCGTTCAGTCTGGCGACCGTCTCCCCGCGCAGACCGATTTCGCCGCGCTCTACCGCGCCATTGGGGCCTTTCCTCTCAATCTGTCCGTGGTCGATCCGCCCGACACCCGAATCGCGCTGAACGACGGTATCGAAGGGCTGGGTTCGAACAACTGGGTCGTCCACGGCAGCCGCACGACGACCGGAAAGCCCTTGCTCGCCAACGATCCGCACCTGGGGCTCGCAGCACCTGCCATCTGGTATTTCGGCCGCTTCAAGGCCCCTGGTATCGAAGTGTCGGGTGCGACGCTGCCCGGCGTTCCCGGCGTTGTGCTCGGCCGCACCCGCGGCGTTGCCTGGGGCTTCACCAACACGGGGCCGGACGTACAGGACCTCTACCTGGAGGAATTCAACGCACAGGGACGTGTACGCGTGCCGAACGGCTGGGAGGACGTCATCACGCGAACCGAGACGATTCGCATCAAAGGACAGCCGCCCATCGACATCACCGTCCGCGAGACGCGGCACGGTCCAGTGATTTCTGATCATCACGCACCATCGGCCGCCGCCATCAATGGCGTGCGCTATGGACTGGCCCTGCGCTGGACGGCGCTTGATGCCGACAACACCACGGCGCTCGCCGCGCGCAGAATGGCACGAGCGCAGACGGTCGCCGATGTGATCGAAGCGCTCAAGCTCTATGTCGCACCGATGCAAAACGTTGTGATCGCCGACAGCCAGGGCAACTCGGCGTTCATCGCGGCCGGACGTGTACCGATCCGGCGCGCCGACAATGAACTGCGCGGATGGGCGCCCGCACCCGGATGGGAGCCCCGCTTCGACTGGCAGGGCTGGCTGCCGTTCGAGCAACTGCCCCGCGAGACCGTGTCCGACTACCGGGCAACCGCCAATCAGCGCATTCATGGCGATGACTATCCGCATTTCATCGCCTCGGAATGGTCACACCCCGGTCGCAAGCAGCGGATCGAGGCACTGCTGGCCGCAACGCCCAAACACGACGCGCACAGTCTGCGCGTCATCCAGCACGATGTAATTCATACCCACGACACGCCGCTGCTCGACTGGATCGATCGCATACGCAGCACGCATCCTCTGGCAGAGGAAGGCAAGCGGCTCCTGCGAGTCTTCGCCGCCGAGAAACGCGTCGATGCCGCGAGCGATTCTGCCCGCGGAGCGCTGCTCTACTGGCTGTGGACGCGGCATGCTGCGCACACTATGTTCGCCGACGACTTCGGCGAGGCACTCTTTACTGCCACTTTCGGTCGACGGGATCTGCGCGTCGCACTGAATCGGGTCGCGAAGGAGGGCGACGGCTACTGGTGCGACCAGCGCCAGACGCCCGCCGTCGAAGCCTGCCCCGATCAGTTCTCGCGGGCGTTCGACCGGGCCCTCGAGGAGGCTACCCTCCTGCAGGGAGGCGACCCGGCAAAGTGGCGCTGGGACCGTGCCCATGTTGCGCGTTCGGAACATCGGCCATTCTCCAACGTGAATGCGCTGCGGTGGCTGTTCGAGATCCGCGAGCCGACCGCGGGCGATACCTACACGGTGATGGTCGGCAAACTTCGGTTGCGTGAGCCGGAACCACTCCTCAACGACTTTGCGGCCAGCTTGCGCGCCGTCTACGACCTCTCGATCGACGATGCCGATGGCGGCACGTTTATCTATTCAACCGGCCAATCGGGACATCCACTTTCCATCCACTACCGCCGTTTCGCCGAGCGATGGGCACAAGGCGGACCACTCGCGTATAGGCGCCTGGGGGCCGGCGAGGGCGGGCGTCGCCTTACGTTGACCCCGCGTTGAATGTGAGGATTGAAATTCGGACTATGCCGATGCCAAGGTTCCGTCGTCGGCTAGACTTGCGTTGTCAGATCAGCGTAAGCTCGAATTATCATGGCCTATCAAAAGACCGCTGCTGGCATCGCCGAGGTGCAGAACCGCAGCATGGGTTTGCGGGCCGAACTGCGCCGCCTGCTGATCATGGTCGATGGGCAGTCGCCGCTCGATCGCTACAAGGCCGCCTTTCCGACCAGCGACGTGGCGGCCCTAGCGAAGGAACTGGAGGCACTCGGACTGATCGCGGACCCACTGGCGGTACCTCTCGCGGCTGTCGTTTCGCCAACGGACGCCGTCAAGCCCCCGGCACAGGCCGGCGGCACGGAGCCCCCGCAACCGACAGCGGCTCAGTTCAACGCCGCGCGGCAGGCGGCCGTGCGCTTCATCAACGACCAGCTCGGCCCGTCCGGCGAATCGCTCGCATTGCGCCTGGAGCGCTGCGCCGACCCGGACGCGCTGCGCGCGGCAGTACGAGACACCCGAACGGCGCTTGATCGCGTCATGGGAACCGCGGCCGGGCAGCGTTTCATCGAGCACGTCCGCAACGCCGCGAGCAACGTGATCTGATCGACAGGCCGCAAGATCGGTGCGTCGCTCGATCACCTTCATCATGCCCGTCGTGCGCGCTCTGCATGCGGTCGCCTGCGCATTCGTCGGCATCCGCCGCGACCGTCGCTCGTTGACAGACTTGGGCGTACGGCCTCGACACATCGTGATCGCCGCCATTTTGTGCCTACTGCTTCTCATCGGCGGCCTGGTTTCGATCGTCAGGTGGGTCTTGGGCTGAGTGGGAAGGCTGCTTCACCCCTTCGAACCGCCGCTTCGCACGCCATTCCCGCGGTTTCGTCGCAGCAGGCTGCCGGCGCTCGACAGGAACCGCTACGCTTCGGGACATGCCTCGCCCTCGCTCAATCCGCAACGCTTGCGATTCCCTCGCGGCGAGCAGCCGAGCAGTCGCTCACGCGGTGATGTCGAGCGGCCGCCTGTTCGCCGTTGCGGGTTGCGCCGGACTCTTCGCGGCCTGCTCACCCACCCCAATGCCACCCAATGGCGGCCAGGGGCTTGCGTTTGAAACCTGCCGCCTCCGCCACGTCGAAACGCCTGCGCTTTGCGCGCGAATGGCGGTACCGGAGGATCACGCGCGTCCGGACGGCCCGACCGTCGCCATCCATGTCGCCGTCATCCCGTCGCTCGCACGACGGAAAGAAGGCGATCCGGTGGTGTTGCTGGCCGGCGGGCCCGGCCAGGCAGCAAGCGACCTCGGACGCATGGCGGAAGCGCTCTCTGCGATCCGCCGGACGCGCGATATCGTCCTGGTTGATCAACGCGGAACCGGACTCAGCCGTACGCTCACCTGCCCGGCGCTGAGCGCGCCACTACCCGACGACGCATGGAACGATCCACGTTACAACGACGAAGCGTTGATGCGTGCCGAGTGGCAGCGCTGCATTGCCGAGTTGCAAGGCAATCCGAGGACGCATCGTACCGATGATTATGTGGCCGATCTCGAACGGGTCCGCGGCGCGCTCGGGGCGAGGCAGTTCAACCTCTGGGGCGGCAGCTACGGCAGTCGCGTCGCACTGCGCTACATGCAGCTCCATCCCCAGGCGATCCGCAGCAGCGTGCTCGACGGCGTCGCGCCGACCTCACTCAAACTGCCGCAAGACATACTCGCCCACACTGAGGCATTGCTGCGAGACCGCTTTGCCGCCTGCGGACGGCAGCAAGCGTGCGCCGATACGCACGGCAACCTGAGCGCCCGTTTCGATGAACTGCTCGCCACCTTGTCGCGGACACCCGCGAAAGTGCGGCTGCCCCATCCCGCGACCGGGCGACCGATCGATGCCACGATCGACGACCGTGGACTCCTGGCGCTCCTGTGGCCTCTCCTCTACACGCCCGAGACATTTCGGCTCGTACCGCAGATGATCCAACAAGCCGCAGCGGGGGACTTCGCCGCCTTGGTCACGAGCACTGCGGGACGATCGTCACGCGACTTCGAGTTCTCGCCGCTTCTGCGCGTCGCCGTGCTTTGCGCCGAAGACATGGCGGGGCACCCCTCAGCCCAGGCTGGCCGCTGGCAAAGGCTCGAGCAGCTCTTTCTCGACGCCTGCCGCGATTTTCCGGCCGGACAGGCTCCGGCGGACTTCTTCGCCCCGACCCGCAGCGACGTTCCGACCCTGCTCGTGTCGGGCAGCCTCGACCCGGTGACGCCCCCGAGCGAAGCCGAACGCGCGGCACGCACCCTCATGCGCCATCGTCACGTGATCGTCGAGGGTTGGGGCCACATCGTTTCGCACCATCCATGCGTTCGCCGTGCCGTCGTTCGCTTCATCGAGACGGCGGATCCGCAGGCCGACCCGCTCGCCTGCGAAGCAGAACTGAAACTTCCAGACCCGTTGTTTTATGTGACCAACCTGGTGGCGAAATGATCGAGGCAAAGCAACTCGTCAAGCGCTTCGTCGTCCGCGAGCGCGCCACCACCTTCGCGCTGCGCAGTTCCTCGCGCCGCGTGACGGCAGTCGATCACGTCAGCTTTCGTGCCGAGGACGGCCAGATCACCGGTCTGCTCGGCCCGAATGGCGCCGGCAAGACGACGGTGCTCAGGCTGCTGTCAACCTTGTTGAGGCCGGATGAAGGTACCGCCGTTGTCGACGGCCATCGTCTCGACTACGACCGCGCGGCAATTCGTCGTTCGCTCGGCGTGCTCGGCGATGCCAAGGGGCTTTACTGGCGGCTCACGGCCCGCGAGAACGTCGTCTACTTTGGCCAATTGCAGGGGCTGGACCGAGCCGAAGCCGAAAGGAGAGCGGATCGGCTGCTGGAAGAACTGGACCTCTCGCGCCTCGCAGACCGGCCGACACAGGGCTTCTCCCAGGGCGAGCGGATGAAGGTGGCGATCGCGCGAGCGCTCGTTCACGATCCCCGCACCGTCTTGCTGGATGAACCGACCAACGGGCTCGACATCATGTCCACCCGCGCAATGCGGTCGCTGATCCGACGCCTCAGGGACGCGGGCAAGTGCGTTCTCTTCTCCAGCCATGTCATGCAGGAGGTCGCTGCCCTGTGCGATCGCATCGTCATCATCGCCAGCGGACGCGTGGCCTTCGACGGCACGCCGGAGGAGGTGCAGGCGCGAGCGGGCACGAGCTCGCTCGAGGAAGCCTTTGTCCGCATCATCGGTTCGGATGAGGGGCTGTTCGCATGAGTCTCCTCGCGCTCTCCTGGCTGCGCCTCGGCACCGTGCTGCGCAAGGAATTGACCGACCTTTTGCGCGATCGCAAGAGCATTTTCTGGGGTCTGTTCGCCGTGGCCATCTCCGGCCCCCTCGTGCTTGGCGTGCTCTACGTGGCGATCAAGACCGTCAGCGATCGTCTCGAAAAGGTCACTGCCCATATCTACAACGCCGAGCAGGCGCCCGACCTCATACGCCACTTCGAGCGGCGCGGCATCGCGGTTGAACGCGTCGGCGACGATTTCGAAACGCGCATACGCCAGGGGGATCTTGACATCGTGTTGCGGATCGACGAGCGATTCGCCGCAGACCTGGCGGCGGGTCGTGCTGGGCGGATCACGCTCGTGCACGACTCGAGCCGCGATCGCACCACACCCGTTGCGACGCGGCTCGGACGTGAGGTACGTGCCTACGCCGAGCAGATCGGCATCGAGCGACTGATGCTGCGCGGCGTCGCACCCTCGGTCGCGCGACCGCTCGCGATCGAGGACCTCGACCTGTCGACACCCGAGCAGAAGAGCGCTCGCATCTTTCAGATCATGGCCTTCTATGCCCTGTTCGCCGGCTTGATGGGTGCGATTGCGGCCGCCCTCGACGTGACGGCGGGCGAACGCGAACGGCAAACCCTGGAGCCTCTGTTGACAACGCCGGTCTCCTCGCTTGAGCTTGCGGTGGCCAAATGGCTCGCCGTCAGCCTCGTCAATCTGCTCGCCATCACCGTTTCGCTGTTGGGCTTTCTGGTAGCTCTCGGCGTGGTGCCACTTGCCCGTATCGGGCTGCCGTTCGAATTCGGCCTGACCCAGTTCCTCGGCTTCATGGCCGTGCTGGTTCCGTTCGCCTTCATGGTGCCGGCCGTGCTGCTATTTTTCGGCGCCAACGGCAAAACGGCCAAGGAGGCTCAGAGCTCGCTTTCGATGGGTGTCTCGCTGGTCGGGCTGCTGCCGCTCATCAGCTTCTTCCGGCAGACGAAGGCCCCTTGGTGGGACGTCTGGGTGCCGGTCAACGGTCAGTTCGGCGTACTGACCAAGGTGCTTCGCGGCGAACCCATCGCCGCGCTCGATTGGACGGCGATGTGGCTGGTACCCGCGGTGGTGGCGCTTCTCGCGATCGCCGCTTTCGCCCGTCGGCTCGGCGACGAGGCGCTGCTCTCGGGCAGGTGAATCGGCGCGAGGAGCATCTTGGGAAATGCTGAATAAATGGCTGCGCGGGCGAATCGCTGCGTTGCGCGGTGTTGGCTCTAGCGCGCCTGCCTCTCGGCAGGCTTAACCTTCGCTTCGCCAAGGTTAGCCTACGCCGCAACTGCGTTGTCGCTCCCTCGCCTAACTGCTTGAGATGTAGCTCCGGCATAACCTGAAGGTTATGCCTTCGCTGAAACTCGCTTTGCTCGTTTTCTCGGTCGCTGCGCTTCGGTGCGCCTTGCGCTTCATCCCGCTCGCTGCTTTCTTCAGCGTTTCCCTGGAACGCCGGCAACGGCAGATTTAGGGCGACACGTACACTCGTTCCATGAGCTATCCGAACACACAACTCCTGATCGACGGTCAATGGTGCGATGCGAGCGACGGCCGCACCTTGCCCGTCTTCAATCCCGCCACCGGCGACGAGATCGGTCGCGTTGCCCATGCCTCGCGGACCGATCTCGACCGCGCGCTTTCTGCCGCTCAGGCGGGGTTCGCAAAGTGGCGCCACGTGCCGGCGCTGGAACGCAGCCGCATCATGCGGGCTGCGGCCAGCCTTATGCGCGAGCGGGCTGACGATATCGCCCGTGTCATGACGTTGGAGCAGGGCAAGCCGGTTGCCGAGGCGCGCATCGAGACGATGGCCGCGGCTGAGATCATCGAATGGTTCGCCGAAGAAGGTCGGCGGGTCTACGGACGCGTCGTTCCGCCGCGCAACGCGGCCCACCAGCAACTGGTGCTGCGCGAGCCCGTCGGCCCCGTGGCTGCATTCACGCCTTGGAACTTCCCGATCAACCAGGTGGTTCGCAAAGTTTCGGCTGCGCTGGCGACGGGCTGCTCGATCATCGTCAAGGCGCCGGAGGAAACCCCAGCCTCGCCAGCCGCACTGTTGCGTGCCCTCTGTGATGCGGGTGTACCGGCCGGGGTCATCAACCTGGTGTTTGGCGTGCCCGCCGAGATATCGGCCTACCTGATTCCGCATCCGGTCATCCGCAAGGTCACCTTCACTGGCTCGACTGCCGTCGGCAAGCAGCTTGCAGCTCTGGCTGGGCAGCACATGAAGCGCGTGACGATGGAACTGGGCGGTCACGCGCCGGTGATCGTGGCCGAGGATGCCGACATCGAGCTTGCGATCCGCTCAGCCGGTGCCGCCAAATTCCGCAATGCCGGGCAAGTCTGTATCGCGCCGACGCGATTTCTCGTGCAGGAGACCGTCCGCGCCGAGTTCGTGAAGCGGCTCGCCGCCTACGCCGATGACATCGTGGTCGGCGACGGTCTCGCACCCGGAACACGCATGGGGCCGCTCGCCAACGAACGACGTCTCGAGGCGATGCGCAGTCTGACCGAGGATGCGGCTGCGAGGGGCGCCGTCGTAGTCACAGGTGGCGCCCGCATTGGCGAGCGCGGCAACTTCTTCCGGCCGACGATCATCGATGAGCCACCCAGCTCTGCTCGGGTCATGAACGAGGAGCCCTTCGGACCGCTGGCCATCGTGAAGGGCTTCCACACCATCGAGGATGCCCTCGCCGAGGCCAATCGCCTGCCCTACGGTCTTGCCGGCTACGCCTTCACCCGCTCGATCGCTACCGAGCACAAACTCCGCCTCGGCTTGGAAGTCGGGCTGCTCTGGATCAATCAGCCCGCGCTGGCCATTCCGGAAATGCCATTCGGCGGCGTCAAGGACTCGGGATATGGATCTGAAGGAGGCAGTGAGGCCCTCGACGCCTATCTGAACACGAAGTCAGTGTTCACGAATTGCCTGTGAGCCGCCTCTACCAGCGTCAGGCGTCGCAGTGAAGCGTCGGTCGCCGGAGCGAGACTGTCGATCCAATTGGCGCGTCGGCGTCGGAATACGGTCCTGCGAGTGGTCTCGGCAATACTGGCCACGAGCGGCAACGAGCGGCGGCGGGCCTGGTGCCGCGCCAGTTTGGTTGGATCGTTGAGGTATTGCGTTGTTCGAGACCTACGCCTCTTCGCTGTCTGCAACCGCCTTCGCCGCTTGGATTCGAACATCGCCACTCGCGTATCCGGCCTTGGAGATCGCCCACCTTTGGGCGTTATCGACGCTTTTCGGAAGCATTTTCGTCATCGACCTGCGCATCATCGGCATACGCTGGCGAGGATTCTCGTTGATCCCGATCGACGCCCTGGCCCGATCGTTGCTTCCAGTCGCCTGGTTGGCGTTTGCGTTCGCTGCCCTGTCGGGTTTTCTGATGTTCATCTCCCGGGCAGCGGACTTCGTCACCAATCCTGCCTTCGCACTCAAACTTGCCCTGATCGCGGCGGCCGGCCTCAACGTCATGGTGTTTCACTTATATGGCAACATCGCATCGCCGCGGCCGCTGCATCGCTGGCAAGCCGCACTGTCCATCGTGCTCTGGGCTGCGACAATTGCTGCTGGCCGCTCGATTGCTTACGTCTGATTCCTACCAGGCTGTTGTAAAACGTAGCGAGGATGGCCAGATGCGAGGCGCACGGAGCGCAGCGACCGAAGACTTATCAAGTAGATAGGCGAGGGAGCGACAACGCAGTTGCGGCGCAAGCCAAAACGAAGTTTCGGCGAAGGCTCATATCGGCGAAGCCGATCTGAAGCGAAGCGGCCGGAGCCAACACCGTGCAACGCAGCAGATGGCCCACCGCAGCAGTTTTTCAACAGCCTGCTACTCGCTTGTTGGAGTCTTGCCATGACCGCTCTATCCCGTCACGCCCTCGTCGCCAGCGTGTCCTTGCTCGGCGTGTCCATCGTCTCCTTCGCGCACCACGGTTGGTCCAGCTTCGACGAAACGCGCCCCCTCTACATCGAAGGGACGGTCAAGTCGGTGCGATGGCAGAACCCGCACGCTGAGCTCGTACTCGAAACAGCCGGTTCCCCGCCGCCAGCCAATCTGGCCATGCTGCCCGTACCGCGCCAAAACGCGGGCGTCGATAGCGCCCGCGTGCTCGCCTCTGCCAGGCTACCGACTCGCAAGGACAAGGAATGGAACATCGAACTGGCTCCGCTCACCCGAATGGAGGCTTGGAAGGTGCGCGAAATCAAAACTGGGGAGCGCGTTGCGGTCGTCGGCTACACATTCAAGGACGAAAAGGGTAGTGCCACACTGCGGGCGGAATTCCTGCTGCGCGACGGAAGTGTGACACCGCTGCGCTCCGCCCCCCTCTGATCGCCATCCCCACGTAGCAAACGACCGCGGCCGGCGCATGCGCCTTCTGTCGCGAATCGGCAGAAGGCTAGGGAAACGCTGAACAAGTTGCTGCGCGGGCGAATCGCTGCGTTGCGCGGTGTTGGCTCCGGCCGCTTCGCTTCAGATCGGCCTCAACGATATGAGCCTTCGCCGAAACTTCGTTTTGGCTTGCGCCGCAACTGCGTTGTCGCTCCCTCGCCT
>OGCL01001086.1_pt1 | contig 24975 bp, 17 predicted proteins | sample 1570041 | NCBI WGS metagenome assembly OGCL01 (sample SAMN06266162, study PRJEB24511) | hot springs metagenome | isolation source: Hot spring water | place: South Africa: Limpopo | collected 2015-06-22 | reverse complement strand
AGGGGCGTCGCCAAGCGGTAAGGCAGCAGGTTTTGATCCTGCCATGCGTTGGTTCGAATCCAGCCGCCCCTGCCATTTTCTGTACTCACCCAGATACACTCAGCCGGCAGGTACTGCGCGTGTCCAAGATGATGGTCTTTACGGGGAACGCTAACCCCGATCTGGCGCGACGTATCGTACGTCAGCTGCACATTCCCCTCGGCGATGCCTCGGTCGGTAAGTTCTCCGACGGCGAGATCATGATCGAGATCAACGAGAACGTCCGCGGCAAGGACGTCTTCCTGATCCAACCGACGTGCGCGCCCACCAACGACAACCTGATGGAACTGGTGGTGATGGCCGATGCCTTCCGCCGCTCCTCGGCTACTCGTATTACCGCAGTCATCCCCTACTTCGGCTATGCCCGCCAGGATCGCCGCCCGCGTTCCGCCCGCGTGGCCATCAGCGCCAAAGTGGTTGCCGACATGCTCACCGTGGTTGGCGTCGACCGTGTCCTCACCGTCGACCTGCACGCGGATCAGATCCAGGGCTTCTTCGATATCCCGGTAGACAACATCTACGGCTCCCCGGTACTGGTGGACGATATCGAAGACCAGCGCTTCGACAACCTGATGATCGTATCCCCGGATATCGGTGGCGTGGTGCGTGCCCGTGCCGTGGCCAAATCCCTGGGTGTGGACCTGGCGATCATCGACAAGCGTCGTGAAAAGGCCAACCACTCCGAAGTGATGCATATCATCGGTGATGTCGAAGGCCGTACCTGCATCCTGGTCGACGACATGGTCGACACCGCCGGCACCCTCTGCCACGCCGCCAAGGCGCTGAAAGAGCGCGGCGCGGCCAAGGTCTTCGCCTACGCCACGCACGCCGTACTGTCTGGCCGGGCCATTGAAAATATCGAAAACTCCGTGCTCGACGAGCTGGTGGTGACCAACACCATCCCCCTGTCGGCAGCGGCTCAGTCCTGCTCGCGCATTCGCCAGCTCGACATCGCCCCGGTAGTGGCTGAAGCGGTACGCCGCATCAGCAATGAAGAATCGATCAGCGCGATGTTCCGTTAATCCGGAACCCGCCCTGAACGCAACCGCCCTGCCCTGTCGGCAAGGCCTTTTACCCAACCGTCCGGACGCTGGTCGCAAGCGTGAAGGACGGTTTGGTTATTTTGGAGAAGTGAAATGACTGTTGAATTTGCCCTGAATGCCGAAGTGCGTTCCGACCTGGGGAAAGGTGCGAGCCGCCGCCTGCGTCGTAACGTCGCCATGGTGCCTGCCGTAATCTACGGCGGCGAAAAAGCCCCGCAATCCATCAGCCTGCTGGCCAAAGACCTGGCCAAGCTGCTGGAAAACGAAGCCGCCTTCAGCCACGTGCTGAGCCTGGACGTTGCCGGCACCAAGGAAAGCGTCCTGATCAAGGCCCTGCAGCGCCACCCGGCCAAAGGCTTTGTTCTGCACGCTGACTTCCAGCGCGTGATTGCCGGCCAGAAGCTGACCGCTCACGTACCGCTGCACTTCATCAACGAAGCCACCGCCGTTGGCGTCAAGCAGCAGGGCGGCGAAGTCTCCCACACCATCGTTGAAGTTGAAGTCTCCTGCCAGCCGCAGGACCTGCCCGAGTTCATCGAAGTGGACATGGCCAAGGTTGAAGTGGGTCAGACCCTGCACCTGTCCGACCTGAAACTGCCGAAAGGCGTCGAGCTGGTGGCCCTGGCCCACGGCAACGACCTGGCCGTTTCCAACATCCACGCCTCGCGCGTGAAAGCAGAAGACGCCGGCGAGTAATCGCAGCGCGTCGGAAACCAGCCCGGTATGCGATTCTACCGGGCGATTTCCAGCAAAGGGCTCCTGACATGACTGCCGTACAACTGATCGTCGGCCTGGGTAACCCCGGCCCCGAATACGACCAGACCCGGCACAATGCAGGGGCCCTTTTCGTTGAGCGCCTGGCCGACCGCGAACGGGTCAACCTCGCCCTCGACAAAAAGTATTTTGGCCTGGTGGGTAAATTCAGCCACCAGGGCCGCGACGTTCGTCTGCTGATCCCCACCACCTATATGAACCGCAGCGGCCAGGCCGTGGCGGCGCTGGCGAATTTCTTCCGCATCCCCGCGGACGCCATACTGGTGGCCCACGACGAACTCGACATGCCCCCCGGCGTCGCCAAACTCAAACAGGGTGGCGGGCACGGCGGGCATAACGGGCTGCGCGATATCATCGCCCAGCTCGGCAATCAGAACAGCTTCCACCGCCTGCGGCTTGGCATCGGCCATCCGGGGCACAGCAGCATGGTCTCCAACTTCGTCCTGGGCCGCGCCCCGCGCAGTGAACAGGAGCTGCTGGACACCAGCATCGACTTCGCCCTGGGCGTCCTGCCGGAAATACTCGCAGGCGACTGGACCGTGGCCATGCGCAAACTGCACAGCCAGAAAGCCACCTCTTAACTCTTTACCGCCAGCGCGCGCGAGGGAAACACCATGGGATTCAACTGCGGCATCGTCGGCCTGCCCAACGTCGGCAAGTCCACCCTGTTCAACGCCCTCACCAAATCCGGCATCGCCGCAGAAAACTTCCCCTTCTGCACCATCGAGCCGAACAGCGGCATCGTGCCCATGCCCGACCCGCGCCTGGATGCCCTGGCCGAAATCGTAAAACCCGAGAAGGTCATCCCCACCACCATGGAGTTCGTCGATATCGCCGGCCTGGTGGCGGGCGCCTCCAAAGGTGAAGGCCTGGGCAACAAGTTCCTCGCCAATATCCGCGAGACGGATGCGATTGCCCACGTGGTGCGCTGCTTCGAAGACGAGAACGTCATCCACGTGGCCAACAGCGTCGACCCCAAGCGCGATATCGAGATCATCGACCTGGAACTGATCATGGCCGACCTCGACAGCTGCGAGAAGCAGCTGCAGCGCGTCACCCGCAGTGCCAAGGGCGGCGACAAGGAAGCCGTGGCGCAGAAGGCCCTGCTGGAAAAACTCATCCCCCACTTCACCGAAGGCAAGCCCGCACGCAGCCTGCTGAAGAACCTGGGTGACGACGACAAGCGCCTGGCCAAGACCTTCCACCTGCTCACCACCAAGCCGGTGATGTATATCGCCAACGTCGCCGAGGACGGCTTCGACAACAACCCGCACCTCGACGTGGTGCGCGCTATTGCCGAAGAAGAAGGCGCCATCGTGGTGCCGGTGTGCAACAAGATCGAAGCCGAGATCGCCGAACTGGACGATCTGGAAGAGATGCAGATGTTCCTGGAAACCATGGGCATGACCGAGCCGGGCCTCAACCGCGTGATCCGCGCCGGCTACCAGCTGCTCAACCTGCAGACCTACTTCACCGCCGGGGTCAAGGAAGTACGTGCCTGGACCGTGCGCATCGGCGCCACCGCCCCGCAGGCCGCCGCCGTGATCCACACCGACTTCGAAAAAGGCTTTATCCGCGCCGAAGTCATCGGCTACGACGACTTTATCCAGTACAAGGGCGAGGCCGGCGCCAAGGAAGCCGGCAAATGGCGCCTGGAAGGCAAGGAATACATCGTCAAGGATGGCGACGTGATGCACTTCCGCTTTAACGTCTAACGATTTTTCTGCACCCAGGGGCGCTCAATAGCGCTCGATGGAATGGGCAGGCCTTTTAAAATCAAGGGCTTGCCTAACAATACGGTCTGCTGAGCGTTCCTATTGTTCATCGAGTTCTGAAAAAATCGGGGGTAGCGTTGGGGATACTCGTGTTCAACCGTGGGGGTATTCGGGGAAGCTGCCGATGCCGAGTGGGATGAATTCGATTTTGAGGATGCCGTGTGGCGTCGCCCAGTGGCCAAGATGAAGGCACGCCGTGACCACATCAGCCCGCTGTCCATGCAGGCTATCGCTGTACTGAAAGACTTGCAGCGCATCACCGGGGGCGGACGCTACTTGTTCCCGCACCGGAGCGGCAAGGGCTTCACCACGCCCAACCGGCTTACCTACGCCATGCGTGATATGAACCTGGGCCGGGGAACGACACCCCATTGCTGGCGTACAACGTTCTCGACCTGGGCGAATGAAAACGGATTCCGGCCTGATGCGATTGAGCGGCAGCTTGCTCATGTGGAAAGCAACAAGGTTCGGGCGACCTACAACAAGGCGCTGCTGCTGGATCAGAGAAGGTCACTGCTACAGGCTTGGGCGGGCTACCTGAGCGCTGCAGAGCACAGCGGTGCCGAATAACGCTGTTTGCCTTTGCGGAGGACTGGAGGCTATAAACAGGGCAATCCAATAATTGAAAAGGGTAATTTAGACCGCCAATGCCCCTTTATAGGCCGTGATTCACGTGGGCGCACCCTGCCAGACAGGACGACCTCCCTATCCGCAAGGCCCACGGCCGTGAAAACAGGGTAACCAAACGACTTTAATGAGGCATTTTTAAAGACAATACCCCATTTAACGACTGTGATTGCCCCATTTAGACAGCCTGAGCTTACATTTCCATGCACTCGCTTACCCCCGAGTACCTCACCGCGCTTCGCTTCGATGGTACCCAGGCCGCCACACTGCGCGCATTGGGCGAGTATCAGGGCAAGCAACAGCTCTACGCCGCCCAGTCTCCGGAAGCCCTCAAGGGCCTGCGCCAGATCGCAGTGGTCGAATCCACCGAGTCATCCAACCGATTGGAAGGTGTCGTCGTCGCGCCCTCGCGGCTGAAGTCCCTGGTCATCCGCAATGCAGCACCGAAGAGTCGCTCCGAACAGGAGATCGCCGGCTACCGCGATGCCCTGGCGTTGCTCCAAGAATCGGCCGCGCACATGCCCTTCAACGAAGGCGTGGTGCTGCAATTGCACACCATGCTGTATCGCTACATGCCGCAGGCCGGCGGACGCTGGAAAGCCACCAACAGCGACATCATCGAACGCCATCCGGACGGCACGTCACGGCTGCGCTTCCAGCCGGTCGCCGCGCATCTGACGCCGATGGCCATGGCCGACCTGACTCGGTACTACGCCACCGCACTGGACCAACATCTGGCCGATCCGCTGGTGCTGGTACCCCTGGCGATGCTCGACTTCCTATGCATCCACCCCTTCCCCGACGGCAACGGCCGCATGTCGCGCTTGCTGACCCTATTGCTGCTCTACCACTTCGACTACGCCGTGGGCCGCTACATCAGCCTGGAGCGCATCTTCGAGGAAACCAAGGAAGGCTATTACGAGACGCTGGAAGCCAGTTCGCAGGGCTGGCATCAAGGGCAGCACGACGTCAAACCCTGGCTCGACCTTCTGGGGGGCCTTGCTGCGGGCCTACCGCGAGTTCGAGGAGCGTGTCGGCACCATCAAGCGTGGCCGCGGCAGCAAAGGCGACCGCGTGCGCGCGGAAGTCCTGGGACGCACCCTGCCGTTTTCCATCTCCGAGATTGAAGAAGCTTGCCCGGGCGTGAGTCGGGACATGGTGCGGCTGGTACTGCGGGCGATGAAATCAGAGGGTTTGATCGAATCGACCGGCAAGGGGCGTGGAGCAAAGTGGCTCGCACCAATCAATTGGGTGAGAGATGAGCACTCAAAGAAACATCGTTAGCCAAGGTATCCGCGTCTAGCGCAACACAAACCCCGCTCCGGCGGTAATGCTGTTCAGTTAAGGTCGCGCGCGTTTTACTCCCCTCGCCCATCCATGGGGCGTAAGCGGAAATAGCAAAGCAGCGCTTTGCCCGCTGAAGCGCCCTGAGCTCTGCGAGGGGCTGGGGCGCAGGGCGGGGGCTGGGGGAGAGGGTCGAAAACACCGCGAGCCTGGCAGTTTTCCCCTCTCCCTAACCCTCTCCCCAAAGGGGCGAGGGGACTTTTGCGTCCGGCCAAAGCGTATGTGAACAGCATTACGCTCCGGCGGGGTTTTGTTTGCCCCGATTCGCCCGCCACCCCATCGGCATGCGGCCGCCCGAACCACGCCCTGCCATAAAAGGCCGACTACCACAAATCGCACAGCCAGAACATAAGCTTCGCCCGAAGCGGGGCTCCTACACACAAGCACCCAGATGGATTTCCCTGCGATATCCAGCTCTTCCGGGCCTTTGCCGACCGATCAACCTTTAAACCTGTGATCAACGCCTGATAGGCTGCCACGCACTGGCGTCCAGCGCACGCGGGCAGGTGTCAGGTATTGGTGGAAGGCCACCCGCCGCAGGCGAGTAAGCCCCCGGCAAAGCCGGGGGCCTTAGTCCAGTTAGCCCCTCAAAGGGGCGCGAAATGGACCCGCTTTAGAGCTTGCCCGCCTGCCACTGCGCCTCGCGCTCGGCCAAGGCCTGGGCGATATCGTCGATCCGATGGGAAGCAAGCTCTTCCGGCAGCGGATCCAAACCGACACTGGCAAACACCTGGCCATAGGCGTTGCGCAGATCGGCATAGGCCAGGTCGCGCCGTAGATTGGCTTGCAGCAGGTTGAGTTCACCCTGGATCAACTCCAACTCGCCAATGCCCTGCGCCTGGTGGCGATTGCGCAACTGCTCGGCAATCTGCTGATCGAGAACCGCCAGTTGCTCACTGGTGGAGAACTGACGAGCGGCCTCCTGAAAGTTGGCATTGGCCACATACAGCTGCGCCAGAATCGCCATGGACATCGCCTGCCGACGCAATGCCACCACCTCTTCACCGGCCTTGGCCACCTCAATGGCAGCGGGCGCCGAAAGGAGGTTGAACAGGTTCCAGGTGACCTTGACGCCATAATCGGCCCAACGCTGATTGACCAGAAACGAGTTGCTGTCGTAGTGCCCGCCCAAGGAAAACTCCAGACCAGGCAGCATGCGCAGCATGGCCTTGCGAGTCTCCGCTGCGCCTATGCGAGCCTGGTAGTCCTGCTCACGCAGCTCGGGGCGATTGATCAGCGCCTCTTGCTCCAGCACTGCCATATCCGTTTCCAGCCTAGGCAGCGGATAAGCCTCGGCAGCCGCTGCCAACTCGAACTGCGAGCCCACGGGCAGGTTGATCAGGGCCGCCAGCTCCGTCTTGGCCAGAGACAAGGCACGTCGTTGCTGTTCCAACTGACGGGTCGCCTCGATCAAGCCACGCTGGTAACCAAGGGCCTGCACCGGATCGCCAATACGCTGCTCACTCATGCGCAGGCTGTTCTGCCTGGCCAGGTTGACCCGTTCCATCTGCTGATCGATCTGTGTCAGCAGACGCTCTGCAGCCAGGGCCCGCCAATAGGCGGAGCGCACATCCTGAATGATGGTATGCAGGACCTTACGCCGACGTTCTTGCACAATCAGGCGTTGATCACCCTGCTGCTGAGCGCTGACATAGCTGACACCAAAGTCGAGCACGTTCCACACCATCGTCAGATCGCCCACTTCGCGATCGCGATCCTGAGAGGTCGAAGGCTCCAGGGACTGAGTGCCGGTACGCACACTGCGGCTGCTCGAAGCACTGACATTACTGCGCCCGGTATAACCGGCATTCAGGGCCATGCGCGGCAGCATATCGAGGCGGGACAAGTCCACCTGACGTTCGGCCACGGCCTCCTCCATCACTTTCAAACGCGCTTCCAGGTTGTACTTGACCGCACGGGCCATGGCCTGATGCAGGGTTAGAGGTGCGCTCAGCGGTTCCTGACCACTGAACATAGTGGCCAGATCCTCCTGAACCCGCTGTTCACTGAGCGCACGGTCGATCGGCTGCCCCGTGACCGCGCAGCCCCCCATGGTTGCCGCCAGTACGCTGATAGCCAGCACTCTGTAGTGTCTATTCATCCTTGGACCGCCCCCTAGTCGCGGTGTGTTCTCTTATTGTCGATTCGCTCAGGCCCTCGGTGCCCGCTCAGCCCATTCGTAAAAAGCCTTGGTCAATTGCTCGATCTGCTGCAACTCGCGGTTACGCAGATCCTCCAGTTGCTGCCCCAAGGTGGGCACGCCGAAGAAGCCTTGCCCTTCCTCTTCGCCCTCACTCAGTTCTCTGCCCATGGCGAAGCCAGTCAAGACCCCATCCTGCGGGGTCAAACCGGCGAACATCGCGGCCAGCGTACTGCTGCCGAACACACCGCCATCACCGCCAGCAAACCCGAGGTGGCCGCTAGCGTGACCATTATCAGACGAGCTATTAAATACCTGGGCCAAAAAACTCGAAGCCAAGGCCTGGTTCTGCAGGAAGATATTGCCAAGCGGCGGCAGCCCTCCCCCCACACTCGGCACCTCGAACAACGGCGGCGGCAGCAACGGCGGCAAAAGCGCCGATGGCGGCAAGGAAACCGGCGGCAAGGTGGGCGCAGGCGTGAGGACCGGCGCAGGCGTCGGCGTGACACGGAACTCAGGGTCCCCCCCATCCAGCGGCGCCCTGATCTGCACCCCCGCGGTACTCGGCAGGCCAGTCAACGCCAAGTTAGCATCGTTGCCGAGGCTATCGCGCAGGGTCGCACCATTGGCCTGCAGCGCAGCACCAAGCGTGATGCCGGTCAGGTCGACCTGACCGGGCTGCACGGTATAGCGGAAGACCAAGGTATTGCCACCCGACCCTGCCACATAGTCGGCGAAGGCCGTGCCACCGATATCCAGGGCGATGGCGAGGCGCGGCGTGCCGCCGGCGGTGTCAACCAGCACCGCCTCGTCGAAGTTGAGGGTGAAATCCAGGTTCTGCCCGGCCACGTAGGTGCCGTTAGCCGGCACGCTGACGCTGGCGACGCTCGGCGCATCGCGGTCGATGCTATAGCTTTCGCCGGTCAGACCGCCGCTAAGCGCATTACCGGCCGCGTCGGTGATGCCGGTGCCGCTGCCATTCAGGCTCAGGCCGATGCTGCCGGTACCGCTGATGCCAGTGACGACGACGCTGTAGGTCTGCCCATCCACCTGGGTGACCGAGGCGATGCTGCCATTGGCGGTGCCGCTGGTGATCAGGCTGAAGTCGCTGGCGTCCACCCCGCTGACGTGCTCGGAGAAGGTCACGCTGTAGCTGACCGAGCCGGCATTGGTCGGCGTGGCGTCGATGCGCGCGATGCCGCTGGCGGTCGGCGCCGTGGTATCCACCAGCACGCCGCCGGTGGCGCCGACCGCGTTGAGGGTCAGGTTGAGATCGTTGCCCGCCGCATCGCGGGTGGTGCCGCCGTTCAGGTCCAGGCTGCCGGCCACGGCGATGCCGTCGCTGTCGGTGTCGCCGGCCTGCACCGTGTACTGGAACAGCAGCGCGCTGCTGCCGGAGCCGGAGACATAGCTGGCATAGCGGGTCGCGCCGCCGATATCCAGGGCCAATCGCGGTGTGCCGCCACCGGTATTGACCAGCACCGCCTCGCTGGCATTGACCGTGAAGCTCAGCACCTCGCCGGCCTTGTAGGCGCCAGTGGCCGGCACGCTCACCGAGGCCACGGTCGGTACCACCGCATCCACCAGCACGCCGCCGGTGGCGCCAACATTGTTCAGCGTGATAAGCGCATCGTTGCCCACGCCATCGCGCAGGGTGCCGCCGTTGGCCTCGATGCTGCTGCTCAGCACTATGCCGTCACTGTCCAGGTTGCCGCTCTGCACCGTGTAGCGGAACAGCAGCGCGCTGCTGCCGGAGCCGGACACGTAGGTCGCATAGAGCGTGCCGCCGCTGTCCAAGGTCAGCGCGATACGCGGCGTGCCGCCGGCGGTGTCAACCAGCACCGTCTCATCGAAGTTGAGGGTGAAATCCAGGTTCTGCCCGGCCACGTAGGTGCCGTTAGCCGGCACGCTGACGCTGGCGACGCTCGGCGCCACGCCGTCGATAAGAATATCGTGCTGGCCGGCGATGGAATCAGCACCGCCAAGGGCCGGCAGGGTGAGGATTGCATCGTCGTTGCTAGCGCTGCGGATGGTGGCGCCGTTCAACGCCAGGGCTCCGGTGGAATGATAGTCGAGATCGGCACTGAGATCGCCGGCCTGCACCGTGTAGCTGAAGCTCAGGGTGTTGCTGCCGGAGCCGGAGACATAGCTGGCCTCACGGTCGACGCTGCCGGTCTCCAGCAGCAGCGTGGGGGTGCCGCCGGCGCTGTTGACGGTTACCGTCTGATCGAAGGTGACCGTCACGGTGATGACGTCGCCGACCTTGTAGCCGCCGTCCGGGTTGCTCACCTGCACGCTGGTGACCTTGGGGTTCAGGCTGTTGACGGTGATGGCAATGGTGTCGTCGTCGCTCAGGCTGCCGCCGGAGCCGCTATTGCCCAGATCGTTGCTGACGATCTGCAAGGACGCGGGGCCGTTGTAGCCTCCGGTCGGGGAGAACGCCAGGCCGTTCAGGGCCGTGTTGATGTCGGCCAATGTGCCTTCGAAGGTCATGGTCGAGTCGGCGGTGCCGGTGCCGGCGATGAAGGACAGGCCCGTGGTGCCGCCCAGGGTAATCAGGCCATTGCTGGCGGTGAGGCTGACGCGCACGCTGGCCCCGCCGGCATCCACGTCGCTGACGGAGATCGGGTTGCCGTTGCCGCTGCTGAAGATCAGCACGCCGTCCTGGTCGACCGACTGCGCGCCCGGCACAGTGTTCACTGGTGCGTCGTTCACCGCCGAGACCACCAGCGTCACGGTGGTGCTGTCGTTCTGTGAGCCGCCGCTGCCGGTATTGCCGCCGTCGTCGATCTCGACCGTGAGCACCACGTTGCTGGTGGCATTCAGCGCGGTCAGAAAGCTGACTTGGCTGGCGGCGAAGAAGGCATTGATATCGGCGATGCTGCCGATCAGGGTCAGGCTGCCGCTGCCCGAGCCGGCCACCGTCACCCCTGCGCCGCTGCTGGCCGACAGGCTGCCGCTGGCCACGCTCAGGGTCACGGTCACCGCGCTGCTGCCGGCATCCACATCACTGAAGCTGATGCCGGTAAGGGCGGCGCTGATATCCTCGTCAACGCTGATGGAGACCGGTGCGGTAATCTCCGGCGCATCGTTGACCGCTGCCACTTGCAGCGTGACTGTCGCGCTGTCGGTCTGCGCCCCGCCGCTGCCGGTGTGACCACCATCGTCGATGCCAACGCTCAGAATCACGTCCGCCGTGGCGTTGGCCGCGGTGGTGAAGCTGACACTGCTGGCGGCGATAAAGGCATTGATATCGGCAATGCTGCCGCTCAGGGTCAGTGCGCTGCTGGTCCCCCCCACTGTCACACCACCTCCGCTAGTGGCGGCCAGGCTGCCGCTGGGCACCGAGAGCGTCACAGTTACCGAGCTGCCTCCGGCATCGGCGTCACTGAAGCTGATGCCGGTCAGGACACTGGCCACATCTTCGGTCACGCCGATAGAGGCAGGCGCCGTCACGATCGGCGCATCGTTGACCGCCGTGACGCTGACCTGCTTGGTCGCCGTATCACTGTCGGAATTACCATCGTTGACCACGAAGCTGATGGTGCGCGTACTGGTGTCCGGCGTATCCGAGCTGTTGCTGTAGGTAATGCTGCGCAGCGCCGCCTGCCACTCGGCCAGGGTGGCGCTGGTGCCGGCCGAGGTCAGGGTCAGCACGCCGGTGGCGGCGTTGTAGCTGGCGCTGATGTTGCCCATGGTGCTGCCGTCGTTGCCGAAGGCCAGCAGGTCCTGCCCGGACTGGAAGTTGTCAGTGATGCTCACCACGGCGCTGGCCAGGGTCGGGCTGTCGCTATCGACCAGGGTCAGACCGGCGTCGATGGCCACTGGCGTGGAGGCGACGTTGTTGCCCTCGATAAAGGCGGTGGTACCGCCGCTGGTGGTCACAATGGCGGGGTCATCCACCGCGGTGACGGTCAGGCTGGCCGTGTCGCTGGCCGTGGAGAAGGCGGTGCTGCCGCCGTTGCTGCTGGCGTCCACCTTGCTGCCCTGGGTGCCGCTGCTCTGATCCCAGGCGCGGTAACTAAGGCTGGCGCTGGTGCCGTTGACGCCATCGGGCACGAAGCGCACCAGGTCGGTGGCGCGCAGCAGCAGGGCGCTGTTGCCGGCCACGCTGCCGATGGCGCTCCAGGTGCTGCCGTTGTCCAGGCTGTATTGCCAGGTGCCGGTGCCGGTGGAATCGCTGAGGCCAATAATGGCGATGCCCTGCAGCGCGCCGCTGTCCACATCACTGACGCTGGCGCCGAGGATGCTGGTCACGGTCTGCCCGGCGTTGTCGGTGTCGGTATCGGTCAGGCCGGTGAGCATTGGCGCGGCCGGGGTCAGCACCGGCGCGTCGTTGACATCGGTGACGCTGATGCTGGCCTGGGCGGTGCCGGTGGAGAAGGCGGTGGTGCCACCATTGCTGCTGGTATCGGCGGTATTGCGGGTGGCGTTGGTGGAGGCGCTGCCACTGGTCTGATCCCAGGCGCGAAAGGTCAGGGTTGCGGTTTCTCCGTTGGCCCCATCGGGCAGGTAACGCAACTGGCTGCCGCTCGACAAAAGCAAGGCGGCCTCGGCGGATACGGCACCGACGCCATTCCAGCTCACCCCGTCGGTGGAATACTGCCAGCTGCCGTTACCGGTCGAGGCGGTGACGGCGATGCCGGACAGTGCGCCGCTGTCCACATCGCCATGGGTCAGGCCGGCCAGAATGGTGGAAACCAGGGTGCCGCCGCTGGCCGTGTCCTCATCGGTACCGGTCAGCCCATAGGGCCCGCCGGAGAGCGTGGGCGCATCGTTGACCGCGACCACCGCAACGGTCGAGGCAATGGACAGGCTGGTGGTATCGGTGCCGCCATTGGTGGTGCCGCCGCTGTCGGTCAGACTGGTCAGGGTGACCACCCGGTTGGCGGTGTCCGGCGCCTGGCTGGTGTTGCGATAGCTGATGCCATCGATCAACGACTCCATCTGCGCCGTGCTGCGACTTATGCCGGAAAGGGTAAGGGTGGCGGTACTGCCAGCTACGCTGACCGTGGCGGTGCCGCCGGCCACGCCGACGCTGCTGCCATGGGTCAAGGCGATATCGGTGCCGTCGATGCTCAGGATCTCGTCACTGCCATTGGCGACGTTGCTCACGCTCAGGGTCAGGCCGATAAGGGTCTGGCCGGTCTCGACGGTGCTCACCGAGACGCCGCTGAACAGATCTACCGCCGCTCCATCCTCGGTAAAGGTGGGGTTGGTCGCGGTGGCGCTCAGGGTCGGCGCATCGTTCACCGGAATCACGGCCACCGTGGAACTGATATTGGGATTGGCGCTGTTATTACTGGCGCCGCTGTCGGTGAGGCCGGTGATGGTCACCACCCGGCTGCTGCTGCCCGGATCGTCGCTGCTGTTGCGGTAGCTTATGCCGTCGATAAGCTCGCCCATCTGCGCGTCGCTGCGACTCAGGCCGGACAGGGTGACCGTGGCGGTACCGCTGGCGACGCTGACGCTGAAGTTGCCGATACCGGCAATGCTGCCGCTGTTGCCGTTGCTCAAGGCGATATCGGTGCCGCCGATGGCGAGGATTTCGCTGGCGCCGTTGCTGACATTGGTTACCGTCAGGGTCATGCCGGTGAAGGTCTGGCCGTCGTCGTTGGTGGCCGCGCTGACGCCGCTGAACAGATCCACCGCGCTGCCGCCCTCGGTAAAGGTCGGGTTGGCTCCGGTGGCGCTCAGGCTGGGAGCGACGAGGGGGGCATAGTTGGTATCCAGGGTGCCCAGGTTGTAGATATTGCCATGGCTGCCGCCGGCCGCACCGTTGCCCCACCACCCTGAGCCACCCGAGCCGCCGGTGCCGGTGTTGGTCGCCAGATTGCCGTTGCTGGTGCTGTCCAGGTTGAGGGTGGCGCCGGCCGCGTTCCAGATGCCGCCCACGCCGATGCCGCCGCCGCCGCCAACACCGGAATAGTAGGAATTAAACGCGCCAGCACCACCACCACCGGCCGCGCCCACATTGCTGGCAACGCTGGAACCCAGAATGGTCAGGGTGCCGGCGTTGTAGATCGCGCCGGCCGCGTGGCCACCGCGGCCGCCATTGTCGGCATAAGCCGCCCCGCCGCCGCCACCGCCGATCGACAGCGTGCCATTATTGGCCGTGCCACCGGCGCCGCCGCTGGCATAACCACCCGCGGCCCCGCCGGCGCCGCCGCCGGTCGAGCCGCCGCGGCCGCCATGCCGATTGTTGGTCGGTGTCGTGTAGTCGCCGCCGTTGCCGCCGGTGCCGCCGCCACCGGCAGTGCCGGCATAGTTGCTGCCACTGGTGCCACCGGTACCGCCAGTGCCACCACCGATACCGGCCAGACCGCCACCGCCACCGCCACCGCCACCGGCAAAGACACCGGAGCCGCCACCGCCACCGCCACCGGAGGCCCCGCTGGCCGTGACCGTCACCCCGCTGAGGGTGAGGGTACCGGCATTGCGGATCGCCCCGCCGAGGGCATCGGTACCGGTGCTACCTTTGTTGCCACCATTGGCGGAGACCAATCCTTCGCGCAGGGTGAGATCGGAGATGATCACGGTGCCCGCACGCACTTCCAGCACCCGCCCGTAGTAATTGGCGTCCAGCGTGTAGCCGCCGCCGACGATCTCCAGGGTCTGGCCATCGGTGATATTGATATCGACGAAGGTGCGCTGCCCGTCGGAGCCGGCAAGCATGTCGCCGGTACCGGTGGCACCGATATTGCCGAGGAAGGTGATGGTGTCCGCCGAACCGTTGCTTGCCGAGGTGGACAGTGCCGTGCGCAACTCGCCGATGGTGCTGACCGAGAAGGTGGCGAGCTGGTAACCGTAGTTGCGCAGGTCGTAGGTATTCAGCGCATAGCTGGTGGCGATATGGCCGGTACTGATCTCCAGCTCCCAGTTGCCGCCACCCAGGCTGCCGCCAGTGCTGTCGGTGGACGCCGCCACGTCGGCGCCGGTCAGGCTGGCCAGACCATTGAGGAAGGCCAGGCCCTTGTCGCCGGCGCCGACAGCGCAGCCGTACAGCAGGATATCGCCCTCGGCGCTCAGGGCCGAACCGATGGCCGCCAACTGGCCGGCGTAGGCGTCGAGGTTGCCGCCGTGCAGCGGTGCGCTGCCCAGCAACAGCACGCCCTGGTCGCCGTGGGAGAGGATATGGATGGCATCGATGCCGGAGCGCCCGGCCAACGCATCGGCGATCTGCTGCACACCGTCGCGCTGGCTGTCGAGCAGGATGACTTCGGCGCCAGGGGAAACCGCCGCGACTATCTGCTGGTAATCGGGCAGGCGCGTATCGACAAACACCACATCCTTACGTTCGCCGGGCTGTGCCACGGCCAGATTGACCTGTTCGGCCAGCACCTGGGCGCTATCGGCGCTGGCCTGCTCCGGCTCGCCGGCTGGCGCCTCGCCGCCCAGCGTCGCGGCCGCGACATCCACGACCATCGCGCCATCGAACATCATGCGCGGCTCAAGCGACTGGATCAGCGGCGAGCGTGACGCGCCAGCCGGCTTAGCGAAGGGATTTACGCTGTTATTCCACCACATGACTGCCTCCCTGCATAAGCCCTCGGGCACTGCAACGACTGTTCTTGGTATCAGCGCAGTGCGCCGGACTCCTCGGCCTTGACCCTGACGACATGCGCGGCGCTGCCGGCGCCATCGTTCCAGAATGACAGGGCCGAGTATTGCTGAAACAGATCGGGCGGCAACAGGGTCCGCCTGCTGTGCATGGCCACTTGCGGGCGTATCCGGTGCAAACCCGACAGGCCCAGGGCCTGATCGAATTCGGGCGCATCGTAGTGGACGTTGGCGAAGTCGTGCTCATACCAGGGCTCGCCGATAAAATCGTAGACCAGGCGCAGGACCTGCTCCGGCGCCTGTACCAGCAAGTCGTACTCCACCACCAACAGGGACCTGGCGTGCTCGCCGTAGAAGGCTTCCTTCAGTGCCGCCCAGGCAAAGCCGACCAGGCGATTGCGCTGGGCCAGGGTATCGACCCGGCTGTAGACGGTGTTGCGCTCGACATCGTCGGCGAACAGCTTGGTGTTTTCGTAAGGGTTGGCCCGGTATAAACGCTCGATACTGTCCATCACCCAGGCGACATTGCGCACGCAGGCAATCAGCTTGGCCTGCGGAAAGAGATCCATAAGCGCCGGCAGCTTGGCGCACCATTGCCGGTTGGTATCGAAGACGATGCCTTTGTCGGCCTGCTCGGCGTAGTAACTGGCAAACAGCCCAGCCAGCAGCCGCTTGCGCTGGGCCTGGGTGAGCACCGGGCCGAACTCGCTGCCGGCACTGAACTGCCCCAGCATGGCGCTGAACAGGCTGCCCACCGGGCTGGTCATGCCGGCGTGAAAGCGCGGGTTTTGCAGCAGCAACGCCGACAACAGGGTGGAACCCGAGCGGGGCAAACCCGAGATGAAATGGAAGGTTGGCACTACCTGCTCTCTTATCTATCAGTCCATTGGTCGCTTCATCCTAGTCGGCGTATTTGATTCTTACCAGTGTGCAGAGCTAAGTTCTAGCGCAGAGCAGCGTGCCGATCGACGAGCCCCAGCGCCCCCCCCGACCGTCATGCCCCATACCCCTGCGCGAGATATTCTGCTATGTCACCGGATGGATTGCTTAGGCCCCTGAACCGTCAACAACGCGAAGCGCGCCATGGTCATCGAGGGGTCGCCCTCCTGTTGACCGGATTGCCCGCCGCTGGCAAGTCGACCCTGGCCCGGGCCTTGGAAACGCGGCTGTTCGCCCGTGGCGGCCAGTGTCTGGTACTGGATGGCGATCAGCTGCGCTCAGGCCTTAATCGCGACCTGGGCTTCAGCGAGAGCGACCGAGAGGAAAACCTGCGCCGCGCCGCAGAAATGGCCGCGCTGCTGGTGGAGGCGGGCGTCGTGGTGGCGATGGCGATGATCGCGCCCCTGGCCCGACATCGGCACCTGCTGGCCGAGCGCCTGGGCGCCGATTACCGCGAGGTCTGGTGCCGGGCTGCGCTGCATAGCTGCGAACGCCGCGACCCCAAGGGCCATTACGCCCTGGCCAGGGCCGGTCAGCTCGCCAGCTTCACCGGCGTTAGCGCGCCTTACGAGCCGCCCCTGGCACCGGCCCCGATACTCGATTGCGACGCCTGCAGCGTGGCAGACAACGTCGAGCGGTTACTGCAGTGGATGGGAGGCGAAGGACTGCTCGCCCCACTGGCACAAAACAGCCAATAGCGCCCCGCCGCCTTCCCGCTGACTCCTCCCGTAACCGGCCGAAGTCCGGCGGTTTTGCCTGTCGATAACGGCTTCGGCCATAGCCGGGCATTTACTTTCGGAACTTTTCGACTACAACTTTTTGGGGCACCGTCTCGCTGTATCGAGCCAGTCATTCGTATTACAGGCCCCTGAAGCGGCGCGCCTCATCCAAAACCGGGAGTAGCACTCATGGAAGTATTTATCGGCACGATCCAACCCTTCGCCTTCAACTTCCCGCCGCGCGGCTGGGCGCTGTGCAACGGGCAAAGCATGTCCATCGCACAAAACTCGGCCATGTTCGCGCTGCTGGGCACCGTCTATGGCGGCAATGGCCAAACCACCTTCGCCTTGCCCAACCTGCAGGGGCGAATGCCCATCGGCATGGGCCAGGGCCCCGGGCTGCCGAATTACCCTATCGGCGAAGCCGCAGGCTCGGCATCGACCGTGCTGACCAGCAATCAGATGCCGACACATACCCACTCCGTGCAATTACAGGCGGCCGGCACCCCCTCCGGCGCTGCCACCACGCCGAGCCAGAGCAACCCCTACCTCGGAGCATCCCCGGCGAGTGGTCCGCTCGCCGCGGCGGTCTGGTCCAATGAGCTGCCCGACCCTGTCGATGTAGGCGGCGTTCAGGCCGGCCTGGCCGGCGGCAGCCTGCCCCTGGAACTGATGAACCCCTACCTGGCCCTGAATTTCAGCATTGCCATTCTGGGCATATTCCCGTCGCGCAACTAGACGGGTAGCTGAACGCCAGCGCTCCAGCCGGCCCGCCTCCACCCTATAAGGGCGACGCTTCGCGTTGCCCTGCGCCACGCCTGAAGGAATCATAAAGATGCTGCATCTCATCAGCGCGGATCATTTTCGCCAACTGCAAGGCCAGGTCTGCGAGTTCGCCACGGACAGCGGTGAAACACTCTTGCTGCGGGTAGACTCGGTCGACCTGAAACCCAACGCCCGCATGCCCAGCGCCGCGACACAGACACGCATGCCGTTCTCGGTCGGACTGACCGCCGTACAAGCGACCGGTTTTATGGATGGGGCCTGCACGGTGCAGCTGCCGCAACTTGGTCAGGTCTCGCAGCTGATGCTGTTGCGCGAAGCGGCCCTGGATCGCGACCCCGGGCAGCATTATTTCCAGATCCTGTTCAACTGAACGTCCGCGCGGGATACCACACCAGACGGTCAGCCGCCGGCTGGCTTTCCTCGACACGGAAACCCAACTCCAGGTACAGCCGCCTGGCCTGCAGATTGTTACGCCAGACCACGACCGCAACCGGGCTGGCGGTCTGCTGTGCCGCCTGCTGCACACCCTGCAGGATGACCTTGGCGTAACCCCGCCCGTGCACGGCGGGGATCAGTGCCAAATAGATCAGGCGCACCTCGTTATGGCCGAAATCCACCGTCACGGCGCCGATTGCCACGCCGGTTTTCTCGACAACCAAGCGCATGGCATTGGGATACTGGTTGCCCGCCCCTGCCTGCTGCACCTGATACTGGTTGGCGACCACGCTATCGATCAGTTCGGCTTCGCCTTCGATCCATTGCAGATCCGCTCGGCTCGTTTGATACAACCCCTGCAGAAAGGGTTCGTCGCTCGGCTTGGCCGGACGCAGGCTGATGCCCTCCGCCAGGGATGAAAAATTGCTCATGCAACACTCCTTATGATGAACCCGGCCGAGAGATGACCCCGGCCGATTTAACCCAGTTGCTGCACGCGCAGCCTCTCCAATGCCCGATAGGGCGCCTCTGCCCAGTGGCTGACCGCCTCGCGCAGCAAGGCCGACGCCCCATCGCGCTTGGCCTGGGCATCCGCGGTAAAGACCTGTTCCGGCCGTTTGGCATGCGCCCCACTGCCCTCCAGGGCCGTGGCGAGCTGGCCGGCATCGAGGCCGAACAGCGTGCGCAGCCGGCCAGCCAGTGCCATGGGCAGCTCGTTGTAATTGAGCAGCAGGCCAGCGTGCTGGCGCTGCAGGTCGACGGCAGCCTGCAGCAGCCGGCCAAGGCGACGGGCAATAAACACCTCACGCGGCGTCGGCACCTCGTCCGCTCGGTTAAGCGGCGACTCGCCAAGCAGACCCGGCACCATATGCAGGCCAGGTTGCTGCAGATGCGAGACGGCTATTTCCAGCGGATCGCGGTAGAGAAACAACCAGGGGGTGCCAGGAAAGCAGTGGCGTAGCAGCGGCAGCTCATGGAGATTCCAGGCATCCAGCTTGACCACCAGACGCGAGGCCCGACCGTCACGGCGCTGGCCCAGGGCCGAGAGCATGGCGCCAATGGCGGCGCTCTGCTCGGCACCGCGCAGCTCGCTGCCGTAATGTGCACGCAGCAGCTGGTCCAGCGGCGGCGGTTCGGACAATACGAGATGGCTGTCGAGCCGCGCCAGCATCTGTGCCAGCAAGGTCGAGCCACAGCGCGAAGCGTGAAAGATAAAGGCACTGGGTGCCAGACCAGGGCTGACGGCCTGCCAGTCGAGCAGCGCGGCCAAGGGCGTCTCGCGGCGAAAGACCTGGTTGAATGGCAACCTCAGGGCCAGATCCACCTCATCGCGGTAGAACGGCTGGGTCAGGCGCTGCGTGCCGAACCAGCACCAGTCGACGCGCCACTCGCCGTCACCCGGCCAGACCCTGATCGGCAGCCAGCCATGCATCTCGGCATGGATTCGCGCTACGGGCATCATCGGGCTCGCCATTGCCCACTCCAGTCGCCCTTACCCTGGCGCATGGCCGCGCGCACCTCTGCGGCGGAAAATTCCAGTCCCAAGTCCTGGCCCATACGCAGGGTCGCCGCAATAAATGCTTCGGTGTCTGTCAGGACACGCAAGCGCTGCGCCAGCCCCGCATCCCGCTCGATATGCCCCCGCAAGCGCTCGAAGGCCTGCACCGCGGTGCTGGCCTGCGGCGCCGGCGTGCTCGCCTGGCCCTGGGCAATCGCCTGCAGCAGCCACGCCTGGGGCAAACAGTCGAGCACCAGATGAATGCGTGGCAGGCGGCTGGCATTGCTCACCCGATGCGGCCGGGAAAGGTCGAGAAACCAGCACTCGCCCGGCTGCATCGGCACCTGCAGGCCGTCCAGAAGGAACTCGACACCCGGCGGGCTAAGCAGCGGGATATGCAGGCGCAGGTCACTGCCCGGCAGGCCCAGATCGTGGTCGCAATGCTCATGGATGCGCGACCCCGGCCCCAAGCGCAGCAGACGCGCGCTGCGCAGGGCGTCCCCGAAGCCGGCCAGCAGTTCGTGCCAAACCGCGTCGCCCTGCCACCAGGCACTGCGCCGCGGCGCACCGTGCCCGGGAGCGAGCGGCAGCGGCGCATCCTCGGCGGCAATCAACGCCACCCCGCTCCAGTCGCCCTGGTAATAGCCGCTGTTGAAATGTCCCTGCCAGGCCTCGGCCGGTATGCGCTGCAGGGCCTCCAGCAAAGGCGCCAGGCTGTAGCGCAACGGCAGACGTGAACAGGCAGGCAGAGAGACGGCTTGCATGACAGCGCTCCTTTAATTCCAGATGCGGTGATAACAGCAGCGCTGCCATCGCCCTAAAAACCGCTTTCCCTGACCCCCAACGCCGCCACCCGGCGCCAGATGGCGCCCAGGATGGACTCGCCGCGGCCCTGCAGCACCACCACGCCCAGCTGCGGTTGTTGCGGTGCCTGCAGCCTGTCCCGCGGCATCAGGTGCACGCCGTACTGGCCCTGCTCGGGGGCGGGCCGCTGCTGGGCATCGCGGCTCACCGCGATAGGGCCACCCTGATCCGAGGCCAGCGCCGGTTGATCCAGATAGGCCGAGCCGGTGACGTCCACCTCGATCAGCTGCACCGGCACCCCAGGTGACCAGGGATCAGCACTGGCAATAAACCGCCCCCGGGCGCCGACCTCGATGCGCCATAGCGCCGCTTCGACCAGGTAGCCGCGCACACGCGCCTGCTGCTCGACCACCCGCAGCAGCGGCTGTTGCGGTGCCAGCCAGAGGCCGGCGCGCAAATCCCTGGGCAGGTCGCGCACCACCCCGTCATGGGGCGCACGCAGTTGCAGGCGCTCACCTTGCGCCAGCAGCCCCCGGTACTCGGCCACCGCCGTGGCCAGGCTCTGTTCGAGGATGCCGCTGTCGGCCACCGTCTCGCTGCGCCCGGCCTGCCGCCGCAGCTGCAACTGCAGGATGTCGATCTCACGGCGCACGATCAGCTGGCGCGACTCCAGATCGGGCGATTCCAGTTCCAGCAGAAGATCGCCGCGACGCACCACCTGACCATTGCCCACATGCTGCTGTTTGAGCCGCGCGGCCAGGGGCGCATGCAGGGCGCTGACCCGGCTCGCCTCCAGCATCGCCGGCACCTCCACAGCGCTGCGCCAGGGCACCAGCAGCATGGCCAGCACAGTCAACAGCGCACCGCCAACCAACACGGCGCGAGCCGGCTGCGCCTGCCCGCGGCGCTGCCACCACTCCTGCATCTCGCGCCAGATCGGCAGGCCGATAAACCAGGCCAGCTCCACCAGCATCAGAAAGATGCCCAGCAGCTTGAAGAACAGGTGGTACACCGCCAGGGCGATACCGATAAACAAGGCGGCACGCCATAGCCAGGCGCCATAGCCCCACAGCAGCAGCTTGCTCCTCAGGGCCGGCGGCCAGGGCTCGGGCGCCGCCTCGCCATAACGGAACAGCGCCTCGCGCAGGCGCCAGCGGCACAGGGTAAAAGCGCGCGCTTGCAGGTTGTCCACCCCCCAGAGATCGCTGAGCAGGAAATAGCCATCGAAGCGCATAAAGGGGTTGAGGTTGATCACCAGCGTGGTGATCCAAGTGGCGCTGGCCAGCATAAAGGCGGCGCTGCGTAGCGGCCCATCCGGCAACAGCGACCAGGCCAGCAAGGCGACACAGGCCAGCAACAACTCGGCCAGCACACCACCGGCACCGATCAGCAAGCGCGAGCGCCGGTCCTTGACCCGCCAGGCATCGCTGACATCGGTATAGAACAGCGGGAACAGCACCATAAAGGCCAGCCCCATGCTCTGCACCCGACAACCGGCGCGCTTGGCCATATAGGCGTGACCGAATTCGTGGCAGAGCTTGGCGAACACCAGGGCCACGCCGAAGGCCAGCGCTCCACCCAGACTGAACAGCTGTGGCAAGGTGGCGATAAAGCGCTGCCAATCGCGCACCACCAGAAACACGCCAATGGCCAGCAACAGCGGCAGACCATAGCGCAGCAGAGAGGGGCCATAACGCCTGAGCCAGGGCCAGGTCCGGTCGAGAAAGGCATCCGGCCGCCACAGCGGAATGCGGAAGAACAGGTACTGATGCAGCAGCGCTTTCCAGAAGCCCTGGCGCTGGAACGCCGCCTTGCTGGCAAAGCTGCCGCGCTGCTCGGCATCCTGGGCGGCGATCAGATCATGCCCCCGCAGAAAACGCAGCATCTCCTGCACATCCGCCTCGCCCAGGGGCTGACCGGGCTCGGCGTTGGCGGCACGCAGTACCTGTCGGACATCGCCCAAAGTCCAATGGCGCAGCAGCCGCATGGCCGCCACCCCCAGCTTGAAATAGCGCCCGCGCAAGGGGTCGGCCAGGGTCCATTGCGGTGCGCCATCCAACGCCGGCGCGGCGACGGACAGCTGCAGATCGGGGCGCAGCGCCGGCAACTGCATCTACAGCCCCAGGGTCTGGCGCAGCGCCGCCAGGGGCCGGCGCAACAGATAGAGCGCCAGCGGGCCGCGCTCGCCGTAGAGTTTGGCGGTACCACGCAGGCCGATGCGCGGCGGTGCCGCATCGAACTCGGCATCCAGACGGTAGGCCAGCTGACCGCCGGCGAGGACCTGCGCCTCATAGGCCAAGCGCTGCAGCCGGGCACTATGGCGACGCAAGGGATCACTATCGAGAAACAGCGCCACCTCCCCGCCCGCCTCGAAGGCCAGCACATCGGCCACCGCCAGATCGATGCGCAGCTCCGCCTGATGCGGATCGGCCACCACCATCAGCCGCTCGCCGGTCTGCACCGGCACGCCGGTCCAGCGTTGAGCATCGGCGAACACCGCAATGCCGTCGCGCTCGGCCTTGACCTCGGTACGCGCCAGCAACTCAAGAGCGTAGTCGCGCTCGGCACGTTTCTGCGCCACCCGGGTAGTGAACAGATCAATACGCGCCCCCGACTCGGCATCGCTGAACGCCCGCTGGGCATTGGCCCGCAGCTCGGCTTCGGCGACCTGCAGGCTGCGCTCGGCGACATCCGCCTGGGCCTTGATGCTGGTGGCATCGAAGCGCACCAGTACATCGCCCTTTTTCACATTCTGATTGGGTTTGACCAGAAACTCGGCGACCACCCCATCCAGTGGCGCGGCCACCACCTGACCATCGCGCGGCACCACCTCGGCCGGCGCCAGCACCGACTGGCGCACTGGTAGCAGCAACAGCAGCAATGCCGCCACTACCACCACGGCGACCTTGCGCCGCGGCCAGCGCAGCCGCCAGGGTTTACGCGGTTGCAGCGCCTGCCAGGCATGGCTGTAACAGTCGCCGAGCTGCACCCACAACGCCTGCTCGACGCTGCTCCAGGGCTGCTCGCGGGCGATCCACAGGCCACCATAGGCCTGTTGCCGTTGATCGAGCAGCGGCAGCCAGAATACCGCTCCCGCCGACAGATTCTGCCAATCGGCCTGGGCCTGCCCGCTCAACGACTCGGCCGTCACCACCTGGGGTTTATCCAGACGCCGCTGCGTGAGCAACTGAGCGGCGGCATTCTCGACAAACGCCACAAAGGGCGCATGAGCCTCGACCACGCTGATAGCGGTCAGCGCCCGCACCCGCCCGGCGATCAACAGGGCCGCGTGACGGTAGCCGAACAGCGCCTGGGCATCGTTGACCAAAACATAGGCCAGGCTGTCGCTATCGCACGCCGCACGGGCCTGACGCTCCAGCCCGAGAAACTGGGCAAAAAGCCGCTCGGACGGATGCTGCTGCGCCGCGCTCATGGCAAGCCCTCGAACTGCGCGGTGCCACTCATCCCGGCCAGCAGGCCGTCGACATCCGCCGGCAACCTGGCGATCAGCAACAGCGTCTGGCTGCCCTCGTCGATGCGCGCGCCCAGGCGCTTGACTTCAGCCGGCAACGGCTGGCCGGTCTCATCGGGCACAAAGGTAAAGGGCTGACCGGGCTTGAGCCTGGCCAACCAGCGCGAGGGCACCAACAGATGGATCTCCAGGGTGCGGTTATCCACCACCTCCAGGATCGGCGTACCGGCGGCCACACTCTCATGGGGCTGCACGCGGCGCTGCACCACCTGACCGTCGAATGGCGCAATCACGCTGCAACGTTTGACCTGTACCCGATACACCTGCGCCTCGGCCTCGGCCTGGGCACGACGCGCCTCGGCCAGATTGACCTCGAAACGACCGACCGAATTCAGCGCTGCCAGCTGCTGCTTGTGCGCCAACTCCTCGCGCGCCGCCCGCGCCGCCGCCTGCACCGCATTCAGTTGAGCCTGATAGGCGCCGCAGTCGAAGCGCACCAGCACCTCGCCCTTACGAAAATGCTGGCCCTCGGCAAACGGCACCTCGGTGATCCTGCCTGCCAACTCGCTGGCCAGCACCGCCTGATCGCGCGCGCGCAACACCCCACGCGGCTGACGTTCGGCCGCGACGAGCGGGGTGGTGCTGGCAGGAGTCGCAAGCAGGTCATCTGCCCACAACGGCATGGCGTATACCAGCCCGACCAGGGTCAGAATCGAACGGCAATAACGCTTTGGCTCACGCCGCATAGTGCACTCCTTGCCTAATGGTCGAAGCAGTCTATGCCAGAAGCGGGCGCGAGGTAAAAGCAGCACGGCCAGCGCACATCACAGTCCCGCGCAGACAAGGCCGTCAGAACGCCACGGCACAGCCGCCCTACAGCCTGCTAAGCGTTTGAAAGTGCATAAAAAACACGAGCAGAAGGGTTGACAGCCGCACACCTTGCGCGGAAAATGCGCGCCACTCGGCTACGTAGCTCAGCTGGTTAGAGCATAGCATTCATAATGCTGGGGTCCGGGGTTC
>OGCL01001084.1_pt1 | contig 25000 bp, 34 predicted proteins | sample 1570041 | NCBI WGS metagenome assembly OGCL01 (sample SAMN06266162, study PRJEB24511) | hot springs metagenome | isolation source: Hot spring water | place: South Africa: Limpopo | collected 2015-06-22 | reverse complement strand
CGCTTCTGGGTCGGGGCGAGGAAGGGGGTGTGGCGAGATGCGCTTGAGATCGCGCAGGAGTGCCGCGCGATCATGGACGCGCAGGGGCTGACGACACTGACCATGCAGGTGCTGGATGCGGCGCTGGCGTGGAGCGCCAACCGTCACGCCGTGGAGGCGTGAGGCATGGCGGACGGCGTGAGCCTTTCCGAGGCGGCGGCGGTGCTGGGCGTGGACAGGAGCACGGTGAGCCGGATCCGCAGCGGCACCTATGGGCGGCCGGGCAGCCCGTTGCCGGAGCAATACGCGGCGCTGGTGCGGCTGGTGCGGGGCCGGGCGGCGCAGCCGCTGCGGCTGCACGAGGTTCCGGAGGCGGCGCTGGGCGCGGAGCTGTGCCGGCGCTGCCCGCGCGAGGACTGCGCGGGCTGCCGGGTGCTGGAGATTTGACGAGAGGCATTGCCCGCTGGCCGGCGGGCGGACAGGAGAGAAGCAATGGCAAAACTGACGGGAATCCTCAGAAACAGCGGCGGCGAGGCCGAACTGGCGAAGCCGGTCATCGACCGGCTCGTCCAGGCGTGGGAGATGAAGGAACGCGCGGCGCAGATCGAGCGCGAGATCGAGACGATCAACGCCGGTCTGGTGCGCGACTTTCAGCCTGGCGACGTGCTGATCGTGCCGGGCATCTGCCGCGCCACCATCGCCAGCCGGCAGACCGTGAAGATCACCGATCCGGTGCGGCTGGAGGCCGTGCTGGGCGGGCGCTACCTCGATCTGGTGCGCGAGGAGGCGGTCTACAAGGCCGAGGAGAAGCTCGTCGAGATGGCGGCGGACGGCGACGAGCCGCTCGGCCCGTCGATCCGCGAGTGCCTGACGATCAGGACGGCGACGACGGTCACCTGGCGCGCCGAAGGCGAGCAGGCCGCCGGGCAGAAGGCGGACGGGAAGAAGAAGGAGGCGGCATGAACGCCCCCGAGCTTGCCTTCGCAAAAGTCGGCGCCGGCGGGACGGCGCCGGCGGACAACGAGCCGCCGGCTTTCCTCCGGCGCGATCAGCCGGCGATCTACGGCTGGTTTTCCAGCGGGCGGCTGGTGATCCTCAAGGAGGGGGACGCCATCAGTCTCTCGCGCGACGACCTGGCCGAGCTGCGGCGCTTCATCTCGGACTTCGAGTAGCCGGCTCGATGGCCTGGGCGACCGGGCCATCCGGCGGGCAACGCGGGGAGAGCGTGATGGACGACAAGCGACGCAGGACGCTGCTCGGGCTGGCGCACAAGGCCGCCGCGCAGCTGGGGCTGGACGAGGAGACGCGCCGGGCGGCGCAGATGGCCTTTGCCGGCAAGGCGAGTCTTAAGGATTACACCGATTCCCAGCTCGTCGGCTGGTGCTGGGAGCTGAAGCGCCGCGGGGCGGACATCGGCATTCCCGGCCCGCCGCCGCGGGGCGGCGCTGGCTGGGAGCGGCCGACGGACGCGCAATGGGCCGCGATCGAGCGGCTGGCGGCGCAACTGGGCATGAGCGAGGCGGGTCTGGCCGGCTTCGTGCGGCGCACGCGCGGGGTGGACGACCCGCGCTTTCTGACGCGGCGCGGGGCGACCGAGGTGATCAGCGGGCTGACGCGCTGGGCGAAGCAAAGACAGGGAGATTGCAATGCATGCGGCAAGACTTGAGGCAAGCGAGCGGCTCCAGCGCGTGCTGGCGCTGCTGGAAGACGGCCGGTGGCACAGCACGCTGGACATCGTGATGGGCGCGGGGGTGTGCGCGGTCAATTCCTGCGTGGCGGAGCTGCGCGCGAACGGCTTTCGCGTGGACTGCCGGCGGGTGGGAAGAGAGCGCTTCGAATACCGGCTGGAGGGCGCGGCATGAAGAAGGCCGTATGTTCGGACGTGCGCGGTCTGCGCGCTGCCGGCGCGACGCTCAAGGAGATCATGGCGCTGACCGGTCTAAGCGGAGGCCAGATCAACTACCGGCTGTATGCGCAAGGTCAAGAAAACAGGCTGCCGCGCAAAGGGCGCCAGGAGCGGCGCTGTATGTGCTGCGGCCGGACGTTTCCATCGGAGGGCGCGCACCATCGCCTGTGCGACAGGTGTCGGAAGGAGACGCTCACGCCGTTCGATGTGCCGCATGGCGTGCTGCGATGAGCGCAGCGGGCGACTGGCGCGCGAGCGCGCCCGGGTTTCTGGCCGAGATCGCCGACGCGGCGGCGCGGACGCTGCGCGATGTGGCGGGGATGGAGGGCGAGCAGGCCGACTACCTCGGCTATCACGTCATGCGCGCCATCGCCGAACAGGTCGGCGGGGCGCAGGTGTATATCCCCAAGGCCGACAGCATCGCGCGCTGCGCGCGCGACGAGGCGATCTGGCGCGACTTTCGCGGCGCCAACCACCGCGAGCTGGCGCGCCTATACGGCGTGACCGAGATTCACATTTATCGTATCGTCAAGCGCATGCGCGCGCTCGATCTGGCCGGGCGGCAGAGCAGGCTGAATCTGTAATGTCGAAGGACGAAAAAATAGCGCTACTGGAGGCCGAGATTGTCGGCCTCGTCGACGCGTTAACGCGGCGCGACGAGATGATCGCGGAGCTGCGCGACGAGCGCGAGCTGCTGTTGGACGCCATCTGCTGCATCGTCAAGCGCATGCGCGCGCTCGATCTGGCCGAGCGGCAGGATAGGCTGGATCTGTAACTCCGTAACCGCCGTTATTTCCTTCGCCGCGCGCGCGCGGGCGAAGATGCGGGCATGAAACGCCTGCCCGCCGCCCTCATCGCAGTGTCCGTCGTCACGGCGGCGGGCGTCGCCATGCATGAGGGCTACCGCAGCCGCGCTTACGATGATGGCGTGGGCGTGCAGACCATCGGCTTTGGCAGCACGCAGCATTTGGATGGGCGGCCCGTCAAGCCCGGCGACACGGTGACGCCCGAGCGGGCGCTGCTGATGCTCGCGCGCGATGCCGATCGCCTCTGGCGCGAGGCGGCCGCCTGCATCGCGGATGTGCCGCTCGCCCCGCACGAGGCGGCGGCGTATCAATCTCTCGTCTACAACATCGGCGCGAGCGCCTTTTGCCGCTCGACGCTGGTGCGCAAGCTCAAACAGTCCCCGCCCGACTACGCCGGGGCATGCGCGGAGATCAAGCGTTGGACGCGCGCCGGTGGCCGAGAGCTGCCGGGGCTCGTCAAGCGGCGTGAGGCGGAGCACCGGCAGTGCATGGGAGGTGCGCCGTGATCGCCCCCTGGCCGATGCTGGCCGCAGCCGCCATCGCGCTGGCCGCTGGATTCGCCGGCGGCTACGCGCTCAAAGGCCGCCTGGCCGAGGCCGAGATCGCGCGCCTCGAAGCCCGCCATGCCGCAGACCGCGAGGCGGCGGCGCAAGAGACGGCGGTGCGATTTGCACGCGCCGAAGCGGCCGAACACGAGGCCGTGCACGCATTGCATGCGACGCAAGCCCGACTCGCCGCCACCCAACGGAGGCTCAAAGATGCCCTCTACACGCTCGACCCTGGCCGCTGCGGTCTCACTGGCCGCACTCGCGGCCTGCTCAACGACGCCATCGCCGATGCCGGCAAGCCCCTGCCCGAGGGTGCCGCCGAGCCTGCTGACGCCGCCGCCGGGCCTGCCGCCGATCCCGGCGACGCCGCGGGAGAGCGCGAGGTGGCCCTCTGGATCGCCGACGCCATCGGGCTCTACGACGCCTGCCGCGCCAGGATCGACGCCATACGCCATTGGGATGAGGTGACCCATGGAAGGTGATGTGCTCATGTCTGGGGTATCGCTCACGTCGCTGGTCGCGATCGGCGGCGCGGTGCTGGGCGGATTGTTCGGGATGCTCAAATGGTTTGCATCGCGCCTGCTCTCGGACATCGAAGAGCGGTTGGATGCGCATGCGCGCGAGGTGTCGCGCCTGGACGGCGATCTCAAGCGCCTGATGGCCGAACTGCCGCTGCACTACCAGCGGCGCGAGGACGCCATCCGCGAATACACCGTCATCAACGTCAAGCTGGACCGGCTCTACGAGCTGATCCTGAAAGGGCAGAGCAATGAATGAGCGAGATCGCTTGCTGGCCGCCATCGACCTGCCGCGCGCCGAGCGCGAGGTGTTGCGCTGGGCGCTTCTGGTGGCCCTGTGGCATGCCCGCCCTTATGGCGCGGATGAAACGCTGCTGCTGGCCGCCGCGCGCGATGCGCTGCTGCGCACCACCGAGGCGCAGCTCAGGGCCGAGCTCAACAGCCTCAAGCTGCGCGGGCTGATCCATCTGCACACCGACCGCCCGGTCTGGTGGGCCGAGATCAGCGCCGAAGGCGAGTCCGTGGTGGACTACCGCGCCGAGGCCCCGGCCGGCATCGCCCGCCCGCCGAAGTGGTGAGGCGCGCCATGCCGCGCAGAGCCAAGGTGGACGCCCTGCCGCCCGCGCTCAAGGCGGAGCTGGAGCGGCTGCTGATCGACAGGACGCATGGCGGGTATGAGGCGCTGGCCGCTTGGCTGGCCGAGCAGGGCTACCAGATCGGCAAGAGCAGCGTGCACCGCTTCGACACGCGGCTACAGGCGACCATGGCGCGCATCCGGGCCAGCACCGAGGCGGCGCGGCTGATCGCCCAGCAGATGCCGGACGAAGCCGATGAGCACTCGGCGGCGGTGATCCGCATGGTGCAAAGCCAGCTGTTCGACGCCCTGCTCAAGGTCGGCGAGGCGGAGGGCGAGGCCGACCCGGCCGATCGGATCAAGCTCCTGTCTCAAGCTGCGCGCGCAATTGCCGAGGCGTCGCGTGCTTCCATCGGCCAGAAGCGCTGGCAGGAGGAGGCGCGCGCCAAGCTCGATGAGATCGAGCGGGCGGCGGGCCGTGCGGGCAAGACGCTGGATGCGGAGACGCTCAAGGTCGTGCGGGAGGGGTTGTATGGCGGGTGATCCGGTGCTCTGCCCGCATTGCTCCGGTGACATGGTGTACACGCGCCATGCCGGGCGCATGTTTGATGCCTATCTCGGCAATGCGCTGCATGTGCTGCGCGACCTGCCGCCCGGCAGTGTGGATATGGTATTGACGGACCCGCCATATGGCACAGGAGCGAATGGCGTCGCTGGGCGGCTGAGGTCAACGACGGCGAAGTACACGAGTCGTACAACCTCATTGCTGCCAGATTTCCACGGCGATTCGGTCATGCCAGATATATGGCAACGACTCATCTTTTCAGTGTACAAAAAATGCTTCCGCCTACTCAAACCCGGCGGCTATGCATTGGTGTTCTCAGACTGGCGCGCGGTCTCGCAGATGATATCGCTGCTGGGTGTATCCGGGTTCTCACTGTCTACGGTGTGCGTATGGGACAAGGGGCGCCGCTCGCGCCCGACAAAGAATGGCTTTCGCGCGCAATCCGAGCTGATCGTCTGCGCGAAAAAGTCTGGCGTCATGCACCGCGACACGCCCGTCTATCTCGATGGCGTATTCCGGTGCAACGCCGTTCCTGGAGCATCGCGGGTCCATCTCGTCGAAAAGCCGGTCGAACTGCTATCGCAGCTCATCGAGGCGTGCCCGCCCGGCGGCACTGTGCTCGACCCATTCCATGGCAGCGGCAGCACGGGTGTGGCCGCGCTCAAAAGCGGCCGCCGATACATCGGCGCCGAGTCTGTAGAGCACTACCACCACGTCGCCGTAGAGCGTCTGTCCGCGATGGAACAGGAGATCGCTGCATGACCGCCCCCCTCCTCTACCCCTACCAGCGCCGCTATCTGCGCGACGGCGCCCGCTTCAAGGCGGGCATGTGGTCGCGGCAGACGGGCAAGACTTTTACGACCGCCCTGGAGGCGGTGCTGGACGTGCTGGAGGCCGAGGCCGAGGGGCGCACGAGCCGCTGGACGATCCTCTCCGTCTCGCGCGACCGGGCGCTCGACGCCATGGACAACGGGGTGAAACTGCATCTCAGGGCCATCGGCGCGGCCTTTACGGCGCTGGACGTGCCGCTTGCCGTGGATGAGCTTGCGCATGTGGTGCGCATTGGCGAGCGCGGCAGCTACATCCGCGCCATTGCCGCCAAGCCCGAGACGGCGCGCGGCATGAGCGACAACCTGATCCTGGACGAGTTCGCCCACCACCAGGACAACCGCGCCATCTGGACGGCGCTCTTTCCTGTCATTTCAAAGCCCGGGCTGAAAGTCAGGGTGATCAGCACGCCGAATGGCGTGGGCGACAAGTTCCACGAGATCATGAGCGCGCCGGAACTGGCCGGCCTGTGGTCGCGGCACACGGTGACTATTCACGATGCGGTGGCCGAGGGGCTGCCGCGCGACATCGCCGAACTGAAGCTGGGCATGAACGACCCGGATGCCTGGGCGCAGGAATTCGAGTGCGCCTTCCTCGACAATGCGGCGCGGGCGTGGTTGCCTTTCGATTTGATCATGGCAGCGCAAAGCGAGGCGGCCGGCGATGCGGCGCGTTACACCGGCGGCCCGTGCTTCGTCGGCATGGACCTGGCGGCGCGCGGCGACTTGACGGTCATCGCGGTGCTGGAGGTGGTAGGGGCTGGGGGAGCGGGCTTGCCCGCGATAGCGGCGCCCGCAGCAGCATCCACCGCCGCATCGGGGGCCAGCCCCCTGCCACAATCCGGTTCTGAACTGCTGATCTGCCGCGAACTGATCGAGTTGCGCGGTGCGTCGTTTGCCGAGCAACTGGCCGAGCTCGATGGCGTCATGCAGCGTTACCGCGTAACGCGCGTGGCCATCGATCAGACGGGCCTGGGCGAGATGCCGGTGCAGGAAGCGCAGCGCCGGCACGGCAGCTATCGCATCGAGGGCGTGATCTTCACTGCGGCCAGAAAACTCGACATGGCGGTGGCGCTGAAAGACCGGCTGGAAACGCGCCGGCTGCTGCTGCCGCCTGGGCAGGCGCTGGTGGATGATTTGCGCAGCGTGCGCGCCGAACTGGGGCCGGCCGGCATTCCCCGGCTGCTCGCCGAGCGGCAAGGCGGCAGCCACGCCGACCGCTTTTGGGCGCTGGCGCTGGCGGTCTCCGCCGCCGCGGGCGAGCGGCCCGTCTATGCCTACGAAAGCCTCGGTCGGCAGACCTTCGCGCCGCGCCGCGCGGACTTTGACAGACAAGAGGAGTGGGCCGGATGGTGATCAAGACAGACCTGACGCGCGAAATCGCGCGGCCCGCGCAGACCGGGCTGCGCAGCGTATGGCAGTGGCGGCCGCTGGCGAGCCTCACGCCAGCCAAGGTGGCCGACATCCTGCGCCGCGCGGCGATGGGCGATGCGCACGAGTTTTTGCTTGCCGCCGACGACATCCGGGAAAAAGACCTGCACTACCGCGCCGTGCTGCAAACGCGCGCGCTGGCGGTGGCCGGACTGCCCATCGAGCTGCGCCCCGCCGACGACAGCCGCGCGGCCAAGCGGGCGGCCAAGCTCGTCGAGGAGACGCTGGCGCGGCTGGATGTGGCCGGGCTGGTGGCGCATCTCATGGACGCGGTGGCCAAGGGCTACGCGGTGGCCGAGATCGTCTGGGCCACGGAGGGCGGCGTCTGGCGGCCGGGGGAAATCCTCCCGCGCGAGGCGCGCTGGTTCCGCTTCGACCGCGACACCGGGCGGTTCTTGCGGCTCGTGGACGGCTCGGCGGAGGGGCAGGAGATTCCGCCCTACCGCATGATTCTCCATGCGCCGCCGCTGGCTGCCGGCATTCCGTTACTGGGCGGGGTGGCGAGGAGCGCGCTGTGGGCCTGGGTATTCAAATCCTACGCCCTGCGCGACTGGGCGCGCTTCGCGGAGCTGTTCGGCCAGCCGATCCGGGTGGGCAAATACCACGCCGGGGCGAGCCCCGAGGATGTGGCCGTGCTCAAGGAAGCGGCCTTCGGCCTGGGCTCGGACGCCGCCGCCGTCATCCCGCAGGAGATGGCGCTGGAACTCATCGAGTCCGGCGGCAAATCGGCCAGCGCCGACCTCTACCACAAGCTCATCGAGTATCTGGACCGGCAGGTTTCCAAGGCCGTGCTGGGCCAGACCATGACCACCGACGACGGGTCGTCACTAGCGCAAGCGCGGGTGCACGACGAGGTGCGGCTCGACCTGCTGCGCGCCGATGCGCTGGCGATCGGCGCCACGCTCACGCGTGACCTCATCGCCCCGCTGGTGCAGCTGAACCTAGGCGATGCGCCCATGCCGGCGCTGCATCTCGCGGTGGAGGAGCCGGAGGACATGGCGGCGCTGGCCGAGCAGGTGGCCAAATTGGCCGCCGCCGGGGTGGCCATACCGCAGGCCTGGGTGAGGGAGCGATTCGGCATCCCCGCGCCCGTGGAGGGCGAGGCGGTGATCGGCGGCGCTGAAAGTCAGCCCCGGCAGGACGGCGCGAGCGCCGCGCAATCGCGCGCCGTGCACGCATTGCATGCGACGCCGGATGCGGCCAAGGACACGCCCGAGCTGCAGGCCGACCGCCTGGAGGTCGAGACCGCCGACGCCTGGGGCGAGATCATGGACACCATCCGCCGCCTCGTCGAGCGGGCCGAAAGCCTGGAGCAGTTGCGCGATGCGCTGCTCGCCGCCTACGGCGACCTGCCCACCGAGCGGCTGGCCGAGGTGATGGCGATGGGCTTTGCCGCCGCGGACCTGGCCGGGCGGTATGATGTGCGCGCGGAGTCGAGCGATGGATGAGGCCGACCGCGCGCAGGAGCACATCGATCGCGAGGAGGCGCTGAGGCGGCGCGCGGCGCGCGCGCCCGATCTGCCCTACGCCGGCGCGTGCTACTGGTGCGGCGAGCCGCTGCCCCCGCCGCGGCGCTGGTGCGATGCCGACTGCCGCGACGACTGGGAGCGCGACCGTGCCAGCCGCGCCTGAGATCGCCGCCATCTTAAGGCGGCCCTTTGCCGAGCAGCTGGCCTTTTTCCGCCACAAGCTGGGCAATCTCGTGCCCACCGCAACCTGGCGCGATCTGTGGCAGGCGGCGCACGATACCGGCTTCATGGTCGCCGGCGCGGCCAAGGCCGATCTACTGGCCGATTTGGCCCAGGCGGTGGATGCGGCCATCGCCGAGGGCGAGACGATCGAGGAGTTCCGCAAGCGCTTCGGCGCGATCGTCGAAAAGCACGGCTGGCACGGCTGGACGGGCGAGGAGACGAAGGCCGGGCGGGCGTGGAGGACGCGCGTGATCTACACCACCAACCTGCGCACGAGTTACGCCGCCGGGCGCTACGCGCAGCTCAAGGAGTTCCCGTTCTGGGTCTACCGGCACTCGGGGGCCGAGAACCCGCGCCTGCAACATCTGGCCTGGGATGGCCTGACACTACCGGCGAATCATCCCTTCTGGAAGACGCACTACCCGCCCAATGGGTGGAATTGCTTCCCGGGCTGGGTGCGCGTTCAGTGCGACGCGCTACTCGGGCAGAGGATCCGGTATTCGGGCCAGATCGTGGAGTTTGAGACGCGCCTCGGGCGTTTGGTCGCCGTCACGCCCAACCACCCAGTATTGACCGCCCGCGGATGGGTGGCGGCTGACAAACTCATGGCAGGCGATCAGGTGATCGCAGCAGCGCGGGACATCGATTCCGCGCTTTGTGGGATCGTAGACGATCCACAGCCGCCAACCCGCGCGGACGATTTGTTCGATGCGCTCGCGTCGCAGGGACTTCGCGTCGTTCCAATGACGCCGCACGATTTCTACGGCGATGCGGCTTGCGGGCAGCAGGAAGTCGAGATTGCGGGTTCCGACGGCGCCCTGATGGATGTACTCGATGCCGCGGGCTGTGAGTTCCTTGGCGAACACGGTCTCCACGGTCGTCTGGCATTGTCTGTTGAATCCGCCGACGATGTTTGCCGCGCGTCGTTCGAGCCGTTTGTCGGCGGTGATGCCGTGCTTGCGCAGGATGCGCCCAAGCGCGTATCGGCTGACGCCGAGCTCTATCGAGAGCTGCTTGAGGCTAACTCCGGATACATAGCGGCGGACGAAATCGTCTTCGTCAGCAAGTGCGATTGGTCTGGTCATGTTTACGACTTCACGACACGCACTGGGCTCATTTTAGCCGACGGGGTGGTGGTAAGCAATTGCGGCTGCCGGGTGGCCGGGGCCCGCTCGCGCGCGGGCGCGCGCCGCCTGGGCGGCAGGCCCGATTATGACGCCCCGCCGCCGGGCTGGGATGTGCCCGACCCCAAGACCGGGCTATTGCCGGGCATACAGGAAGGGTGGGGGTATGCGCCGGGACGTCGCGCCGAGGCGATCAAGGGCATCGCGCGCGCGCTGGCGCGGCACGATCCGGTCATGGCCGATCTGGCCGCCACCTTCGCGCCCAAGACCGTCGCCTGGCCGTATGAACTGGCCAAGGCCTACATGGCCGGCGTGCCGGAGCCGGCGCGCGATGCGCTGGCGCTGGCCGTGCGCGCCCAGCCACAGACAGGCGAAGCCGTGCGCCGCTACGCGCAGCGCGCGCTAGCCGATGGGCCGGAGAGCGTCGAGCCGTACCGGACGATGGGTCTGCTGACCGCCGATGAGGCCGCGCGCATCGCGGAAATCGCTTCTGCGCCGGCAGTGCGCCAGCAGCTCTACGATTGGGCTCTGGATCGTTTCGCGCCGATCCACATCCGCAACGAACACGGAAACGAGGACGCCGAGGCGGCGCGCGGGCAGATCGCCGTGGTTGTATCGGACTATGCCAGGCTGCCGCGACTGATCCTGGAAGGAAGGCTAAGCTACGCCGGGAAGACCGACATCGGGCGTGACGCGGTGGAGATTGTCGCCGCCCTTGAAGACGCCGAATACCACGCCGTCTTCGAGATATTGCCGAAGCGCCGCATGCTGGCGCTCAAGACGTTATGGAAAACGGGCCGTCCCCCCGTCATACGTCCGTAACGCTTCGCGGTATGACCGCAACGACGGGATGCAACCGGCCCACGCACAGGATAGCAGATGATCCGCATCGAAATCGACGACCGCGAGGTCATCCAAGCGCTGCAGCGGCTGCAGCGCCGCGTGGGCGACCTGACGCCGGCGATGGATGACATCGGCGAGCTGCTGATCGAGACGACGAAGCAGCGCTTTGCCACCTCCACTGCGCCGGACGGCCGCCGCTGGGCGCCGAACAGCCCGGCGACGATCCTGAGCTATCTGCAAGGCAAGAGCGGCGCATTCGGCAAGCGCGACGGCAGGCTGACCAAGAAAGGGGCGAAGCTGGCGGCGAACAAGAAGCCCTTGATCGGCGAGAGCAAGAGCCTGTCGACCCAGATCAGCTACCGCGCCGACCGCGCCTCGGTCGAGATCGGCAGCCCCATGGAATACGCCGCCATCCACCAGTTCGGCGGCAAGGCCGGGCGCGGCAAGAAGGTCACCATCCCGGCGCGGCCCTTCATGGGGCTGTCCGAGTCGGACAAGCGCGCGGTGCTGGAGATCATCGAGGAGCATCTGGCCAAGCCCTGAAGCGGCGTGGCTCGTCGCATGCAATGCGCGCATATCGCCGTTACTTTTGTATCAGATCGGCGGCTTGCTTCGGAAACTTTTCGATAAGCCAGCGCAGCGCCGAAAGCTGAGTTTCCGCTGTTGCTCGGCGTATGTGGATCAGGAGTGTCTTCTCATCCGGGCGCATGGGTGAGATGTTTTGCAGACCCTCGTTACATACTGAGCAAATCGTTCGGAGGTTGGATAGGTCGTCACTTCCTCCCTTGCTCTTATCGATGATGTGCCCTATGTGAAGCCGCGTCTTGCGACCTGGGTCGTAAGGGTGTGGTTCGCCAGCGACAGCACCACACATTTGGCACGTGTATCCGTTGCGGTCAAGTACATACGCACGGGTTTCCTTGCTGATGGCGCGCGCAAAGGCTGGTCTCGGTTTAGGGTCTTGGAGCAGATACTCGCCTGGCTTGAGGTCGCTGCGGTCGTTGTGTGTGAGGATGGCGTAGCCTTCCTCGTTGCGCAGTTCGCGCACACGCCGCGCCCATTCGCTGGCGCGTCCAGACGCCTCGAACAGCTGTTCAGAATTCATGACCCGCCCGATATTGGCAAGGAAATGGGCACGCAGGCGCTCACGCGCGCCAGGCTTTTTTGCCATCACGCCACCTTGAAAATGCGCTTGACTGCCAGCGCCGCAAAGATTTGCCGCCCCACAGCTGCTGCGACCGGCGGCGGGAAGGCGTTGCCGATCTGGCGATAAGCGGCCGTCTTGCGCCCAGAGAACTGCCAGCTATCCGGGAAGCCTTGAATGCGGGCGGTCATACGCGGCGTCAGGCGCGGCAAACCCACGAAGTGACGCGGCGGGGCATCGTCCCACAGCCCCGTTCCATCGACGCCGAGTGCAGCCCAGGCGCGTTTTGCGCGTGTCGGGCCGAGGTCTGGTCCGCCGTGCTTCTTGGAGCCACCAACCAGAGTCGGGGCGATGGCGTTGGCCTGTTCGCGCCAGCGTTCAGAGCCCGGCCAACCGTTGGCGGCCATAAGGTCGTGCAGCAACTCGCCCACAGTGGGTGGATCATTCCTGATGGGTTCTGGCCATGAAAACCCGGCGGCCAAGTCTTTTCGGATGCCCACGAACACCACACGCGGACGCAGCTGCGACACGCCAAAGTCTGAAGCGTTCAGCAGCTGCCACCCTGGCACGTAGCCCAGCTTCGTGAGCTGCCTTTCTATCTTGTTGCGGTAGTCGTCAAAGACGGCATCAAGCAGCCCACGCACGTTTTCGAGCATCACCGCCCGCGGGCGGCACTCATCGACCAGTCGGAGCGGCTCATAGCGTGACAACTGTATACACTTACAGTATTCTTCGCGCATGCTCCGAGCACTCTACGTCGACTTCAACAGCTATTTCGCCTCGGTCGAGCAGCAGTTGCGCCCCGAGTTACGCGGCCGGCCGGTGGCCGTGGTGCCCATGCTCGCGGACACCACCTGCGCGATTGCGGCCTCGATGGAAGCAAAGCGTCTCGGCATCCGCACCGGCACTCGCGTCGAGGACGCCCGCCGCCTGTGCCCGGACCTTGCGCTGGTGGTGTCGCGGCCGCGCGTGTACGTCGAGTTTCACCGCAGGGCGCGAGAGATCGTTGAGACCTGCGCTCCGGTCGCCGGCGTGACCTCGATCGACGAGATGTGGCTTCGGCTGGGCGGACGCGACCGCGCCCCCGAGGCCGCGCGCCGGCTCGCACTCGAAATCAAGCATCGCCTGCGTGCTGGCCTCGGCGACTGTGTCACCTGTTCGATCGGTATCGCGCCCAACCCCTTTCTGGCCAAGACCGCGAGCGATCTGCAGAAACCGAACGGACTGGTCGTGATTGACGCGGCCGACCTGCCGCGGGTGCTACCGCAGATTCCGCTGCGGGATTTGTGTGGCATCGGGCCGCGGATGGCGGGTCGGCTGGCCGATCATGGCATCGGCTCGACGGCGGCGCTCTGGACCGCCTCCCCCGACCGGCTGCGCGACATCTGGGGCGGCATCGAGGGCGAGCGGTTCTGGCGCAAACTGCATGGCGAGGACATCGAGCCCGGCGACAGCGAGACCGCCTCGATATCGCATTCGCAAGTCCTCGCACCGGAGCGGCGCAGCCATGAGCACGCGGCCGCGGTGCTCTCCCGTCTGACGCAGAAGGCGGCGATGCGGCTGCGCGACGGCGGCCTCCTCGCGGGGCGCGTCAGCGTGTACGTCAAGACGCTCGGCGGCCCGCGCTTCAAAGCGCAGGAGCGGATCGAGCCGACCGACCGGACCGCCCTGCTCCTTGCCGGCGTCGAGCGGCTTCTCGCCAGCCTGAGCAGGGACCGCATATTCAGGACGGCACCGCCGCTGGCGGTCGGGGTGGCGCTCACCCACCTGAGCGCGGCCGGAGGCACATCGCAGGCACTCTTCGACGACGATCGCGGCGGCGAGGCGCTCGATCGGACGGTCGACCGGCTGAACCTCAAGTACGGCGCCCGCTCGGTCTTCTGGGGCAGCGCCTTCGCGGCCCGGCACGATGCTCGGGTGGCAATCGCGTTCAACCACATTCCGGATTTGCGCGGTGAAGCGGACGCTCCACCCCGAACGCCGGCCAAGCCTCGGCTACCGAACGCCCGCCGCGCCGTCTGAACTCGGCTGCCACGCCGCCGCGATCCCGCGCGCGGTGTGTCAGCCCTTGCCGACAGAACCGGAGCTGCGTCGCCCTGTCCGCGCGCGCTCGGCCGTCTGACCGGCGGAACGGATCAGCGCCAGCACATCCGCACCGACGAAGCGCTCGACGAAGTTTCGATGCAGCACCAGCCAGACCGCAATCGCCGTCACCGGCGGCATGATCAACGTCGAGAACTGATACAGATAGGCAATCGCCTCAATCTGCCAGCGCGCCCACTCCGTTTGCGCCGCAACGGGGGGACCGCCATCCAGGACGATCTGCTTCATCGCTACGGCGTACACCGCAAGCGTCTGGAACGGCAGCAGCACGACCCAGCCGACCAGCAGATGGCGCCAGCGGGCCGGCTCCCACGCCGCCAGCGTCAGCGCAGCAAACAGGGCGGCACCGTAGCTGTAGAGCCGGGCATCGACCACGGTGGCGATCGTCGCATCGGGGCGGAAAGGCTGCCCTGGCAGCTGTCCGGGCGAGAGCGAGGTCGTGAACTCGAAGCCGGTCAGGGTCTGCCGCACTTCGGTGAGGAACGACGGAACGCCGGTCAACGCCATCCCCGACAGGCACCAGCGGATGGGCCAGTGCAAGATCGGCACCAGCAGATACCAGGAGCCCAGAGCGACCACCAGCCAAAACATCGCCCGGGCGAAAAACCCGCCGACAGAACGAGGCGCGGACAGCGTCAGAGCAGACATTCAGGCCGCGGCGACGTGCGTGCCGCCCGCCGGCGGTGGCGCGTCTCGCTGCTCCGTGCGCACGACCCAACGCAGCCAGAGCAGGAAGACGATCAGGGCGTCGATCATGATCAGCGCCTGCCAGATGTACAGATGCGCCCATTCGAACGCCGTCATGTTCCACTGCCCGAGATAGAACAAGCTGATGATGCGCACGACGTTGAGGCCCTGGATCGCAAGGAACCCCCAGAACACTCCCCAGAGCTTTTGCCGCCAGCTTGAGGGGAAGGCGAGCACGGCGGCCAGCAGCACATAGGTCGCCTCGAGCCCGTTGCAGCCGGCCTCGATCGACACCGCGAACCCCGTCCGCGTGCTCTGCAACACCTTGCCCATCGCCACCGCGTCATCGTCGAACAGATCGACCAGCGAGGCGCAGAAATGCGCAAGGCCCGTCGTCCACGGAACGACGAAATAGTCCTGGCCCCAAGGCGTCAACTGGAGTCCGAACAGCACGCCAATGATGGCCAGGAACAGAACGATGAAGCGGGTCATGCCGGTCGCGACGTCTGCGGAGCATCCATTATCCCCGACCAACGCCTCGACTAAGGAAACGCTGACGAAAGCAGCGAGCGGGATGAAGCGCAAGGCGCACCGAAGCGCAGTGACCGAAGACCTATCAAGCAGATAGGCGAGGAAGCGCCAACGCAGTTGCGGCGTAGGCTCACCTTGGCCAAGCCAAGGTTAAGCCTGCCGAAAGGCAGGCGGGCCCAAGCCAGCACGGCGCAACGCAGCGATTCGCCCGCGCGGCGATTCATCAAGCGTTTCCCTAAGAACACTCTGCGGAAACCATGCCATCCGCCTGCGTCGCGTCAACGCGCAAAGGGCAGCTCCGTTCCTAGAATGCTTTCCCGAACCGCCTTCACCGCCCGATCATGCGAGTCCTCACCGTCTGGCTGTTGCTGCTGCCGGTCTTGCTCACCGCCATGCCCGCGCTGGCGCTCAGATCCGGCGAGAAGGTCATCGTGCTCAATTCAGGCGAGGGAACGATTACGGTCATCGACCGCGCGACCCGCAAGGTCGAGCGAACGGTACCCGTCGGCAAGGAGCCGCACCACCTGATCACCACGCTCGACGACAGTGAACTCGTCGTGGCCAACGCTGCCTCGAATGACCTGGTATTCCTCGACCCGTTGTCCGGCGAGGTCAAGCGGCGTCTGCCGCGGATCATGGACCCTTACCAGCTTGCCTATTCGCGCGACGGCAAATGGTTCGTCTCAGTCAGCCTGCGGCTCGACCGCGTGGACATCTATTCGATGCCGCATTACGAACTCAGAGCCCGCCTCCCGATTGAAAAAACGCCAAGCCATGTCGCGATCTCGCCGGACTCAAAGATGGCCTACGTGACGCTGCAGGACTCCAACGAATTGGCCGCGATCAGTCTTGGCGAGCAGCGCTTGCTCTGGAAGATGCCGATCGGCAAGACACCCGCCGGCATCTGGATGAGTCCCCAGGGGCTGTTGTTCGTCGGCGCGATGGGCCGTGATCGCGTCGAGGTGATCGACCCGCAGACGCGCCAGATCGTTCAATCCATCGCCACCGGACGCGGCGCCCACAACATTTTCCCGATGGGAGACGGACGGCACGTGATGGTGTCCAATCGCGTCGATGGTACGGTAACCAAGGTCGATTACATCGAAAGAAAAGTCGTTGGTCAGCCCATTCGCGTCGGCGCCGGTGCCGATTGCATGGAAGTCTCGGCCAACGGCCGCGAGCTATGGGTGACCGTACGCTGGGAAGCCCGCGTGGCGGTCGTCGACCTCACCGGTCAGAAGCCCATCGAGTACATCCGTGTCGGCCGCTCACCGCACGGCATCTACTTTCGCTCCCATGCGGCACGCGATCGCTGAACCTTCGCGTCCCGCAGCACCGCGCGCCTTTGCCGTCGCCTGCGTGCTCACGCTGGCATGGAGTGCTGCCTGGTCGAACGCCGCGACGAGCGGACAGTGCGCGGCGGGGACAATCTATCTGACTTTCGACACCGGTCACATGGAGCCCGCTGTCGCCATCGCCGACATCCTGCGCAAGCACGATGTCCGGGCAACGTTTTTCCTGGCCAATGAAAAGGTCAAGACGCCCGGCCGCACGCGCGAGAGCTCGACCCGCTACACGCTGGACGACGACCAGCGTGCCTTCTGGCGTCGCCTCGTCGAAGAGGGTCACGCCTTCGGCAGCCACACTTGGGACCATCACTACTTTCGAGGCGACGCTGCCGCCGACCGCGTTCGCTACGTTCCCTGGGCTGCACGGCAGAGCGCAGGGCGCTTGCTCGATCGCGACGCCCTCTGCGAGGAATTGCGCAAGCCGGAGGTCCGCTTCCGCGAGCTGACCGGGCGCGGCTTCGACGGGCTTTGGCGGGCTCCCGGCGGGAAAACCACGCCGCGCGTGATCGCCATGGCCGAAGCCTGCGGCTATCGCCACGTGCACTGGTCGGATGCGGGCTTTCTCGGTGACGAGCTGCCAAGTGACCGCTACCCGAACACGGCATTGCTGGAGCGGGCGCTCAACCGCATCCGCGCTGGCGACATCCTGATGGCGCACTTGGGCATCTGGAGCCGCGCGGAGCCGTTCTGGCCCATGCTCGATCCGCTGATCGCCGGTCTGAAATCACGCGGTTTCTGCTTCGCCTCGCTCCGCCGCGAGCATCTGAGCGCAGGCATCAACCACCGCGCACCTGCCCGCTAGCAGGCTGTTGAAAAACGTAGCGAGGATGGCCAGATGCAAGGCGCACGGAGCGCAGCGATCGAGACATATCAAATAGATAGGCGAGGGAGCGAGCAGCGCGCAACGCAGCAGATGGCCCACCGCAGTAGTCTTTCAACAGCCAGCTAGACGCCATGTTCGAAACGCTCACCCACGCCTTCGAATCCGCCGTCGGCTGGCTGCTCGCGCAAGTCATCGTACCTGCGTTGTACGCCCTTGGACTGATGTCATGGACCGAATGGGCTCATGAGGCGACGGCGTTTGTTCTTGCCGGTGTGCTCTCCGTCTTGACCGCAGTGGTCGTGCTCGCGCCACTCGAGCGCTGGCGGCCGGCACAACCGATCACCGACCGCCGGCACGTGCAAACCGATCGCATCTACACGCTGATCAACAAGCTCGGAATTTTGCCGCTCTTCGCCTTCGCCGTTCTGACGCTCGTGTTCGTTCCGATCGAGCGGCAGCTTCGGCTTGCCGGCTACACGCCTTGGAGCTTGGAGGATTTGGTGCCGGCACTGGCCTCGATGCCTGCCGTTTCGCTGCTGTTCTACGTTCTCATCATCGACCTGGGCGAGTACTGGCGGCACCGCCTTCAGCATCGCTGGCACTGGTGGTGGCAACTGCACGCCCTTCATCATTCACAACGGCAGATGACCTTCTGGACCGACGACCGCAACCATCTGCTCGACGAACTGCTCGCTGCGATTTGGATCGCCACGCTCGCCCTGCTGATCGGCGTCCCGCCAACGCAGTTTCCGCTCGTGCTGTTCGCGACCAAGTTCATCGAATCCCTTTCGCATGCGAATGTTCGATTGAGTTTCGGCCCGTTGCGCCATCTGATCGTGTCGCCGCAGTTCCATCGCGTGCATCATGCGATCGGCATCGGACACGAGGGGGCGCGCCAGGGCGTAAATTTCGCTGTGGTTTTCAGTTTCTGGGATAAGCTGTTCGGAACCGCCGATCACCGCAATGCGTATCCGCCCACCGGGATCCGCGACCAGTTGCCCGAGTCGGGCGCAGTCGATTACGGCACAGGATATTTGGAGACTCAATGGCTTGGTCTACAGCGGCTCGTCCGCGCCTTCACACACCCGCGCGCCTGATTCGCAGTGGTGCCCTGGCGCTCGCTGCGGTTGCTCTGACGAGCGGGTGCGCGGCCCTCGTGGAGCAGCCAAAGCGTGCGCTGCTCGATCGCAAATGTCAGGAAAAGGTGGTGCGGATGCTCGATGTGGTCTCGCCGGTGGCGGCCGAAAGCCAGATTCCGGCCAGGTTCTGCGGCTGCCTCACCGCCAGGGTCGATCTGGCGAAGCTCGAGGCCGACATCGATGCGGTCAAGCAGATCGGACTAAATGTCGAAACCTTGCGCTTCGTGACCGAGCACATTCCGGTGATCCGCGCCTGTGCAAAAGAAACCGGCCTGTGGAAGGGCCTGTGAACGCCGCCTTGTCGCGAAACAGCCCTGCATTTCGTCCTTACCTATACCTACTTTCTCCCACGCACTTTCGGCCAATCTCACCATGAAGCAATGCCTCGCCCTGATCGCCGCCGTGACGGTTTGTACCGGTGCTGCGGCGCAATTGCCCAACTTCAACATGCAACCGGGCAAATGGTCTTACACCACCCGCACCGAGATTCCCGGCATCGGCTCGATTCCCGTCAACTTCGAGCAATGCGTCACCCAGAAGGACATCGACGAAGGGCGTTCTCTTTCGGCACAGAGGGAAGCCGGCATGGACTGCAAGTACCAGGACCTGAAGGCCATGGGCAACCGCTTCACCTTCACCGCCGTGTGCCGCAGCAAGGACATGCCTGAACCGCTGGTGATGAACTACGACATGACCGCGTCTCCGACGAATTTCGACGCCAAGATGACGATGACTGGAGGCCATACACGGACCATGGGCGGCAAGATGAACATGAGCATGAGCGCCCGTCGTCTCGGCGGATGCTGAGCGCACATCGAGTCCGTCGTGCGGCGACGTGGTGGGCCGTCGCCGCGTGGGCTGCAGTTGCACCGTTTGCGGCCGGAGCGCAGACGCCCGGCCTCTGGCACTACACGATCGAAACCGATGCAGGCGCCATTCCGGCCGACATGCGGATCAACTTCCCGACCGTCCGCTTCGATGTTTGCCTGACTGCCGACGACTTTGCGAACGGCCGCGCGTTTTCAATCCAACCCGCGGCAACCAGTGCGCATCGGTGCCACCATCGCGACCTTCGGCGCGACGCGGCCGCCGGGTTGGTAGCGCTCACCTATGCTTGCGATGACGGCGCCACGCTCTCTGGAAGCGCCGAAGGCCGAATTCGCGCCACCCGGTTCGAGATCAAGCTGCACAATCGCTACCACCCGCCCGTGGCAGGCGTTGCCGAGACACGCCAGCGAATGACGGCGGTGCGGCGCGGGCCGTGCTGACTCGGCGGCCGCGCCGTCAGAGGCGCGCGTCGGCGCCCGGGACGATCAACCGAAGCCCCTTGAAGTAGTCGCGATAGAACGCGGCGTCGAGGGTAATGAGCCCTTGGCACTGAAGCAGCGCATGGGCACCAATCAGAAAGTCGACGATGGTGCGCCCCTCCGGCCGGCCGCGTTCGCGATAGCGCTGAAACATCTCGCCGGCACGCACCGCCGCACTCTCGGCCGTCGGCAGGAATTGAATGCCCAACCCTGCCAGGGCTGAACGCAGGGATTCTCCGTGACCGCGCGAGCAGAGTTCAGCCAACACGACATCGCATATGGCCAGCCGCCCGCATTCGGCGGCATCGCGCAGTGCCAGTGTGCTCGCCTCGGCCGTGGGCCCATCGAACAGGAAATCGACCAGAACGCCTGTATCGACCGCAATCATCGCCGCCTCGACGGAGATCTGCCAGCCCGGGCGGGCGGTGTAGCGGACTCGGCCAGGCGCGAAACCCCCTCGGCCGGGTGTCCATGCCCGCGCGTGGCACGCAGGAAATCCCTAACCGACTCGCCTTCGGCCAGCTTGAACATACCCCGTGCCCTGCTGAATGCGTCATCGACCTTCTTGCGCACGATCAGGCGCCCGCCTTCGACGGAGAAGGACAACTGTGTGCCTGGCACCAGTCCGAGGCGATCTCGCAGCGCCTTGGGGATCACGACTTGCCCTCGTTCGGCCAGGGTGGCCTCATAGACCGGCTCCCGTTTCGATTTGCTTTCGGCCATGGACGTAAAAGTATGAAAACTTTGGTATGAATAGTAGCGTCTGAGCGCGCCGCTTTCCAGCGCCAGGCAACATGTCCGACGCACGCGCCGCCACGCGAGCCGTCATGATGCAGTGACACAGCTTGCCGACGCACGCCGGATTCGCCATGCTTTACGCCCATTCCTGACCAGGACCACTCGATGAGTCTCGCGCCCCTTTCCTCCCGTCCCGACCTGCGTTTCGCGTCGCTGCCGCTGCTTGCTGAACGCTTCCCCAATCTGCGCCGACTACCCGTTTCGCTGCGCATCGTGCTCGAAAGCGTCCTTCGCAACGTGGACGGCAAGAAGGTGACCGATCGCCACGTCGAACAACTGGCCCAATGGCAGCCGAATGCGGCACGCATCGACGAGATTCCCTTCGTCGTGGCCCGCGTCGTGCTGCAGGACTTCACCGGGGTACCGCTGCTCGCGGACCTGGCCGCCATGCGGGGCGTCGCGCAGCGGCAGGGGCGCGACCCGAAGGTGATCGAACCGCTGGTGCCAGTCGATCTGGTGGTCGATCACTCGGTGATGATCGACCACTACGGAAGCAACGATGCGCTCGACCTGAACATGAAGCTCGAGTTCTCGCGCAATCGCGAGCGCTACCAGTTCATGAAGTGGGGCATGCAGGCATTCGACACCTTCAAGGTCGTCCCGCCGGGCGTGGGGATCGTGCATCAGGTCAACCTCGAATACCTGGCGCCCGGCGTACACGTCCGTAACGGGGTCGTTCTGCCCGACACCCTGGTCGGCACCGACAGCCACACGACGATGATCAACGGCATCGGCGTCGTCGGCTGGGGCGTCGGTGGAATCGAGGCGGAAGCCGGGATGCTCGGTCAGCCGGTTTATTTCCTCACCCCGGACGTGGTGGGAGTCAACCTGAAGGGACGTCTGCCGGAAGGGGCAACGGCAACCGATCTGGTGCTGACGATCACCGAGATGCTTCGCCGGGCCAAAGTGGTTGGCAAATTCGTCGAGTTCTTTGGTGAGGGCACGGCTTCGCTCGCCGTGACCGACCGCGCAACGATCGCCAACATGGCGCCCGAGTACGGTGCGACGCTGGGATTCTTCCCGGTCGACGAGGCCACCGTGGACTTTCTCCGCGCGACCGGGCGCAGCGAAGACGCCGTGCAATTGTTCGCCGACTATTGGAAAGCCCAGGAACTCTTTGGCATACCGCGAGCCGGCGAAATCGATTACTCGCAAGTGCTGGAGCTGGATCTCGCCACGGTAAAGCCATCGCTTGCCGGCCCAAAGCGTCCACAGGACCGCATCGAGATGCCGCAGTTGGGCGCGCGCTTCGACCACCTCTTTTCACAACCCGTGGCCGAGAACGGCTTCGCCAAGCCAGCAGCGGCTCTCTCGGCACGGGTGACGGCCACCAACGGCGTCGACCTTGGTCACGGCGACGTACTGATCGCGGCGATCACCTCCTGCACGAATACCTCCAACCCGAGCGTGCTGATCGCGGCTGGCCTGCTCGCGCGCAAGGCCGTCGAACGCGGCCTGCGCGTCGCGTCGCATATCAAGACATCGCTCGCGCCCGGCTCTCGTGTAGTGACCGAGTACCTGGCCAAGGCGGGCCTGCTGCCTTACCTGGAACAACTCGGCTTCAGCGTTGCGGCCTACGGCTGCACGACATGCATCGGCAATGCGGGCGACCTTGCGCCGGAGATCAACGAAGCGATTCAGGCGAACGACCTGATCTGCGCCGCCGTACTCTCCGGCAACCGGAATTTCGAGGCCCGTATCCACCCCAACCTGAAGGCCAATTTCCTCGCCTCGCCGCCGCTCGTCGTCGCCTACGCCCTGGCCGGAACAGTGCGACGCAACCTCGAGACCGAGCCGCTCGGTACCGGCAGCGACGGGCGCCCGGTCTTCCTGCGCGACATCTGGCCGACGAGCAGCGAGATCGCCGCCTTGATGCCCCACGCACGCGACGCAGCTACCTTCCAACGACTCTACACGCAACCGGGAGCCGATAACCCGCTCTGGCAAAAGATCGAGGGCGCCAGCGGCAACGTCTACCCGTGGCCGAAATCGACCTACATCGCCGAGCCGCCGTTCTTCGCCACCTACGGGCAGCCGGTCAAGACCGGCGACATCGTCGGGGCCCGCGCGCTCGGCATCTTCGGCGACTCCATCACCACCGACCATATCTCGCCCGCCGGATCGATCAAGGAGTCGTCTCCTGCTGGAGTGTGGTTAAAGTCGAACAGCGTCGAAAAGGCCGATTTCAACAGTTACGGGGCCCGTCGCGGCAATCACGAGGTGATGATGCGCGGCACGTTCGCCAATGTCCGCATCAAGAACCTGATGCTGCCGCTGCGGCCCGATGGCACGCGCGAAGAAGGCGGCTACACCTTGCATCAGCCGAGCGGTGAGAAGCTCGCGATCTACGACGCCGCGATGCGTTACCAGCAGGAAGGCGTTCCGACCATCATCTTCGGTGGCGAAGAGTACGGCACCGGCTCTTCACGCGACTGGGCGGCCAAAGGCACCCAACTGCTCGGCGTCAAGGCGGTCGTCGCGCGCAGCTTCGAGCGCATTCATCGCTCGAACCTCGTCGGCATGGGCGTGCTGCCGCTGCAATTCACCGGCGACGATTCCGCGCCGAGCCTCGGCATCGATGGCACCGAAACGTTCTCGATCATCGGCCTGGACCGCATCGAGCCGCAGCAGAGTCTTGCGCTGACGATTCACCGCCGCGACGGCTCCTCGCGCACGATCGTCGTGAAGAGCCGCATCGACACCGCAATCGAGGTCGACTACTACCGCGCCGGTGGCATCTTGCCGTACGTACTCGCACAACTGCTCGCAATGCCGGCGGCGGCCGAGTAGGGGCGTGCTGAAGAAAGCCTCTCTTGAATTCCGAGTGGGTGGGTCGGTGGTGTTTCGGCTGGCGGCCGGGGTCAAGGGCGGGCGCAGCCCGGTGCAGCGAACCCTTGACGCCGGCTGCCAGCCAGTACGCTGGCGTCATGGCCGATGCGGCATGCTGACGCATCGGCCATGACGAGCAGGAGCGATGGGTATGCATGACAGGTTGTTCGAAGCGGCGCTGGGCATCGCGCCGCCGTGGTTCGTGGCCGGCGTTCGTTTCGACGAGGCGAGCAAGGTCCTGACGGTAGGCATCGACTTCAAGCCGGGCAGTCGCTTCGCAGTCGAGGGCGCCGGTGGCGAGCATCCCGCTCATGACACGCTCACCAAGACCTACCGGCACCTGAACTTCTTCCAGCACGAGTGCGTGCTCGAAGTGCGCACACCGCGCGTAAAGCTGCCCGACGGTTCGGTGCGGCTGGTCAAGCCGCCGTTTGCAGGCAAGCTCTCGGGCTTCACGCTGCTGTTCGAGGCGCTGGTGCTGATGCTGGCGCGGCAGATGCCGTTCGCCGCCGTGGCGCGCATCGTGGGCATCTCGGCGTACCGGGTGCTGGCGATCTGCCGCCGCTACGTAGCCCTGGCGCTGCAGGCGGCCGACTTCAGCCAGGTCAAGGCCCTGGCCATCGACGAGACCTCGCGTGCCTGCGGCCACCACTACATCACCCTGGCCGCCGATGCCGCCGAGCGACGCGTGCTGGCCGTGGCCGAAGGGCGTGAGGCCAAGACCGTCGCGACCATCGCCACCGAGCTGGCCGAACACGGCTGCCTGCCCGAACAGATCGACTCCGTCAGCATCGACATGTCGCCGGCCTTCATCAAGGGCTGCACCGAGGAGCTGCCCAAGGCCCGAATCACGTTCGACAAGTTCCACGTCGTCTGGCATGCCAACGCGGCGGTGGACAAAATGCGGCGCATCGAGCAGCGCGCAGACAAGTCCCTCAAGGGTCTGCGATGGTCGCTGCTGAAGGATCGCGCCAGCCTGCGCCCCGAGGCCGCTGCGGAGCTCGACGCACTTGTCGCCCGCATGAGCACCGTGCGCACCGCGCGGGCCTGGGTCTACAAGGAGCAGTTGCGCGAGATCCTCGATCGCAAGCAGATCAACGTCGTGCGCGACATGCTCAGGCACTGGTGCACCTGCGTCATGCGTTCCAAGGTCGAGCCGATGAAGGAGGTGGCCGCGCTCGTGCGTCGCCACATCGAGGGTATCGTGGCCTGGACGCAGACCCGCCAGACCAACGGCTTCCTCGAAGCGCTCAACGGCCTGTTCCAGGCCGCCAAGCGCCGCGCTCGCGGCTTCACCCGCTTCGAGACCATCCGCACCGTCATCTTCCTGATCGCCGGCAAGCTCGACTTCACAGCGGTCAACCCTCATGCCCGGTAACCCACTCTAAATTCAGTAGAGCCTCAACTTCACAGGAGTTCGTTATGACGATCGGGCGCACGTCCATCGCCGCCGTCGCTTCGGCTGCGGCGATTCTGCT
>OGCL01001081.1_pt1 | contig 25013 bp, 24 predicted proteins | sample 1570041 | NCBI WGS metagenome assembly OGCL01 (sample SAMN06266162, study PRJEB24511) | hot springs metagenome | isolation source: Hot spring water | place: South Africa: Limpopo | collected 2015-06-22 | reverse complement strand
AGGTCCTCGTGCTCGTCGTCCAGCCCGCCGCCCTCGGCGACACGCTCGGCATCCGTCACGGCCGCGTAGAAACCGTGGAGCTTTTCGGTCACGGAGCCGGGCGACATGAAGGCGGCGAAGGCGGGGGTGGCCCGGGCAACCTTGTAACCCGTTTCTTCGCGTGCCTCCCGAAGCGCCGCCTGCAGCGCGGTCTCGCCGTCATCGATGAAGCCGGCGGGCGTTTCGAGCAGGTACGGATATTCGCCACTCAGATGGGCGGCGATACGCAACTGACGCACCAGCGTGACAGTGTCGCGTTCGATGTTGTGCAACAGGATCGCTGCGGCATTGCGGCGGTCGAACACTTCCCAGGTCAGGCGATGGGGCGCCCTGCCCTCACGGAAGAAATCGAAGGTGATGCCGCGCAGGTGGCTCCAGCCCTTCCACAGCGTCTTGTCTTCCAGGATCGCGATCCGGGCCTTGTCGAAAATGCTCATATTGTCAGGCTTTTCTCATCCAGACCTTATTGTCGTGGAAGGCGGCGCCGCCATGGGGGGCTGCCGGGTCGGCACCGGTCAGGACGTTAATCCCCTCACCGTCGAGATGGCTCTTGTTCGGCCAGAGGCCCTCGGCGACCAGCACGCCCGGCTTCACGGCATCGGTGATCTTCGCATGGATGCGCAGCTCTCCCCTGACATTGCCGAGGCGGACGACATCGCCTTCGGCGAGGCCGAGGCTCAAGGCATCGGCGGGGCTCACCATGACCTCCGGACGCCCCTCCTTGTCGCGCGAGGTCTTGGTCTCGGCGAAGGTGGAGTTGAGGAAATTGCGCGCTGGCGAGGTCGCGAGCCGGAAGGGATGTTCGGCATCGGCCACTTCGATCAGGTCGACCTGATCGGGATAGGTTGGAAGCTGATTCACCGGCCCGAGCGAGCCGAGACGCGCCGGCGGCTTGTTCGGGGCGGGCGTTCCTTCCCAGTCGGGTTTGAAGCGGAACTTGCCATCGGGATGGCCAAAGCCGTTCAAGTAATGCGCGTCCTCGAAGGCCGGCTGGCAGTCGAGCCACTTGTCCTCGAGCAGCGTGTCGAAATCCGGCTTACCGCTGATGTAGAGCATGCGCTCGATATGTTCGCGTTCGGTCTTGCCAAAGCCGGGACGATCCGCGACGCCGAGGCGCTTGGCCAGCTCCTCGATGACGAAGAGATTGGTGCGCACCAGGGGTGGCGCATCGACGAGCTTCGGGCCGAGCAGGATATGGCTCTGTCCGCCGCCGCGATAGATGTCGTCATGCTCGACGAACATCGTCGCCGGCAGGACAATATCGGCCAGTTCCGCCGTCTCGGTCATGAACTGCTCGTGCACGGCCACGAAGAGGTCGTCGCGCAGGAAGCCCTGCTTCACCAAGCGCTGCTCTGGTGCGACATTCACCGGATTGGTGTTCTGGATGATCAGCGCGTCGACCGGGCCACGATGGCGTAGCGCTTCCGCGTCTCCCGTCAGGACGCGACCGATCTGCGACTGGTCGAGCATGCGGATCTCGGGGTCGACCATGGCCGTGCCCATCAGCTCCGCCTTGTTCAGCTGGAAGATGTCGCTGTTCGAGTGAAAAGCTCCGCCGCCCTCATATTGCCAGGAACCGAGCACGGTCGCGAGCGACAGGGCGGCATGCATGGAGACGGCGCCATTGCGGCTGCGGGTGAAGCCGTAGCCGAGGCGGAAGAAGGTTTTCTGCGTCTGGCCGACGAGACGGGCGAAGGCCTCGATCTCCTCGACCGAAAGACCGGTGATCGCGGAGGCCCATTCCGGCGTCTTGTCCTTGAGATGCGCTTCGAGACCAGCGGGATCATCGGCGAACTTCGCCATGTAGTCGCGGTCGGCGTAGCTATCGCGGAAGGCGACATGCATGGCGGCGCAGGCGAGCGCCGCATCCGTGCCGGGCTTGAGGATCAGGGCCATGTCGGCCTGCTTCATCGTCGGATTGTCGTAGATGTCGATGACGACGATCTTGGCGCCACGGTCTTTCCGAGCCTTGATCGCGTGGGTCATCACGTTGACCTGGGTGGCGACCGCATTGGTGCCCCAGATGACGACGCAATCCGAGACTGCCATCTCACGCGGGTCTGGGCCGCGCAACGTGCCGGTTCCCATGACATAGCCGGTCCAGGCCATGTTGGTGCAGATCGTGCCGAAGAAGCCCGAATACTTTTTCGCGTGGCGCAGGCGTTCGATCGAATCGCGCTGCACGAGGCCCATGGTGCCCGCGTAGAAATAGGGCCATACGGCTTCCGAGCCGTGGCGCTGCTCGGCCTTGACGAAGGCGTCGGCGATCTCGTCGAGAGCGGCCTCCCAGGTGACATCCTGCCACTGGCCCGCCCCCTTAGATCCTGCCCGGCGCACCGGCTTCATCAGGCGGTCGGGATGGTAAAGCCGCTCGGCGTAGCGCGCGACCTTGGCGCAGATGACGCCTGCCGTATAGCTGTTCTCCGTTGCCCCGCGCATCCGACCGATGCGGCCGTCCTCGGTCAGTTCGACGTCGAGCGCGCAGGTGGATGGACAGTCATGCGGACAGGCCGTATGACCAAGCGACCGGTTTCGGATGGGGCTCTGGATGTTCATGGGGCCGTTATAGGCCATGGCCGGAACGCTCAAAAGCCCCATTCAAAGAAATCATCACTGCCATCGGAAGCCTTCATGAATTATCGCCACATCTATCACGCGGGCAATTTTGCCGATGTCCTGAAGCATCTCGTGCTCTCGCGGCTGATCGTCTATCTGCAGCAGAAGGACAAGGCATTCCGCGTGCTGGATACCCATGCCGGTATCGGCCTCTACGACCTCTCGTCGGAGGAAGCACAGAAGACCGGCGAATGGCTCGAAGGGATCGGCAAGGTGATCGACGCCGAGCTGCCGGAAAAGGTGGCCGAGATCATGGCGCCCTATCTGGACGCGGTGAAGGCGCTCAATCCGGACCGCAAGACCGGGGGACCGCTGCAGAAATATCCGGGATCGCCGAAGCTTGCGCGCGACCTGTTCCGGCCGCAAGATCGCCTCTCGGCGATGGAATTGCATCCTGAGGATTCTCGCGCGCTGTCGCGTCTGTTCGAGGGCGATTTCCAGGTGCGCGTGACCGAACTCGACGGCTGGCTGACGCTGAATGCCCATCTGCCGCCGAAGGAAAAGCGCGGCATCGTGCTGGTCGATCCGCCCTTCGAGAAGGAAGGCGAATATGAGCGGCTGGTCGAGGGGCTCGCCAAGGCGCATCGGCGCTTTGCAAACGGCGTTTATTGCCTCTGGTATCCGATCAAGAAAGGTGCGCCGATCAAAGAATTCCACGAGGTGCTTCAGGCGCTGGAAATCCCGAAGATGCTGTGTGCGGAGTTGCACGTGAAGAGCGACCGCGAGCAGACGGGGTTGTCCGGCACCGGGCTCATCATCGTGAACCCGCCCTTCACATTGAAGGACGAACTGCATCTCGCACTTCCCGAGCTCAAGCGGCTGATGGCGCAAGATCGTTACGCCTCGCATCGCTGCTTCTGGCTGCGCGGGGAAGAGTGAGCGGAGGGCGCGATGGGACGTTATACCGGCTTCATCGCCCTTGGCCTGATACTCGCGGCTGCAGCCCTCTACAGCTTGCTGCCGCCCGGCGGACCTGCGGATCGAGCCGGCCCGACGGACACCTCCGAGGCGCCCTCCTCCCCGGCGCAGCCGGACAAGGCACAAGCACCGACGGCGCCACCAAGGGCTGTTCCCTTGGGCCAGGGCTTCGATTTCTATGTGCTGGCCCTGTCCTGGTCGCCGACCTTCTGCGACAGCGAGGCTGCGGGGCGCAACCGCGAACAATGCGGGGAGGACAAGGACTTCGGCTGGGTCGTGCACGGGCTGTGGCCCCAGAATGAGAGCGGCTGGCCGGAGAACTGCCCGACACCAGAGGGAAGCCGCGTGCCCGAGCGGATCGGCCGCATGGTCATCGACATCATGCCGAGCATGGGACTGATCGGTCACCAGTGGCGCAAGCATGGCTCCTGCTCCGGTCTCGGCATGAGCGATTACTTCAAACTCGTGCGCCAAGCCCATGACACCATTCGCATTCCGCCGGAGCTCTTGGTGCGCGGGAGCGAAAGCAGAACCTCACCCCAGGCGGTCGAAGCTGCCTTCATCCGCAACAACCCGGGGCTCAGCCGCTCGGCAGTGGCGGTGACCTGTGATAGGGAGAGAGTCGATGAGGTCCGGATCTGCCTGGACCGGTCTCTCGGCTTCCGCGCCTGTCCGGAGGTAGACAGCCGGTCCTGCCGCCGCTCCGAGATCGTCATCCCGCCTACGCGCTGACCCCGCAACGAGAGCCACAGGAAACCGTCATGAAGCTGCTCTTCGCGCCCGCCTCACCCTATTCCTCAAAGGTCCGGATGGCGGCCCGCCATCTCGGCATCGAATGGGAGGAAGTCCGGGTCAATACGGCGGAGAACCCGCCGGAACTTCTGGATGTCAATCCTCTCGGCAAAATTCCGACGCTGATCACCGACGACGGTACTGCCATCTTCGACAGCCGGGCAATCATGCATTATCTGCACCGGATCGGCGACAAGCGGCTCTACCCGAAGAAGGACGAAAAGCGGACCGAAGCGGAAGTTCTGGAGGCTCTGGCCGACGGCATCAGCGATTGCCTGCTTGCGATTGTCTACGAGAAGCGCTTCCGGCCGCCTGAACTGGTGAGCCAGGATGTAATCGACCGGCAATGGGCCAAGATCAATCGCAGCCTTGATCATCTCGACAAGAACCTGCCGAAAATCGGCAAAAAGCTGCATGGCGGTCATTTCGCGCTCGCGGCCACACTTGGCTATCTTATGCTGCGGTTCCCAGGCGAATGGGAAAATGGTCGTGCAGCGCTCACCGAATGGCCGGCGAAATTCGCCAAGCATTTCGAGCCCTACCCGGCCCTCAGACCGAAGGCCTGATCTGCGACAAACCGGACGAGAAACAGAAAAGCCGGGACGATGCCCGGCTTTTCCTCATTCGATGATCGGGGCGATCAGAACTTCACACCCATGCCGACCTTGACGGAGTGGTCGTCGAAGCCGCGCGAGACGGTCGAGCCACCGAGGTTGAAGTCGCGCTTCTGGTAGTCGCTGTAGCGGTATTCGACGCGAGCGGTGATGTTGTCGGTGACGAAGGTTTCGACACCGGCGCCAACCGTGTAACCGGCTGCCAGCTTCTCGTCATTCGTGCCACCGCCCTCAAGCTCGTGGTTGGCAACAGCCACACCGGCCGTACCGTAGACGAGGAAGGGGTTCAGGTCGTAACCCACGCGGCCACGGACCGAGCCGTTGACGCCCTGGGTGCCCTTGAGAGAGCCAACAGGAGCCTGGCTACCAGCCGAACCGTCTTCACCGTTGTAGCTGATGTCAGCTTCGGCACCGTAGACGATCGAGCCGCTCTGCATGTTGTAACCACCGTAGATGGTGCCGCCGATGTCCTTGGCGTCACGGCCATCGGTCGAACCGGTGAACTTGCCGAAGTCGTAGGTCAGACCACCGCCAACATAGGCACCCGACCAGTTGCCGGCCGGCGCCGAGTAGGATTCTGTGGCCATCGGGGCTTCCGGTGCCTGGTAGATGGCGTCAGCAGCCTGAGCGGCGAAAGCGACGACGGTGGTGGCGGATGCCAGAAGCATGATCTTGAGGGTACGCATGTTAGTCTCCTTTCGGTTCCGGGCCGCACTTCACTAAGAACCAACGGCGGCCTGAACGTTAATGGGTATTGCTTGTCCGTTCCGAATGTCTATTTGGCGGGCAATTGAGGAAATGAAAGAGCCAAAATGTGAATTCATTATGGCACAGCAGTGACCAAAACGGGACGTTGCTTAATTGACACAAACGATTCATTAACCATAACAGATCCTTTACAGAAATACTCGAACACCTTTTAAAGTTATTCTTGATGTCTACTTATCACCTCTCCAGTTGAACGCGGCGCAAGATTTCATATATCGCTGTTTAAATATCGCGTCGGCGCCATATATGCAGCGCACCAACCCTGACGACGCAAGGTCTTCCCATGCAAAACCGCATTCCCAAGGTGGCCCTGGTCACCGGCTCCGCAAAACGACTTGGTCGAGCCATCGTCGAAGACTTGGCAGCACATGATTTCGCCGTCGCAGTGCATGCCAACAACTCGATCGAGGCTGCGGAATCGGTCGCGCGGGATTTGAGATCCGAGGGAAAGCGCGCGATCGCCGTGCAGGCCGATCTCGGTAACATTTCCGAGATCGAGGCGCTCATGGCGCGCACGACAGCCGCATTCGGGCCGATCGGACTGCTCGTCAACAATGCCTCTGTTTTCGAGGACGACAGTGCCGTCGCATTTGACGCTGCGACATTCGACCGGCACTTCAATCTCCATGTGCGTGCACCGGCCATCTTGAGTGGCGCACTCGTCAACGGCCTGCCAGAGGACCAGTCGGGCCTGATCGTCAATATCATCGACCAGCGGGTTCTGGCGCTGAAACCCACCTTCTTTTCCTATACACTGTCCAAATCGACACTCTGGACAGCGACGAAGACGCTGGCTCAGGCTTTCGCGCCGCGGGTGCGCGTCAACGCCATCGGCCCTGGCCCGACATTGATCTCGGATCGGCAGACGCCGACCGACTTCCAGGCGCAGGTAGCAAGTCTTCCCCTGAAGCGCGGGCCCTCACTCGACGAATTCGGCCGCACTATCCGCTTTCTTTTTGACACGCCGTCGATCACCGGCCAAATGATCGCCTTGGATGGAGGCCAACATCTGATTTGGCATGGCACGGAGATCACTGAATGAATGGAGGAAAGCTGCCTGATGGCGGCATACTCTATGATGGCACGGAAGAGGACGACGAAGACAGCGTGGTCGAGGTCGAGGCCTCCCGCCCTGGCGTCGAGATCGATTGGCATGTCGACGGGCTTGATGAAACAGGGCTGACCGGCGCCGAACTGATCGGCGAGTTCGTCAAGCGCCTGCCGAATGCTCCGGGCGTTTATCGGATGCTGAACAAGGACGGCGACGTCATGTATGTCGGCAAGGCCCGCAGCCTGAAGAAGCGGGTCAGCAATTATGCGCAGGGCCGCGTGCATTCGAACCGGTTGTCGCGCATGGTGCGCGAGACCGTGCACATGGAATTCGTGACGACCCGCACCGAGGTCGAGGCGCTGCTGCTCGAAGCGAACCTCATCAAGCGCCTGCGGCCGCGCTACAATGTGCTGCTGCGCGACGACAAGAGCTTCCCTTACATCCTGATCACCGGTGACAGCCGCTCGCCGGCGATCTACAAGCATCGCGGCGCACGAGCCCGCAAGGGCGACTATTTCGGCCCCTTCGCCTCGGCCAGTGCGGTCGGGCGCACGATCAACTCGCTGCAACGGGCCTTCCTGCTGCGCACCTGTACCGACAGCGTGTTCGAGAGCCGCACGCGTCCCTGCCTTCTCTATCAAATCAAGCGCTGTTCCGGTCCCTGCACGCATGAGATCAGCGATCAGGATTATGCCGGTCTGGTGCGCGAGGCGAAGGACTTTCTCTCGGGCAAAAGCCAGAACGTCAAGGAAGCCATGGCGCGCGCCATGAATGAGGCCGCAGAAGACCTCGACTTCGAGCGCGCCGCCGTATTCCGCGATCGCCTGGCAGGCCTCTCCCATGTCCAGAGCCATCAGGGCATCAATCCGGCGGGCGTCGAGGAGGCGGATGTTTTCGCCATTCACCACGAGGGCGGCCTCTCCTGCATCCAGGTCTTCTTCTTCCGCGCCAGCCAGAACTGGGGCAACCAGGCCTATTTCCCCAAGGCCGACCCGCAGCTCAGCGCAGCGGAAGTGCTCAATTCCTTCCTGGCGCAATTCTACGACGACAAGCCGGTTCCGCGGCTGATCCTGTTGTCCGAAGAGGTCGAGGAGCAGGACCTTCTGGCGACAGCACTTTCCGAAAAGGCGGGGCACAAGGTTTCGATCAGCGTGCCGCAGCGGGGTGAGAAGAAGGATCTCGTCGGCCATGTGAGCGCCAATGCCCGCGAGGCCCATGGCCGCAAGCTGGCCGAGACGGCCTCGCAATCCCGTCTGCTGGCCGGGCTCGCCGAGACCTTCCAGCTGCCCTACGTGCCGCGCCGCATCGAGATCTACGACAACTCGCATATCATGGGCACGAATGCCGTGGGCGGCATGGTCGTCGCCGGGCCGGAAGGCTTCGTGAAAGGCCAGTATCGCAAGTTCAACATCAAATCGACCGACATCACGCCGGGCGACGACTTCGGCATGATGCGGGAGGTGATGACCCGGCGGTTTTCCCGCCTGCTCAAGGAAGAGGGCAAGCCGGACCGGAGTGTCGCGCCGGAAGACAGTGCCGACGCCGCCTTCCCCGCCTGGCCGGACGTGATCCTGATCGATGGTGGTCAGGGGCAGATGTCGGCGGTGCGCAAGATCCTCGACGAGCTCGACATCACCGACAGCGTGATTGCGATCGGGGTCGCCAAGGGTGTCGATCGCGACGCTGGGCGTGAGCGCTTCTTCGTCCAGGGCAAGCCGGACTTCACATTGCCGCCGCGTGACCCGGTGCTCTATTTCATCCAGCGGATGCGCGACGAGGCGCACCGGTTTGCCATCGGTTCGCACAGGGCGCGCCGCAAGAAGGAGATGGTGAAAAACCCGCTCGACGAGATCTCCGGCATCGGCCCGACTCGCAAGCGGGCGCTGCTGCAGCATTTCGGTACGGCGAAGGCCGTGTCTCGCGCCGCGGTCAGCGACCTGATGGCTGTCGAGGGCATTTCCGAGGCCGTCGCACGGCTGATCTACAACCATTTCCATGAAAGCAGCGGCGATTGACACGGAAACGCCGCATCCCGCGTCGAAAGGCTCGAAAAGACCGTTCAAAATTCCTATGTTGACGGCCACGACTGAAAACCATCACATCTCCTGAAGCACCAGAATTCACAGACAGGGCATCATGGCTTCGCGCGCATATAATATTCCCAATCTTCTCACCTACGCCCGCATCCTTGCCGTGCCGCTGATCGTCGTGTGCTTTTTCCTGGAAGGCCGGCTGCAGAGTTCCGATTTCGCCCGCTGGTCGGCTCTGGCCATCTTCGTGGCTGCTTCGATCACAGACTATCTCGATGGCTATCTGGCGCGGATCTGGAACCAGACCTCGAACATCGGCAAAATGCTCGATCCGATCGCCGACAAGCTGCTGATTGCCTCGGTGCTGCTGCTGATGGCCGCCGATGGTACCATTGCCGGGTGGTCGCTCTGGGCTGCCATCACCATTCTCTGCCGTGAAATCCTGGTTTCTGGTCTGCGCGAATACCTTGCCGCGCTCAAGGTCTCCGTGCCGGTCACGCGTATCGCCAAGTGGAAGACGACGGCGCAGATGTTTGCGCTTGGTTTCCTTCTGGCGGGCCCGGCGGGCGACAAGATTCTGCCTTACACCACCGAGGCCGGCATCACGCTGCTCTGGATCGCGGCGATCCTGACCATCTATACCGGCTATGACTATTTCCGCGCCGGCGCCAAGCACATGGTGGATTGAGATGGTGAAGGTGGTCTACTTCGCCTGGGTCCGCGAGCGGATCGGCAAGGGTGAGGAAGAACTTGAGATCCCGGCTGAGGTGACGACCGCTGGTGAACTCGTGACCTGGCTTGCGACGCTCGGTGAAGGTTATGAGGAGGCTTTGCGCTTTCCAAAGGCGATCCGTGTGGCGGTGAACCAAGAGCATATCGAGCACAATGAATCGATTGCGGGTGCCCGCGAGATCGGTATCTTCCCGCCGATGACCGGCGGCTGACCCCCTGCTGGAGGACAAGCCGTCATGGCCACGCCCCTACCCACCATCAGTGTCCAGCGGGACGATTTTGATGCGGCGGCCGAAGCGCGAGCTTTGACAAACGGGCGAAAGGACGTTGGCGCCCTGGTTTCTTTTGTCGGGCTCTGCCGTGACGAGGCGGGCAAGCTTGATGCGCTCGAACTCGAGCACTATCCCGGCATGGCAGAAGCGGAGATGCGCCGCATCGCTGAACTGGCAATCGAGCGCTTCACCCTGCTCGGCCTGACCGCCATCCACCGTTTCGGCCGGATCGACGCCGGGGAACAGATCGTGCTGGTAATTGCTGCCGCACCGCATCGGCAGGCAGCCTTCGATGGCGCGAACTTCGTCATGGACTTTCTGAAGACCTCCGCGCCGTTCTGGAAGAAGGAGCATGGGCGGGACGGCACGAGCAGCGGCTGGGTCGAGGCCAAGGATGCTGACGACTGCGCGCGGGATCGGTGGCTCAAGGAATGATCCGTTCGCGGCGGCTGATGACCAGAAGCCAGACCAGCCCCGAAATAATCACCGCGTCACGCCAGATCAGCGGACCGTAGGCGCCCCAAAGCTGCTCGGCCAAGGCGACGGCTGCCGCTCCGAGCGCCGAATTCAGGGGGCGCGAATAGCCGCCGACGGCTGCAACCAGCACCACCTTCAGCCCGAACATCAATCCCGCACCGAAATCCATCGTCCCGTAGAGGACCGTTGCGGACAGCCCGCCGATTGCCGCGAAGGCGGTGGCCGCCATCAGCGCGAGCACGAAGACCGTGTCGGCGTCGACTCCGACCAGCCGCGCCGCAAGCGGCTCCTGACAGACGGCCCGCCAGAGGCGTCCTGCCCGGCTCACCCCCAAGAACCAGTGGCCGATTGCGACCAGCGTGACCATCAGCACGATGTGCAGGATCTGCAACTGGGTCAAACCGACCGCCACGCCCTCGGCCTCCAACAGGGTCAGGAAGTGCTGGCCGATTGGAGGCAGCCAAAGGCTGCGGGTCTCGAGTGCAAGTCGCGCGCCCTCGGAGAGGATGAGCACTACGCCAAGCGACGCGACGATCACGGCATTGGGTGACCGCCTGTGCAGCGGCATCATCACGTACCGGGCGTTCCCAAGACCGGCGAACAAGGCGTAAGCGAAGCCTGCGGCAAGGCCGAAGCCAAGCGCTGCCGGCAGGACGAGGTAGAGATTGGCCCAGGCGTATTCGGTGAACAGGAGGCAGACCTGTCCCGCAAAGGCAACCAGCGCGCCGAAGGTGATGTCCGGCCGCTTCGTCACACCAAAGGCAAGTGCATAGCCGAAGGCGAGGCAGGCATAGAGGCTCGCCATCGGCAGGGCGTTCAGGAGCTGTTGCAGCAGGTAGGCCATTCATTCCTCCCCCTGCGTTTATAACTGTCAAAAAGTATTTTACCAGTTATATTGAATCCATGACCTTTTCCTGGACCCCTCATCGCTTCGCGGGCGGCGCTCTGGCACTCGATGTTGCCAACAGCGTCATCCTGCGGCACGAACCCGACGGCCGGCGGGATCGTTTCGCCGTCCCAGAACAACTGGCAGCCTTTGCCGAGGCAGCCTCCCGGCTTTCGGCGGAGCGCCAGCGGTTTGGCGAACTCAAACCGGTCCGGCCGGAAAACGAAACGCTGTTTCTTGAACTCAGGGAGGCGATCGACGCCTATTTCCGGCATCGCGTCCTTGGATGTTCAGGCCGCGAGGAGCTTGCCGCGCTGCTGGAAGCGACTGCTGCCGCATTACGGGCCGCACCTGATGACACCAGTCTGGAGGCTGCGACCGCGCATTCCGCGCTCGGCCTGATCTGCGAGCCTCAGCCCGAGCGCATGAAGATCTGTGGCAATTGCGGATGGCTGTTCATCGACCGCAGCAAAAACCGCAGCCGCACCTGGTGCGACATGGCCGTCTGCGGCAATCGGGTGAAGGCGCAAAGGCACTATCATCGCAAGAAGAAGGAGGTCTCGCCATGAGGGCGATCTCGATCGGCGCTGCCCTCGCTATCGGGCTTTTCAGCATGACAGGCTGTCAAAGAGAGGATCTCGACGAGCCGCTCAAGCTCTCCGGCAAGGTGTTCATCTTCAACTACCGTGTGGCGCAGGCGACCTATGTCGTGACGCTCGCCCGCAACGGGCCGCTGCCGGAGCCGAGTTTCGCCGAGGCAAGTTTCGAGAACCCCGCTGGCGGCGCCCCCATCGTCACCCGGACCAAGATCTTTCCGTTCTGGGACAAGGTTTCGCTTGAAAGCCCACCGGTGCATTGCGTCGTGAAGGACAGGCCTTACGCGATTTCGATCCGGATACTCGACGCCTCGGAGAACGTTCTGCAACGCATCGACACGACCCTCACCTCCAGCCTCGACCAGACGGTCCTGCCGGGCAAGCCGCTGGTGGTCGGGCCGGTCTACACACCCAATCCGGAGGTTTATGGCGCAGACGGGAAAATGGACTATGCGCAGGAAGCCACCTGCCCCGGCGTGTGAGCCGGCTGGCTGCACGGCCCCTCACGCAACGAAAAACCGGAGCCTTTCGGCCCCGGTTCATCAATTCTTTCAATGTCTTCAGGCTGACGCCTCAGGACATGATTCAGCCAACGATCTCGGTGTCAGCGAACCAGTACTTGATTTCCTGGGCAGCGGTTTCCGGAGCGTCCGAACCATGAACCGAGTTTTCGCCGATCGACAGGGCGAACATCTTGCGGATAGTGCCTTCGTCAGCATTGGCCGGGTTGGTGGCGCCCATGATCTCGCGGTTCTTCAGGATGGCGTTTTCGCCTTCGAGAACCTGCACGACGGTCGGGCCGGAGGTCATGCCTTCAACCAGTTCGCCGAAGAAGGGGCGATCCTTGTGAACGGCGTAGAAGCCTTCGGCTTCGCGCTTGCTCATCCAAACGCGCTTGGAAGCGACGACGCGCAGGCCGTTGTCTTCGAAGACCTTGGTGATGGCGCCGGTCAGGTTGCGCTTGGTGGCATCGGGCTTGATCATCGAGAAGGTGCGTTCGATCGCCATCTGTCTCATCCTTTTGTCTGTCAGGGAAAGTGGGCGGTATCTACCCGCCCCGAATCACGAAGACAAGAGGGGTTCTCGAATTTCACGACAGCGTCACAATGGCTTCGCCTTTGGCCGTCAGGCGACGGCGCGCGCAATACCTTCATGGAGGTCGAGACAACGGTCGAACCAGCGGCTCACAGGGTCCTCTGGCGGCAGGTGGATGGAGCCTGTGGTGATCCGCAACCACTGGAGCGCGCCGAAGAGGATGTAATCGCCAAAAAGCGGGGTGGCGCCGCCGACAAAGGGCTGAAAGGCGAGCATATGGCGAAGCGGCTGAAGCGCCGCCGGAAGGGCCGCGATTGCTGCATCGCGCCCGGCGGCCATTTCTTCGAATGTCCGCCCGAGCCTCTCCTCCCGGCTCTTGCGGAAATAGGCCTGGTCGGCTGGCGCCAGCATATCGTGAATGTCAATGAGCGCGATGCGGGTGATCGCGCCATGGACGACATGCTGGGAATAACCTTCCACCAATCGTGCGGCTGCAACACCGCCCTGCCCTCCGAAGAGGCTCGGCTCTTCCGGATAGGAATCTTCGAGATACTGCGCGATGCGGAAGCTGTCGGAGATCAATTCCTGGCCGTCGCGCAGGATCGGGACCGTTTTCGAGAAGCCGTCTTCAATCGCCGGGATCGCCGTGAAGGCCAGAGGACGCTCTTCGAAGGGAAGCCCTTTGTGATGCAGAGCCATGACAACTTTCCAGCAATGGGGCGAGAAGGGGCGCGCGGCATCGGTGCCACAGAGCGAATAGAGCGTGATCGACATGCGTTTCTCCTGGTGTCTTGCCAGACAAGCCCATCCCAAGGCGGTATGCAATCAGGATTATTCATGGAACCCATAAGCCCCTTTCGCAGCGAAGAAGGCTAGACTGCGGGAGGACCTCATTCAGGAGCAGAACATGCAGAACTATCAGATGCTCGCCGCTTACAACGCCTGGGCCAACCGCCTCGTCTACGCCGCCGCCGCGGACTTGTCGGAGAGCGAGCTTCACCACGACACCGGCGCCTTCTTCGGGTCAATCTTCGCGACCCTCAGCCACATCCTCACCGCCGACCGCATCTGGCTCAACCGCTTTACCGGTGAAGGGCCAAAACCAACCGCACTCAACGAGCGCCCCTATGACCGCTTCGAGGATCTGCGCTCAGCGCGGGTGGAGGAAGACGAGCGGATCGTTCGGTATGCCCAGGGCCTGACGGCCGAGCAGTTGGACGGTGACTTCACCTACACACCGGTCACATCGCCGGAACTCGTCAGCCATAAGCTTTGGCCAGCGCTCACCCACTTCTTCAATCACCAGACCCATCACCGCGGGCAGGTGCATGCCGGGCTGACCGGAATGGGCAAACCGAGCCTCAGCCTCGACCTCATCTACTTCGTGCGGAGCGAGGGCAGGAACTGGCTCTAGGCAAGGAGTGGTAAACAGAAATGGGGCTGCGACGAGCGCAGCCCCATGTTTTGCGTCCGGAACTCGTCCGTTTCTTACGTTACGCGACCCGGCGCGTCGCGTAAGTCGTCTTCGCTCCTATCTTGAACTGAGCCATCAACTGATCGAGCGTGGTCGCCTCCTGCGCGAGTTGCTGGATCGCCGCACTTGATTCTTCGACCATCGCGGCATTCTGCTGGGTGTTCCTGTCGATTTGACCGATAGCAGAGTCGATTTCGGCAAGGCCCTGAGCCTGGCTTTTCGCTCCATCAATGATCTTGCTGATCTCGCGGCTAATCGCCTGAACTTCCGTGGCAATCGTGCTGAGGGCCTCCCCGGCCTGATCAACGAGGGACACTCCGTGGCGGACTTCCTCGCCGGATGTGTTGATCAGCGCCTTGATCTCTTTGGCGGCGTTGGCCGAACGCTGCGCAAGTTCGCGCACTTCCTGTGCAACAACCGCGAAGCCCTTTCCGGCTTCGCCCGCTCGCGCGGCCTCAACACCGGCGTTGAGGGCGAGCAGGTTGGTCTGGAACGCGATTTCGTCGATCACGCCAATAATGTTGGAAATCGACTGCGACGACTGCTCAATGCGGCTCATCGCCGAGACGGCATCGGTCACGATGGTTCCCGATCGCTCTGCCCCGGTTCTTGCCTGATTTACGAGCTTCCCGACTGAATCAGCCACGATTGCCGTTTCCTTGACCGTCGACACGACGGTGGACAGGGCGCTCGCCGTTTCTTCTACCGAGACTGCCTGACGTTCGCTTCGGGCAGACAGATCATTGTTGGCCTGGCCGATCTGGCCCGTCCCGTTACGGATGACAGAAGCGACCTGCCCCACCTGTGACACAACACTTTCCAGTTTCTGCACTGAAGTATTGAAGGAGGTTCTCAGTTCATCGAGTGCGCCGGAAAATGCCGTGTCTATACGGCACGACAGATCACCATCGGCCAGTTTCTGCAGTGACGTCGCCAGCTCTGCCACTGCATGTTCCACGGCTTCCGCTTCCCGGCGCTTTTCCGCCTCGCGCCTGCTGCGTTCGGCCTCTGCCGCAGCGTCGGTCCGGCGGGCGTGATCTGCCATCGAAACTGCCTCCCGCTCGGAGGCCACAGCCTCCGCGACCGCCTTGTCGGAGACATCGAAGGCCTTCACGACCGCTGAAGTCAGGGCAATCAGCACGACGCTCTGCACGATCAACACGACAGCATGCAGGACAACGCGCGAGAAATCGGAATCGCCTGGGAATACGGCCAAGGGCATGGCGACGTAAAGGAGCAGGTGGTGTACCGCGACGAGCGCGGCGTAGCCGATTATCGCCTTCCAGTCGATCCAGGCGGCGCAAATGGCGAGGCTCGCAAAGAAATACATGTGCAGGTCGATCTGCAGCGGCGACCCCTGGAAAGCAAAGACGAGGATGGCAACAGTCGCCGCATTGGCCATGGAGGTGATCATACGGGTGGTTGCACCGGTGCGATCCCGCGTCCAAACCAGGGTGGCTGGCACCAGCAGGATGAGGGTTGCCACGATCATCGTCCAATCGACGCCTTCATCGCGAACCAGATTGCGGGTGAGAATCAAAGCAAAGTTGATCCAGAGCAATCCGACGATGCCGTAGGAGGCCCGGTCTTGGAGCTTTTTCAGTTCGTTCATGTATTCATTCCTTGGAGGCAACCGAGTGCCAGGTCATGATTGATAACGAGCAAAGCGCCCGCATCGAGTAGTCGTTGAGGAAAGTCCGGTGCTTGCGAGTATGCGACCGACATCCAGGGCACCCTTCCTGTCCAGACGAAGGCACCATCCGCACGGTCAATGACGGCCATGCTGCCAGCCGCATCCGCTGTGGGTGAGGTTACGACAAGCACAAAGGGGCCAGATGGCCTCGCCACGATGACGGCAATGGCGGCAACGGCAAGCGATAAGTAGGCAACGGGAATAAGCGACTTCATGGAGCCTACGGGTTGTAGGACCAAGGCTCAAAAGCTCTTTGGCCACAGTGGTTTAGGCGACAGCTTTAATACACACATGCCTAAAATATGATTAAGCAACAATCACCTGCCCTTATTCTTTAGGGGCATAGACCATGAAGGAAGGACACCACGAGCTCCAGCACGCGTCTTGGCCTTAACAGTTTCGTATCGGCTGCCATGCTAGGAGACCGTCATCCTGCAGGCGTGGATCAAACATCGTGCAGGTTAAACGCAACTCATCGCATTTTCAGGACGGTTTTGATGAGCGGACTCGCAGACGATCTCCAGAAGATCACGGTCTTTATGCTGAAGCATCAGATCGCCGGGATCCCTCGCAACTTCGAACTGGTGCATGAAGCCTTTGGAGGCAGCAATCCGGATCTTAGCCGCGAACTTGTGTTGCTCGGTTCCCGACCATCGCAAGCGGCTCTCGATCAGCTCGGGCTGAAGTACCGTATTTCCAGCCATTGCGGTGTTTCACTCGAGCGCCTGCAGGGCGAGACCCTGAAGACGCTGACCACAATGAGCGATCACCTGGCGCTTGGTCTGACCCAAAAACGCGCTTTCACACACTCCGTAGAGGGCGTGATCCGGTCGATCCGCGAGGATATGACTGTCGGCATCGACCAGTTGCTCGGTGAACTCGACCTGCTTGCCTCGATTGCCAAGGACATGGTCAAGGCCGAGACGGCCCTGTCCGGCTGGGTGTCGGAGGGGCTGGAGAACCTGCAGGCTGCAGACAGGGCCATGCGTGCAGCACAAGCTGCGATGACGCGGGATCATCTGACCGGACTTGCGAACCGCATCAGCCTGTTTCAGATGCTGGAAGAAGTGCATGCGGCGGCATCGCCCGCAAAGCCGAGCGCCCTCTTGCTGATCGAGATCGTTGATCTTGCCGGCCTGCAACACCAGTATGGCGAGGATGCCATCGGCAAGTTGATCAAGGGACTGGCCGGCATCTTCCGAAAGGCGATCAAGAAGCAGGATTTCATTGCCCGGATCGAAGCCGAAAGCTTTGCCTTCATCTTCAACGGCATTAATGCAGACGAGGCGCATGTCATCGCCGAGCGGCTGTTCACGACTGCTGAAAACAATCTTGTTTTCGCTTCCGAGGCCTCACAGGAACACGGCGGGCTGCCGCTTGCGATTGGCCATGCGATGGCTCATGAGGCTGCCGATGCTGCCAGTTGGCTCGCCATAGCCAAGACCGCGACAATGCTTGCCAGGCAGAACCCGCGCCAGCCGATCATCGGCTACAAGCCCGGACCGCGACAGGTCGCGTAACGACGGGATGGTCGAGGCAGTCGACCGCTTGCCTTTGACCGAGACATCGGCCAAAAGCCACAACCATGATCACGATCACCGACATTTCCGCCCGCATCGCCGGCCGTCTGCTCATCGACCATGCCAGCGTCTCCCTGCCGGCTGGTACCAAGGCCGGCCTCGTCGGCAAGAATGGTGCTGGCAAGTCGACGCTGTTTCGCATTATCTCCGGCGATCTCGCGTCCGAAAGTGGCTCCGTATCGATCCCGAAGAACGCCCGCATCGGACAGGTGGCGCAGGAGGCCCCGGGGACCGAAGACTCGCTCATCTCGATCGTGCTCGCGGCCGACAAGGAGCGGGCAGCCCTGCTCGCCGAAGCCGAAACGGCGACCGATCCACATCGCATCGCCGAGATCCAGACGCGGCTTGCCGACATCGGCGCCCATTCGGCCGAAGCGCGGGCGGCAACCATTCTTTCCGGCCTCGGCTTCGATCACGCGGCGCAGCTGCGACCGGCCTCCTCGTTTTCCGGCGGCTGGCGCATGCGCGTGGCGCTTGCAGCCGTGCTGTTTGCCGAGCCGGACCTGCTGCTGCTCGACGAGCCGACCAACTATCTCGACCTCGAAGGCGCAATGTGGCTTGAGGACTATGTCCGCCGCTATCCGCACACGGTCATCATCATCAGCCATGACCGCGATCTTCTGAATACCGCCGTCAACTCGATCATCCATCTCGATCAGAAGAAGCTCACCTTCTATCGCGGCGGCTATGACAGCTTTGAGCGGCAGAAGGCCGAAAACGACGAACTGCAGATGAAGGCCAAGGCGAAGAACGACGCCGCGCGCAAGCACCTACAGAGCTTCATTGACCGCTTCCGCGCCAAGGCGACCAAGGCGAAGCAGGCGCAGAGCCGCATCAAGGCGCTGGAGCGCATGGGCACGGTTGCCGCTGTCATTGAGGACCATGTCCATCCGATCACCTTCCCGAAGCCGGAGAAACTACCTGCCTCGCCGATCGTTGCCATCTCCGGCGGCGTCGTCGGCTATGAACCCGGCAAGCCGATCCTAAAAAACCTGAACCTGCGCATCGACAATGACGACCGTATCGCGCTGCTGGGCTCGAACGGCAACGGCAAGTCGACCTTCGCCAAGTTCATTTCGGGCCGTCTGGAGGCGCAGGGCGGACAGCTGAAGACCGCGCCGAGCCTGAAGATCGGCTTCTTCGCCCAGCACCAGCTCGACGACCTGGTCCCCAACGAGAGCCCGGTCGCCCATGTGCGCCGGCTGATGCCCCTGGAGCCCGAAGCCAAGGTGCGGGCCCGTGTGGCCCAGATGGGGCTTGCGACGGAGAAGATGGAAACCGCTGCCAAGGATCTTTCCGGGGGCGAGAAGGCGCGCCTGCTGATGGGCCTTGCCGCCTTTCACGCACCGAACCTGTTGATCCTCGACGAGCCCACCAACCACCTCGATATTGACAGCCGCAAGGCCCTGATCGACGCGCTCAACGACTATGAAGGCGCCGTCATCCTGATCAGCCATGATCGTCACCTGATCGAGGCGACCGTCGACCGCTTGTGGCTCGTCAACAACGGCACCGTCACCAGCTTCGACGGCGACATGGAGGAGTATCGCTCGCTCATTATCGCGTCGGGCAAGAAGCCGGCAGAAAAGGACAAGGGCGACAGCGGTGCCGACAGCGTCAACAGGGCCGAGCAGCGCAAGGCCGCAGCCGACAAGCGGGCGAGCCTTGCGCCACTCAAGAAAAAGATCAACGAAGTCGAGGCTTTGACGAAGAAGCTGGAGACTTTGATTCAGGCGCTCGACAAGGAACTCGCCGACCCTGCGCTCTACGAGAAGGCGCCGGCCAAGGCCGCTGAAAAGGCCAAGCAGCGCAGCGAAGCGGCCGCCAAACTTTCGGCTGCGGAAGAGCAGTGGCTGGAGCTTTCCGCCGAGTATGAAGAGGGCATGGCCGGCTGAAGCCCGGCCTTCCTTGTTGAACCTCTGAATATACACTATCTTTAGACCGTATATTCACGAGGTGAAGCCATGCCGCTCTATGTGCGTGATGAACGAGTGAACCAGCTCGCCGAGCAGGCGCAGAAGATCTTGAAGGCCCCGACCAAGACGGATGCGATCCGCCAGGCGCTGGAGCGCGTCGTAGACGCGGAAGAGCGGCGCCCCTCGCTTGCCGAGCGCCTGGAGAAGATCAAACAGCGCTACCAAGCCATGGGGACAGACGATCCCGACTTTGATCAAGAGGCGTTTCTGGACGAGATGTGGGGCGACACCTGATGTTCCTCGATACCTCGGCTATCATCGAATATTTTCTCGAAGGACCGGAATACGAACGGATCGCTGCGTCCCTGTCCAACTCGGGTACACAATTCTTCGTTTCGCCGACTGTGATCTTTGAGGCGACCACCGTATTGGCTGGCAGGCGGCAGATTGCCGTGGATGAGGCGACGAACCTCATCATGGAGTTCCTCACCGAACTCAACGCCGAGGTCATCCCGGCCACCCGCGACACCGCCTTCGCTGCGCTCGAAGCCTTTTCGCGTTATGGCAAGGGTCGTCATCCCGCTCGCCTCAATTTCGGCGACTGCTTTTCCTATGCCGGGGCCAAGGCATCCGGTGCAGCCCTCCTCTATGTGGGCACAGATTTCAGCCGCACCGACCTCGCCTGATCGTAATCGCAAGACAAGACAGGAGTAGCAGTATGGATCTCTTTCTCGAAAAGGATGACGATCCGCGCACCCTGGCTTTTGTCGCCGAGCGGAACCGTCTTTCCGAAGAAAGCCTCGCGACGCCCGAAATGCAGGCCGATGCCGAAGCACTGCAGGCCATGATGGAGCGCCAGGACAGGCTGATCGTGCCGACACGTCGCGGAAACTGGTTGTTCGACTTCAACCGCTCGCGCGAGAACCCGCTTGGGGTTCTGCGTCGGCTGCCCGCGACGCAGGCCCCACGTGCCGATGCTCCCTGGGAGACGGTCTTCGACCTCGACGCCTTCTGTGCGCGAGACGGAAAACGTTGGATCTTCGGCGGATCCGTCACCTGCCCCTTCGAGCCGACGCGGGTCCTGCTGCGCCTGTCCGACGGCGGATCCGACCTCACTCGCTTTCTCGAATTCGATCTGGAAGCAAAACAGGTGGTCGATGGCGGCTTCGATACGCCGGCGGTGCGAGCACAGGCCTCATGGCTCAGCCGTGACGAGATCCTCTACTTTGGCTCCATCGACACCTTCTCAGCCACCCAGTCTGGTTGGCCGAGAGTCGGACGGCGACTGCGGCGCGGCGAGGAGCCGGCAAAAGCGGACATCATGTTCGAAGCGGCCTCGACGGATGTCACCGGCTACGGCTTTGTCATCGATCCCGCGCTCGGCGGACACGAAGGGCCGGAGACGCAGCAGTTCCGTGTCTTCATGGAGAACCACGAGATCGGCAAGCTCAGCCTCAACATCGAGAATGGGGATGGCATTCCGCGCCGCCTGCCCTTGCCGCAGGAAATTGGCTTCGACATCAATCACAGCCATATTCTCTGGCTTGCCAAGACCGACGAACAGGTTCCGTCCGGCAGCCTTGTGCTTCAGGCGCTGACACCATTCGGCGATCAACCGCTGGGGACCGAGCGGCGCATTCTCGTGGAGCCGGCACCGGGGCGAGCCGTGCATCATTTCTCGCTCCTGCGGAATTTTGCGGTCTACTCGGTGGACGACCGCCTGTCGCCATCGCTTTACGTGCTCGATCTGACCAGAGCCGACGCTGAGCCGCAGCGGATTTCCCTGCCGGAAGGGATCGAAGCGCTCTACTTCACGCCGCTCTATGCCGACCTGCATCTGGGCGACGATACGCTCTCCGTCATCGGCTCCGGTTTTCTCAAGCCCCCGACGCGCTATACGCTCTCGCTGTCCGACGAGGCCCGGCGGCCCGTGTCTACGCCGCCCGTTCTCGTGGCAGAAGACACCTCGCCTGCCTTTTTCGATGCCGAGGGTATGACGAGCCACCTGCTGGAAGCGACATCCGAAGACGGCACCAAGGTGCCCTACCATCTCGTGCTGCCGAAAACCTGGACGGAGGGCGAGTTGCCCGTGCTGATCTACGGGTACGGAGGTTTTGCCGCATCGCTCGCCCCGCACTATTCCGGCACCACGGGTCGCTTCCTCGAACAGGGTGGCGCTTATGCTCAGGCCTATATCCGCGGTGGCTCGGAGCTCGGGCCGCAATGGCATACACCCGTGAAGCGACACGGTCGTCACAAGGCCTATGAGGACTTCGTCGCCATCGCCCGCGACCTCGTGAAACGTGGCTATTCGAAACCCTCGCGGATCGCCTGCACGGGCGGCAGCAATGGTGGCTTGCTGACCGGCGTCATGCTGACACGCTACCCAGACGACTTCGGCGCCGTCTGGTGCCGCGTGCCGGTGCTCGACATGACGCGGTTTCATAAGTTTCCGGCAGGACGAGCGTGGATGGACGAATACGGCAATCCGGACGATGAGGCAGACCGCACCTATCTCCTCAGCTACTCGCCACTCCACCAGATCAAGCCGGCTTCGGAGCAGGCCTACCCGCCGATCTACATCGAAAGCTCGAGCAATGACGACCGGGTTCATCCCTCCCACGCCAGACGCTTTACGCTCCGGCTGGAAGACGCCGGGCATACCCCCTTGTTTCACGAATACGGATCGGGCGGACATGGCGGCGCCGGCAACTCGGCCGAAATGGCACGGCGCACGGCCATGGGTTACAGCTTCTTGCGCAAGACGATCATGATGCCCTGACGCCGCGCTCCGGGGCGCGGCAGGAGGCGTCGTGGATCAGGCTTTCTTTTCCCAACGTCCCTCTGGGCTCTGCTGCCAATAGGTCAGGCTATGCCCCTCGCCCTTGAGGCGCTTCCACTGTGCGCGCGCGCCCTCGACCTGCTCTGTGTCGTAGCCGTCGAAGACGAAGACCACACGGTCATAGGCGAGATCTTCGGGTGGCTCGGCGCCGTCCACCAGGAAACGGACGCTGGCCGAATTGCGGTTGTCTTGCTCGACCGTCAGCAGCACCGGTTGCCTGTCCGGCGACGTCCCCTCGTCCGTTCCATGCGGAAGGAAGCTCTCATCGCGATAGGTCCAGAGATGGGAATCGAGCGCGTCGCGCCGCGCCGCATCGCGGGTCTGCACGGCAACCTTCCAACCGCGTTCGACACTCTTTTCCAGAAGAGGAGGCAGAGCGTCCTCCAGCTTTGATTCCGTCAGGTGGTAGAACAGGACTTCGGCCATTTGGCGCACAGGCTCCAAGGTCACGATTCGTAGTTCACCCGTACCAGTTCATCGAGCAAGCGGACGCCGTAACCAGAGCCCCAGGACTGGTTGATCTCATCGTTCGGCGAGCCCATAGCCGTGCTCGCGATATCCAGATGCGCCCAGGGCGTATCCTTGACGAAGCGCTTGAGGAATTGGGCCGCCGTGATCGATCCCGCCTGGCGACCGCCGGTGTTCTTCATGTCGGCAAACTTGGAGTCGATCAGCTTGTCGTATTCCTTGCCGAGCGGCATGCGCCACAAACGTTCGTTGGTCGTCAGGCCAGCGGCGAGAAGCTTTTCCGACAGGTCGTCGTCATTGGAGAAGAGACCGGCATGCAGGTTTCCAAGAGCAACGCCGATAGCGCCTGTCAGGGTGGCGAGATTGATCATGAAGGCCGGCTGGAAGCGGTCGTTGCAATACCACAGGGCGTCGCAGAGCACGAGGCGGCCTTCCGCATCGGTATTGATCACCTCAATCGTCTGGCCGGACATGGAGGTCACGATATCGCCCGGGCGCTGAGCGTTGCCATCGGGCATGTTTTCGACGAGGCCGAGAATTCCGATCGCATTGACCTTCGCCTTGCGGGCTGCCAGCACGTGCATCAGGCCGGTGACGGCGGCAGCGCCGCCCATGTCGCCCTTCATGTCTTCCATGCCGCCGGCCGGCTTGATCGAGATGCCGCCGGTATCGAAGACGACGCCCTTGCCGACGAAGGCGATCGGCTTGTCCTTCGACTTTCCGCCTTTCCATTGCATGACGACGAGGCGTGGCGGACGAACAGAGCCCTGCGCCACGCCCAGCAGAGCGCCCATTCCAAGCTTCTTCATTTCCTTTTCGGTGAGGATCTCGACATCGACACCCAGTTTCTCCAGTTCCTTCGCCTTCGCAGCGAATTCGAGTGGACCGAGAATATTGGCGGGCTCATTGACCAGATCGCGCGCAAGATTAACGCCGTCTGCAATCGCTTCGGCCTCGGCAAAAGCCTTCTTGGCGGCGGCCGCGTCTGCCGTGACGATGGTGACCTTTACCGTCTTGCCTGCCTTGTCTTCCTCATCTTCCGACTTTTTCTTGGTCTTGTAGGTGTCGAACTTGTAGGCCCGCAGCAGCATGCCGAGGGCGAAATCCGCAGCCGCCTTCGGCGACATCTCGACACCGGGAGCGTCAAGATAAACGGCGACCGTTTCAGCACCCTTGAGCGCTGCTGTCGCAGCGCCACCTGCCTTCAGCCAGTCATGGGCCGTCAAAGCCTCGCCCTTGCCGAGACCGAGGACAACGATCCTATCGAGCGACGAGCCGTGGGGCGCGACGATATCGAGCGTGGCTGAAGATTTGCCGGTGAACTTTCCGGCTTTGGCGGCACGCGAGTAGACCCCTGCTGGATCCACCTCGGAAGCTCCTGCCGGCTTGTCTGCGCCAGAGGTGGTCAGAAGAATAGCGACGCCATCTGTTGCGGCATGGGTCTTGGCAAAGGAGACGGCGAGTTTCAACGACATGAGAGGCACCTTGTATGGTATAATGGGAAAATCTTCTGGGATCATGGTCTTTTCCCAAACGATGGCAAGAGTTTGACCCCATATTCCTCCTCCCATCCCCGGATTGTGACGCGCGCTGGCGAGCGTGTCCGATTTATCGCGGTAGAACAAAAAACCACCTCACGAAGCCGGGGAAAATACCATCGGCCGGTCGCCAAATCGCCGCAAGCGTCGTAGAGAAAGTCGATCCTCGGCGCGGCGTGTGCGTGTCGCGCCTGCAAGGGAACCCTATGAAGATACTCGAACAATACATTCTGCGGCGGGTCGTCCTGATGTTCCTGACAGCGCTGCTTCCGGTGCTGGCGATCATCTGGACCACGCAGGTATTGCAGCGTATCAACCTGGTCACGGACAGCGGACAGTCTGTGGGCTCCTTCATGGTGCTTGCTACCATGATCCTGCCTACCATCGTGGCGACGGTTCTACCGTTTGCGCTGGTCATCGGCATTACCCATACGCTGACCACTATGAATAACGACTCTGAACTCGCCGTCATTGATGCTGCGGGTGCGCCACGCTCGATCATCCAGCGTCCACTGATCATCCTCGCGGTCGGGATGAGCATGTTCTCCTTTATCATGATGGGCTTCGTCGAGCCGGCCATGCGCGTGAATGTGCGTACGATGATCGCGACCGCCTACGCAGATCTGCTCTCATCGGTCATCGAGGAGAAAACCTTCCGGCAGATCGAGCCGGGGCT